>Ga0099364_10003264_pt1 | contig 25230 bp, 18 predicted proteins | sample TergutTh196P3_FD_73070 | JGI IMG/M metagenome (GOLD analysis project Ga0099364, IMG submission 73070) | Microcerotermes parvus P3 segment gut microbial communities from Pointe-Noire, Republic of the Congo - Th196 P3 | ecosystem: Host-associated > Arthropoda: Insects > Digestive system > Gut ...
ACTTTTACGCGGTCTTCGTGAATAACTTCGCGATAACTTTCTGCGTAGCCGTTCTCGTTGTCCACGTCCCAACCGAGCGCTTTCCAAAACGGGTCAATAAAATCACGTCGGGTTTGTGTTTCGTTGTAGTCAGATTTTGTATAAAACTCTTTCTGCTCGTCGAACCGCTCAACAAGTGATTTTATTTTCTTTATTGCGTCTTCTTTTGTTGACATAACTATTTTTTATTCAGACAGCAAAGATAGATGAAATTTTTGAATTTCACACAAACAAATAAATTTTTCGCGATAAAATATAGGGAAAAGACACCTTTTTTCCAGTAAATTTTCTGTTTTTCCATTTGTCAATTATCCTTTTCCGATTATCTACTGCGCTGTCTTGCTATTGATTACAACGTATAAATACGCGCATCATGTATCCTAATCACATATATCTCAATACATTGCCCATCCTCTTTTTCACTCAACCGAAACCACATACCGCACCGGAATATACGCAGTCGCTACTGACAACAAGTTTGGAATGACTACCACAACGCGGCTGTCGCCCTTTATTCTCATTATCACGCCTTCAACTCCTTCAAATTCTCCGCCTGTAACCCGTACTTTTTTGCCTTTTTGTAAACTTACCTCTTTATTTGTCAAATAGATAACCTGCGCGTTTTTGGAACCAGCAACGGCTATAAAGTTTCGCATCTGTTGTTCGGGAACTCTAATCAACTCTTTCGTGCCTAAATCTCTGTAATACAGACCTGATGAAATACCAAGCCTCAATTTTAACTTTTCTACAAGCGGGTCTAAACTTTGTCTTGATGATTTGACAAACAGCAAGTTGCCCAGAAGCGGCTGTACTGTAAGCCTTTTCCTCTGGCTATCCTTGATTTTGATTTCCTTGAAACACATCGGGTAAAAATACTCGATGTCTTCCGCCTCCAAATACGGTTTTATTTCCGCCGCTTTCCCTTTGGTAGCGAACAAAACGTACCAAAAAACACCTTCACTGTCTGTACTCATCTATTTCACAAAAAGAAATCATTTAGGTTCCCCATCATTTTGATAGGTCTTTCTCTATCAGGCATTTAGCCCTAAAAAAGAACTTCTTGAAACCTTGCCCTCTAAACAAGAGAATTGAAGCAACAAGACGGCGCAAATATAATAAAAATTTTTAACCTGTAAATCTTTCTTTATTTTTTGTATTTTTTGCCAAAAAAAAGTTTAGCAGGTTACTTGAATGTGTACGCCAAAAATATTAATGTTTTTTTGAATCTTTTGGGACAGTCGTTTTTTATTTTTGCAAAAAAACAATCTTTGATTTGCATGATTAACCTAATTAGCAAGGAATATAGAATTTTATATGTTTTTTTTTCAAAAAAATCGTACAAGTTTGTTTTGTAATGAAAAAATTTATACTACCTTTGCACCGCAAATTTCCGAAGCCAAAATGTTAGGGAAACCGTAACGCGGAATATGCATAACAGTTTAATTATTAATAAATTAAAAGTAAAATGATTGTAAATGATCTTAAACACGCAAAACTGAAAGAGTGGGTGGAATGGGCAAGAGACCTTATGACCCCCGATGCAGTTGAAATTTGCGATGGTACTCAAGAAGAGTACGACAGAATGTTAAAAGCATTAGTAGATGCGGGTCTTGGTACGCCGCTAAATCCGGAAAAAAGACCCGGCTGTTATCTGTTCCGTTCCGACCCGTCGGACGTGGCACGTGCAGAAACCCGCACTTTTATTGCCAGTAAAGTCAAGGAAGATGCAGGTCCTAACAACAACTGGACAGACCCTGTAGAACTGAAGAAAACCATGACAGAATTGTACAGAGGCTGCATGAAAGGCAGAACAATGTACGTTATCCCATTTTCAATGGGACCCGTAGGCTCGGATATTGCCAAAATTGGCGTTGAAATATCTGATTCCCCCTACGTTGTAGCAAATATGCACATAATGACCAGAGTAGGAAAAAAAGTTCTTGACGTTCTTGGAGCCGATGGCTTTTTCGTACCCTGTATCCATTCAATTGCAAAACCTCTTGCCGAGGGAGAAAGCGACAATGGTCAGTGGCCCTGCGAGCCCGATGTGAACAAAAAGTATATCAGCCATTTCCCCGACACCTACGAAATTTGGTCATACGGCTCGGGTTACGGCGGAAACGCCCTGCTTGGCAAAAAATGCTTGGCGCTGCGCATCGCTTCGGCGCTTGCGCGCGATGAAGGCTGGCTCGCCGAACACATGCTTATCCTAAAGATAACTAACCCATCAGGCGAGTTTAAATACATCGCTGCCGCTTTACCCTCGTTCTGCGGTAAGACTAATCTCGCAATGCTTGTACCAACGCTGCCGGGTTGGAAAGTGGAAACCATCGGCGATGATATTTGCTGGATGAAATTCAAAGCAGACGGCAAACTGTACGCTATCAACCCCGAAGCAGGCTTCTTCGGCGTTGCTCCGGGAACAAGCGAGTTCTCAAACCTTAACGCTATGAAATCTATCGCAAAAAACACCATCTTCACAAACTGCGGTCTTACCGAAGACAAAGACGTATGGTGGGAAGAAATTGGATATGCAGCGCCGGGTAAAGAAGTTATTGACTGGAAAAACAGAGTTAGACCTTCGCCTGCGACTGACAAAAAATCAGACGACCCGATTGCACACGCTAACGCCCGCTTCACAGTGCCAGCAAGCCAGTGTCCGGTTATCGCTCCCGAATGGGAAGATCCCAATGGCGTACCCATCAGCGCATTCCTGTTTGGTGGACGTCGCGCTACAACAGTTCCTTTGGTTAACCAAAGCAAGAGTTGGGTTCACGGAGTATTTATGGGTTCAATAACAGGCTCGGAAACCACCGCTGCCGCTCTCGACCTTGCAGCAGCAGGCACTGTCCGCCGCGACCCCTTCGCAATGCTTCCATTCTGCGGCTACAACATGGGCGACTATTTCGCGCATTGGCTAAAATTAGGAAAACAAAGCGAAGATGCAGGAAACGGCGACAAACTGCCTAAAATATTCTTTGTAAACTGGTTCCGCAAGAACAAGGAAGGCAAATTTATTTGGCCCGGTTTCGGCGAAAATTCACGCGTTTTATCATGGATATTCGACCGTTGCAACGGAGTAGACAACTACGTAGAATCCGCTATCGGCAACCTGCCCAAGCCCGGCTCTATTGTGCCGCCGTCAGGCGTAAGCGCCGAAACAATGGCTGAACTTACGGCAGTGGACGTTGAAGGATGGAAAAAGGAAATATCCGAAATACGTTCGGACTACTATCCGCAGTACGGCGATAAACTTCCCAAAGTTCTCTACAATGAACTCGATAATATCGAAAAATTGTTAAATACATAGATTTAAATTTTTAAATAAGGAAGGGCGTAGAAATCGAAAGAAATCTGCGCTTTTTTGTGTGCTGTAATTCAGACACATTCTACAGCAACGAAATTCCGTGTATTTTTCTATATAGTTCTAAAGCGTACAAATCAGTCATTCCCGACACAAAATCAAGAACCGACTGTATACGTGCGTATGTGGACGAATCGGGCGGACAAGAGAACTGTTCGGGCAACAGCGCAAGCATTTTTTTTGTGTACTGCGAGTTCGTATTCAACGCTGCGTCAATAAATTCGTCTAATAATGCGCCCAAAATACGATAGCCTGCAAGTTCTACTTCAACCACCGATGCATGATTGTATATTCGCGCAACAGATATTTCGCAACAATTTTTCATTGCCGTTGCCGAAACGCCTTCAAGCGAGTCAATCAACGAATAATTATGTAGTCCGTTCATAATATCGTCGTAATGAGACATAAATACTGCAATACACTCACCCACTAATTTGTTAATCAACATTGCCCGCAGAAATGAAATTTGTTCGTTGGCGTCGGTTACGTTAGCGAATATTTTTTGAGCGTATGAAATAAATTCCTTATCATCAGCCCAGAAAGCCATCAGTATATCCTTTGTTTCGGCGGTTGAGAGTATTTTCAGTTTATGTGCGTCTTCCACGTCCATTACCTGATATGTAATATCGTCGGCAGCTTCTACCAAATACACTAAGGGATGCCTGCAATATCGGGCGGGATTTTCAGAAAGTCGGATAATACCCTGTTCGTTGGCAATTTCTTCAAATGTTTGGCTTTCCGACACAAAATATCCGTATTTGTGTTTTTTGCCTGTTGCTGCGTCCGAGCCATACGGATATTTAACCAACGAGGCTAATGTGGCGTATGTGAGAACAAATCCGCCTTTGCGCCTGCCGTTGAATTGATGCGTCAGTATGCGGAAAGCGTTGGCATTTCCCTCAAAATTAGTTAAATCGTTCCATTCGTCAGCAGAAACCATGTTTTTTACTGCCGTTCCTTTTCCTTCGGCGAAATATCGCGAAATAGCCTTTTCGCCCGAATGACCGAATGGCGGATTGCCCATATCGTGTGCCAAACAAGCAGCCGATACGATTGCGCCAAGGGTTGAAAACAAATCCGACTCTGAAAATTCTTTGCGTTTTTCCAATTCAATAGCCAACATATTGCCTAAGGAGCGCCCAACGCTTGCTACTTCAAGGCTGTGGGTTAGGCGATTGTGTACAAAAACACTTCCGGGCAAGGGGAAAACCTGTGTTTTGTTCTGCAAACGACGAAATGGCGAAGAAAAAATAATACGGTCGTAGTCGCGTTGAAATTGCGACCTTGCCATCATTTTGTCTTCGGGCAGCAAGCTTGCGCTGCCAAAACGTTTTGCCGAAAGAAGAGTATTCCAGTTCATTTTTTTATTATTTTTTTGATGCAAATTTATTATTATTTTTTTAGAATACAAAAAAAAATGTATTTTTGTGCCAAGTTTTCATATCTTACGTGAGCAGGCTATTCTATCGCAGCACAGCTGAGGAAAGTCCGGGCAACGCAGGACGCCATGCTTCCTAACGGGAAGGCGTCGAGAGGCGCATTAGTGTAACAGAAAAAAACCGCCGGATTACCTCCTTTCCGGCAAGGGTGAAAAGGTGGGGCAAGAGCCCACCGGTTCCGCGGCGACGCGCGATGCCGTACACATCATGGGTTGTAAGGCCATGTATACCATCGCTATAGGGCTGTCCGTCCGATGATGGGGGGTAGGCCGCTTGACTTCAACGGCAACGTTGAAGCAAGACAAATGATAGAACTCGACAGAACCCGGCTTATAAGCCTGCTTTTTTTGTGTTAAAATGAAATCTACTTTTGATTGAACAGGGTTTCCTTTTCTTGTCGTGTAAGAGTATCGTAGCCGCCTTTCGATATTTTGTCGAGAATACGGTCTACTTCCTGTTGGTTTTCGTGTTTCATGCGGTTATACTCGCGGTCATCGGTTGGCGGTCGTTTGTACTGTATTTTCATTTTCGGCTTTGGTTTGAAAAAACTGCCAATCCACGCGCAAAATCTTCCGAACCAAGCGGTAATATCCCTTCCTTTTTGGAAATTAACCGCAAACAGGTAACCCAAAAATGCGCCGCCCAAATGTGCAATATGTCCGCCCGCGTTGTTGTTTTTTGACAATGAAATAATGTCTATCACTATTGTAACCAATGCAATAGTAATCAATTTGACCCGTCCCAGCAACAGTAAATTGATGGTATATCTCGGCACATAGCACGATATTGCCAGCACTACCGCTAAAACTCCGCCGGAGGCGCCCAACAGTACAGCAAAATGTTTTTCCTCTGCAAAAACAGGAAAAACGTTGTAAAACAGAACATAAAAAAACGCGCCGGTAAGTCCGCCAATGACATAAACGTTCACTAATTGCCAACCACTGAAATAAATGCGAAAAATTTTGCCAAACCAATATAGCCACAACATATTGAACAGCAAATGAAAAACGCCTTGATGGAAAAACATATATGTCAGTATTGTCCACGGACGGCTAATCAGGCGGTCAATGTCGGCGGGCGCCGCTAATATGCGGTCGAGAGGAAAATGATGCGTAACCGCAAAAAGAGTATAGAACAAAAGAACGAAGTGATACAGCACAAATACGGCTAAATTGACGGCTATCAATCCTGTCAGCGCATCATTATTCCTGAAAAAAGTTGATATTTTCCTTATCAAATCCATTGTCTATAAATCTAAAAGTCTATAAGTTTAATTCCGTTAATCCGAACAGTTTCCTGAATCCATTGAAATCATGCACGATATAATCTGCATTTTCTGTAATTACGGGGTCTTCAAAATGCTCGAAGGCAATGCACTTAAATCCTCCGCGTTTAGCGCCTGCAACGCCTACCGGTGAATCTTCAATAACGATGCACTCTTCGATGGTTTTGTTTATTTGCGACGGCACCCGACTGTAATCCTTCACTTTTGTTACGGGGTCTTCGCATATTTCGCGTCCGCAAATTACGTCAAAATACTCTTGAACGCCGGTAACTTCTATGAGTAATTTTGCTGCCACCGTTGAATTTGCAGTTGTTAGCGCCATAAAATATCCCATTTCTTTCAAATCTTTAACTGTTTGCTGCGCTCCGGGAAACGGGCGACAAAACACATCAAGGTTTTCCATATAGTGTTTTTGCCTTTTGCGCACTATTTCCTTTACTTGTTCGGCGGGTATTTCGGGAAAAAATTTACTCATAAAACCATCGCCGGTAAAGCCTATCAGGTCGGTCATTGCGCATCGGCTACGCAAATCGTAACCATACATCTTAAAAATTTCGCAATATGCCTCATACCGTCCATTTTCAGTATCGCCAATAACTCCGTCAAAATCGAACAAAATCGTGGTAATTTGCTCTAAATTCCTAATATTCTCCAATTTCTGTCTAATTTTTTTTATTAATTTGCATTAATGATTATTTTTTTTGCAAAGTAACACATTTTTTTTGAAAAAGAAAAATAAAGGTATATCTTTGTAAAATGAAATCGTTGATAATTTTAAAAATTGGCGGCAATGTCATTGACGAACCGTCCACGCTTGAAAATGTTTTGTGCAATTTTGCTGACTGGCAAGGCGATAAGATACTTGTGCATGGCGGCGGCAAAATTGCAAGCAAACTTATGACGCAACTTGGTATATTGCCTCAAATGGTTGATGGGCGGCGCATTACCAACCGCGATACGTTGGACGTAGTAACAATGGTGTATGCCGGATTGATAAACAAAAATATTGTAGCCACGCTTCAGCGCAGGTCGTGTAATGCTATTGGGCTAACCGGAGCCGACGCAAATCTTATACCTGCGAAAAAACGACCGATAAAAGACATTGATTATGGTTTTGTGGGCGATGTGAAGCCTGAATGTATCTCGACCTACTGTTTGACTGAACTTTTAAAAACAGGGCTGACGCCTGTGATGGCGCCAATAACGCACGATGGCGCAGGTATGCTGCTCAACACAAACGCCGATACAATAGCGTCGAGTATAGCCGTTGCCTTGGCAAAAACATTCCATGTTCAGTTAGTTTTTTGTTTTGAAAAAAACGGCGTACTGCGCGATACGAATGATGAACAATCGGTGATTGATTTTTTGGACGAATCATTGTTCCGAAGTTACAGGAACGAAGGTATTATAACAGCGGGAATGATACCAAAACTGGAAGGCGCTTTTACGGCGTTACGCAACGGAGTAGCCGAAGTGCGTATATGCAGTCCGGCAGGCTTAAAGTCGGGAAATTGGGGTGGAACGTGCATAAAAACAAGAAAAAATGACTGATGCTTACACTTTAGAATTTCGTGATGGCTGTTGCCAAGAACAAAAACTTCCGAAAGGTATAATCTTTGGCAATTATAGAGATCTGTGCAAGCAATTCAATACGTTTGAACACAGTGGCAACGGTTTTTTGCTGTTTGTTCCAGCCAACTCAAAACCTAAAAAACCAATACACATATCATGTATTTGTGAAAATGCTCTCAATTTGCGCAACATAGTGATAATGGAAGCCAGAAGTACTGCCGATTTATTGATAGACTGCAAAACATTTTCGGACGAGCCTTGCAACGATTTAACAAATGTAATTCTGGGGCAATCGTCTGTTTTAGGTATGATACGCCTACAAAGCGATGCAAATATAAACACTGAAACGGACGTACAGCAAGCCGCTTATAGCAGTATGAAGTTACATTACATCAATATGCGAGCTGGAACAGTACGTAATTCTTTGAAAGTTACCCTTGCCGACGTCAAAGCCGAACATATTGCTTCCGGTTTGACTTTTTCGCAGCAATCCAAACATGTGGACAATAATGTACAAATAATACACGCATCGCCCGATTGTCAATCAGACCAACTTTTCAAGCATATTCTTGCCGACTCGTCCACAGGCGTTTTTACGGGACGTATCGTTGTGGATAAAAATTCTCATAAAACCGTAGCATATCAGCGAAGTAGTAACATTTTGCTGAATCCCGAAGCAAAAATGAACATTCAGCCACAATTAGAAATTTACGCTGATGATGTGAAGTGCAGTCATGGCGCAACAGTTGGGCAATTAGACGCCGAAGCGTTATTCTACCTGCGTTCGCGTGGCATTGGAGAAAATCAGGCAAAAAAAATACTTTTGCAGGCATTCGCAGGCGAAGTAGTCAATAAAATATCATGTAAAATTCTAAAAAACATCATTTTACAAGCGGTCAATGAAAATTTTCTACAGTAACAGAAAACATAGTAAAATTTATATAGTCAATGGTATTTTTTTGTAAATATCAAAAAAAACACATACCTTTGCGCCATAATATTAATTAAAACAGATAAATAATGAAAATGTTAAATAGTAGTGTGTTAGCGTTGTTTTTGGCTATGTTCATGTTTTCGTGTTCATCGGGTGGAAATCAACAGCAGTGTGAGTGTGCGGCTCCATGTTCGCACTGTATCCCCGAAGGCGGGGAATGGATAGTAATGTTCGATGGCAGTACCTTCAACGGCTGGCGCGGATATAACAGAACTGATATTCCTTCGGGCTGGACGGTTGAAAACGGCGAATTTGTCTTCGATTACACAAATATTGACCAATTTGGAGGCAATGATATAATTTATGACCGCAAGTTCCTGAATTTCATCTTTGAAATGGAATGGAAGGTTGCAAGAGGCGGAAATGGCGGTATTTTCTACACGGTGCAGGAGATACCGGACGAGCCTATTTACATGTCAAGTCCTGAATATCAGTTGTTAGACAATGAAAATATGTCTAATGCATGGGAAGGTATCGGAGGAAATCGTCAAGCCGGCTCGCTTTATGATATGATACCTCCTATTCCGCAAACTGTTAAGCCATACGATACGTGGAACAAAACAAGAATTACGGTTTACAACAAGCGCGTTATTCATTATTTGAATGATGTGCAAGTTTTGGAGTATCAATTTGGGTCGCCTGTTTGGAAGGCGTTGGTGGACAAGAGCAAGTTTAGCATTTTCGGAGCCGACGACGGCGAAAAAATTCCCGAAGCCTACGAATATATGCTGAATGCAGGGCAAGAACCCGGATATATCGGAATGCAGGGGCATCGTCTTGGACCTCTGTATTTCCGAAACATGCGGATAAAAGAATTGTAAAAGGCAGTCGCAATAAGACCTCAAAATGCAAAACCAACATTTAACGGGCTTAACCGACGCGCAAGTTCTCGAAAACCGCAAACGGCACGGCGAAAATATTTTGACGCCGCCGCCGAAGGAGCCGTTGTGGAAAGCGTTCTTGGAAAAGTTTACCGACCCTATTATCGTTATATTGTTGATAGCGTTGGTTTTATCAATAGGGGTTGCGGGTTACGAGTTTTATCTGAAACACGGATTTAAGGTCTTTCTTGAGCCTGCGGGTATTCTTGTTGCCATACTTTTGGCTACCGTTGTCGGCTTTGCCTTTGAAATGAGCGCAAACAAAAAATTTGAAGCGCTTAACAAGGCAAACGACGATACATTGGTTAAGGTTATTCGCAATGACAATGTTTCGCAAGTTGCTAAAAAAGAAATAGTTGTTGGCGATATTGTTATTTTGGAAACCGGCGATGAAGTGCCTGCCGACGGCGAACTGTTTGAGGCTATTTCGTTGCAAATAAACGAATCAACGCTCACGGGCGAGCCGGTATGCAAAAAAACAACCAATCCTGCATATTTCGACAAAGAATCAACCTATCCGTCCAACCAAGCCATGAAAGGCACTACTGTTGCCGATGGACACGGCATGATGCAGGTACTTAAAGTTGGCGACGCCACCGAATACGGCAAAGTCTATGAAGGCGCGCAAATAGACAGCAGCGTGAAAACGCCGTTGAACTTGCAGTTGGAAAAATTAGCGAAATTAATAGCAAAAGCAAGTTATACCGTAGCGATTTTCGTTATTTTGGGACGTTTTATCAGTTATTTTGTCAATGCCGGAGGATTTTTTGTGGACGACTGGCTCACATTCGGCAGTTATGCGCTCAATACCATTATGATAGCCGTTACGCTTATTGTCGTTTCCATTCCCGAAGGGCTACCCATGAGCGTCACATTGAGCTTGGCGTTGAACATGAAGCGCATGTTGTCCACCAATAATCTTGTACGCAAAATGCACGCCTGCGAAACGATGGGCGCAACAACCGTTATTTGCACCGACAAAACGGGTACGCTGACGCAAAATCAAATGAAGGTTTACAACGCTGATTTTTATGAGATTGCGGGTCATGCCCGCAATGACGCTTCAGGCATAATCCACGAAGGTATCGCCGTTAATTCGACTGCTTTTCTTGATTTTTCCGACAAAAATAAAGTAAAAGCATTGGGAAATCCCACCGAAGGCGCGTTATTGCTATGGCTGCACGAAAATGGCGTCAATTATCTGTCGTTGCGTGAAAATGCGAAAATAGTTGAACAACTGACGTTTTCCACCGAGCGCAAGTACATGGCAACCATCGTTCAGTCGCCTTTGCTGGGCAAAAAGATGCTGTATGTGAAAGGCGCGCCCGAAATTGTTCTTGATTTATGCAAAACAGTTCCTGTTGCGCGAGAAAACATTCATAAACAGTTGCTTGAATATCAAAACAAGGCGATGCGAACATTGGGTTTTGCCTGTCAAATAATCGAGGACGATGAAAGTCGCATCAAAGACGGGCGACTCGCCAATTTGGAATTGACGTTTTTGGGCGTTGTCGCCATTTCCGATCCCATCAGGGAAGATGTTCCCGAAGCCGTAACAACGTGTATCAACGCAGGTATTGACGTTAAAATAGTTACAGGCGACACTCCGGGAACGGCAAAGGAAATAGGTCGTCAAATAGGTTTGTGGCATGAAAACGAGCCTGAAACTCAGCATCTTACAGGAACAGAATTTGCCGAAATGAGCGATGAAACGCTGTTGGACAGGATTTTGAGTCTGAAAATTCTTTCTCGCGCCCGCCCGATGGACAAGCAGCGATTAGTTCAACTTCTGCAAAGCAAAGATCAGGTAATTGCCGTAACGGGCGACGGCACCAACGATGCACCTGCCCTGAAAGCGGCGCAGGTAGGGCTTTCTATGGGCGATGGAACTTCGGTGGCAAAAGAAGCAAGCGACATAACGATTCTTGACAATTCTTTCAGCAGCATTTCCCGTTCGGTGATGTGGGGACGCTCGCTGTATCAGAACATTCAGCGATTTATACTGTTTCAACTGACCATCAACGTTGCCGCCTGCCTGATAGTGTTAATCGGCGCGTTTCTTGGTACGGAATCGCCGCTGACGGTCACTCAAATGCTGTGGGTAAACCTTATCATGGATACCTTTGCGGCATTGGCTTTAGCCTCGCTGCCACCCAACAAAAAGGTGATGCTCGACAAACCCCGAAAAACGACAGACCATATCATCACGCGCCAAATGGCAAAAGACATTTTGAGCGTTGGAATACTGTTTGTAGTCATATTGTTTGGCTTATTGCAGTATTTCAAACATGCAGATATTACTTCTCTTGCGCAGTTCAGTTTATTGGACTTCGCGCGCAGTTATTTCGATTTCAGCCCCGGCGACGGACTGTCAGCCTACGAACTTTCGCTGTTCTTCACTATTTTCGTATTGCTGCAATTTTGGAACATGTTCAATGCCAAAGCGTTTATGACCGGAAAATCAGCGCTTTCATCAATCAGTAAAAGCTACGGTTTTCTCATTGTTGCTTTTGCAATACTAATTGGGCAATGGTTGATTGTTACCGTTGGAAGAGAAATGTTTAACGCTGTGCCTCTGCATCTTACGGATTGGATTATTATAACAGGCTGTACGTCTGTTGTGCTTTTGGTTGGGGAAATAAAAAGGGTTTTTCATAATTAACAGGCGCGAGTCTTGAAAATATATTTTTTAGTTTTATGATAGACAGAGGCACAATAGATCGTATTTTTGAAGCAGTTCGCATAGTTGAAGTTGTGGGCGACTTTGTTTCGCTAAAAAAGCGTGGCGGGAATTTTATTGGTTGTTGTCCGTTTCACAACGAGCGTACTCCATCGTTTAGCGTCAATCCTGCAAGGAATATCTACAAATGTTTCGGGTGCAACAAAGCTGGAAACTCCGTTAATTTTGTCATGGAACACGAGAATATGAGTTATCCCGATGCGCTTCGCTATTTGGCTAAAAAATACAACATTACCGTAGAGGAAAAGGAACAAACCTACGAAGAAAAGCAGCAGAGCGACCGACGCGAAAGTTTGATGGTTATTTCGGCTTATGCTGCGCGGATATTTCACGACAATTTGTTCAATACGCCCGAAGGTACGGCAGTGGGATTGAGTTATTTTAAGGAACGCGGCTTTCGCGAAGACATTATCAAGGATTTTGAATTGGGATATAGCCTTGAAGCGTACAGCGCTTTTACTCAAAGAGCGCTTAAAGATGGCTATAAAGAGGAGTTTTTGGTAGAAACAGGCTTGAGTATCAAAGGCGAGCGCGGTCTTTTTGATAGATTTTCGGGGCGCGCCATGTTCCCCATTCACAGCCTTTCAGGAAAAATCATCGCCTTTGGCGGACGCGTTCTCAAAGCCGACAAAAAAGCGGCAAAATACCTTAATTCGCCCGAATCGGATATTTATAGCAAAAGCAAAGTTCTTTACGGAATTTTTCAGGCGAAAAACAGTATCGTCAAAAACGACAAATGTTTTTTGGTGGAAGGCTACACTGACGTTTTGTCAATGCGTCAGTCGGGCGTCGAGAATGTTGTCGCATCATCGGGAACGGCTCTTACCGTTGAGCAAATACAGTTGGTAAAACGTTTTACTCCCAATATAACAGTACTTTACGATGGCGATTCTGCGGGCATAAATGCGTCGTTGCGCGGCATAGACTTAATATTGCAGGAAGGCATGAACGTTAAGGTATTGCTTCTACCCGAAGGCGAAGACCCCGATACGTTTGCGCGTTCACACAGCGCATCGGAATTAGTCGAATATATAAGTAAAAACGAAGCCGATTTTATCAAATTTAAAGCGCAATTACTGTTAGACGACGCCAAAAACGACCCCGTCAAACGCTCAAAACTTATAACCGATGTTTTGCAGTCTATTGCGCTCATTCCGCAGACGATAACGCGGACTGTTTATTTGAAGGAATGTGCGCGAATGTTTGAGATGGACGAGCAGATGCTTGCCGAAACTGCGGAAGATATGCGTCGGAAAAAAATTGCCGACCAACGCCGCGCAGAATCAGCCAAACAAACCACAATATCTCAAACATCAACGGCGCAACCCTCAACAAAGCTAAACCAAGTAAACGAAACTTCGACCGTACAGCCCGAAACTCGCGAACAAAAAGCATTAGCATTAGCTGAACTTGAACTTGTACGATTGATGATACGCTATGGTCAGGAAATATTATTGCCTGCCGACGAATTGACAGGTGAAGTAGAAGTTACTGTTGCACAGTTCATAATCAGCGAATTATGCGCAGACGAGTTAGAATTACAACAGCCCTTGCTGCGAAAAGTTTTTGAGGAATACAAACATTTGATTGACAACGACGTTGTTGTAACCGACGATTATTTTCTACAGCATATAGATCCTGAAATTAGCCGTTTGGCAGCAAGTTTCGAGCCGAAATACGAATTAAGCAAAATTCACAATCGCGATGGAACAGTTATAAAAACAGAAGAAAAAAGTCTTCTTGAAATAGCGCCGATACAGACGCTCGCGTACAAAAGTAAAAGGGTAATGATTCGATTGAATGAAATTTCGCTTGCCATGCAACAGGCAGAAAATGACAACGATAATAGCCAACTCGAAATTCTTTTTTCGCAATACAACGAACTTACAAACGTAAAAAAAGCATTAGGGCTGACGTTAGGAAAACGAATTTATAGTTAATGCGCTGACACTGTTGCCCATATTCGGCTCGGAGTTCTTCTTCAGTTAAGGCTTTTTTCTTAACAAAAGACCATAACTTATCCAACTGACACTCATTTAATACGGGTTGGAATATATCGCAGAGGTATTGTTAAATCCAATGAAAGTGGGCGTGTTAGACATTTTTAAATTTTTGTCATGTACTTAGATAATTTTTATTAAAAAAACATTTTTTTTTCAAATAAAGAAAAAATATTTATCTTTGCTAAAATTTTTTATTATTCTTAATGGTATTATAAGCCATTGATATATGGAAAGTTATAGAGATTTGTCCGTTCGTGTAAAGTTTCCCGTTATGATGGGTATTGCGAGCCTGCTTGTGTTTGCGCTGGTATGCTTGATGTTTTTTATTTTGTTACGGTTGTGGACTTTTGAAGACGCTGTTAATGTTCCGTTAGACGAGATAAACGCGCTTGCCAATCGCGCCATTCGCTATCTTATATTGTTTTGTGTTGTTGGCGTAGCTCTCATCGGGCTTGCCGGCTGGATACTAATACGTCCAATGCTGGAAAAAGTTGACGAAATAACCGGCGTCATTCGCGAACTTTCGCTCGGACATATCAACATGCAAATAGACGATGATGAAAATAGCGATGAAATGGGCATGATGAAAAGCGAACTGAATCGCTTGATGGAAGGACTTAAACGTACTGCCGGTTTTGCGCAAAACATCGGTAAAGGCAATTTTAACGCCGATTATCAAGCGATGAGCGCCGATGATGTAATAGGCAATTCGCTGTTAGAGATGCGCAGAAACCTGCAAAAAGCAGATGAAGAGCGGGCAATTCGCGCAAAAGAAGAAAATCAGCGAAGCTGGACAACTACCGGCTTGGCAAAGTTTTCAGAAATATTGAGAAACGACAACGACAATTTAGAAACCTTTTCGTACAATATAGTCCGCAATTTAGTAAAATATCTGAAAATAAATCAGGGAGGAATATTTTTGCTGAACGAAGCCACAAACAAAGAAGAACAGGTTTTAGAAATGAAAGCGTGTTATGCTTTCGACCGCAGGAAAATGGCGGAAGGCGAATTTCTACCCGGCGAAGGACTTGTAGGAGCCTGTTTTTTGGAAGGCGAGCCAATTTACATGACCGAAGTTCCACACAGATACATTACCATTACGTCAGGCTTGGGCGATGCCAATCCCAATACGATATTGATTTGTCCGCTTAAAGTAAACGAAGAAATATTTGGCGTAATTGAACTTGCATCGTTCAGAGAACTTGAGCGCTATGAAATTGAATTTGTGCAAAAAGTTTGCGAAAGCATAGCCGCCACCATATCCACGGTGCGTGTGAACCTTCGCACGAATCACCTGCTGGAACAAACCAAAATGCAAACCGAAGAGATGCTCAATCAGGGCGAAGAATTGCGCCAAAACATGGAAGAAATGCGGGCAACGCAGGAAGATTCGCGCCGCAGAGAAGCAGAATTAAAAATTGTTTTGGCTAACGCGCAAAAATCTGAAAAAAGATTCAAAAGGCTTATTCTTTGGTATGAATCATTGTTTGACGCCTTGAGCGATGTACAGGTTGTTGTAACCGACAAGGAAGGGCGGATTTCGTTCATCAACAAAGCGGCTCTAAGCGAACTTGGAATCCTCAAAGAAGAAGCGCTCGGTAAGCAATGCTCGGCAATATGCAAATTTGAAAACTGCAATACCGACGACTGTTGCCTCAAATTGTTGAAAAATGGCGTCAGAAGAACCGAATTCAAATCGGGCGACAGGCTGTATTATTCTCACGCAAATTTTCTGAAAGATTCTAACGGCAAAAAACTTGGTCATATTGAAATAGTTACCGAAGCAAAACAATAAACCAATCTCACACAATTTCAAAAAGTTTCAGGTAGAAAAACACCATTGGAGCCGCTATCAGCACAGCATCAAAACGATCGAGTATGCCGCCGTGACCGGGAATAAAATTTCCGCTATCCTTTATTTTGAGGTTTCGTTTCAGCATAGATTCAACAAGGTCGCCATATACTCCGAAAATAACTATGACAACGGCAACTGCCATCCAATGATAGAAAGGCATTATTTGGGCGTATTGGGCTATCAACAATGATATCGCTACAGTAGAAAACAATCCTCCGAAAAAACCTTCCCACGATTTTTTGGGCGATATACGTTCAAACAAACGCCGCCGACCAAACATTAATCCTGTCAAATAGGCAAAAGTATCGTTAGCCCACAGTAATATGAAAAAGCCGAGCAGAATGTTTGCAGTGTATTCGCCGTCGGGAAACATCAGTCCGATGCAAAATGTAAACGGCAATGCTATATATAATATGCCGGTAATAGTATAGGCAACAGCCCTAAACGTATTTTTTTCGGTAGAATACAGTTGGCTGACGAACAAGAAAACCATCAATGGTATTAATATCAGAAAAACACGAATAGAAACCATATCCTGCGTGTATAAAAATACGGAAATAAACAGTGAAACGCCAGTAAGCAGTCCGATAATCTTACCGGTATATACGCGATCTTTTATAACAATAGCGTAAAATTCAAGCATTGCCCACACCATAATCAAGAGCAGCATAGCGGCGCAAACGTAAGCGCCAAGCAGAACAGAGCCAATTATGACGCCAACAAAGACAAAACCCGAAATAGCGCGAGTGGCGATATTACTCATATATATTATTATATAAAAAAAACCATTCTTCGGTGCAAAAATAGATAAAATATTCGACATTGCGAAAAATAAAACTTTTTTTTCACAAATTTTTTCAACTGTAAACTAATGTTATGTTATCTATAAAATGACGTATATGCCTTGTTATCCCATATCACTCCTTTTAGCGCCCACTTTTTCAATGGCATTTACGATTACATCGGCTATAGCCGGTTTCCCGTTAATCAGGCTTGTGGTGGTAATTACGCCTTTAAGACACAGTTTATTGTCGGGAAGTCGGTATATATCCTGATGAAAGATATATCTTACGCCTGAATGTTCTATACGTATTTTTATCGTAAAACTGTCGCCGCTTCTTAACGGCGTTTTGTACGACAAATCGGCATGAGTCACAACAGTGATTATTCCTGCATTAAGTAATCCCTTGAAATCCAGCCCCATTGTTTTAATGAACTCATGTCTTGCGTGTTCCAAATAATTCAGATAAACGCTGTTATTGACAATTCCTTCCATATCACATTCATAATCACGCACTTGAAAATATAAATCGAAATCGTATGTTTTAATCATATATTTTAAATTTGAGTACAAAAATAACATTTATTTATCAGAATCATTTTAGTACATGATAAAAATTTAAATTTTCTTTCTAACTTTTAAAAATTCAACAAAAAAAGTTGATTTTTATTTGGAATAGACCTTGGCATTTTGTATCTTTGTGGCTTATTAATCAATAAGGAGCGACTATTTATTCATTCACTCTGAAACTTGGACAGGTATTCCGTGACGCTCAATTTTCGCAGCAATTTTTCGCAGCGTTTCGCCTGAAACTTTGTTAAGCGTGTCAATGGGCGTATCGCGGGCGATGGAATAAATCGTTACTTTTTTAGGATGAATTGCAAGAATAGCCCGCTCCCACGCTTCTAATTCCTCATCGGTAGTATTATCAACAGTTTGTCCGCGATATGTTCCCTGTAAAAACATGGTTTGGACAATACATTGATTTCCAAGCGCCTTTAATTGCTCTATCAGTTGAGATGCAGCGATTTTTTTCGACGGCAGGTTTATTAATTCTATTGTTTCGTCAATAGCCGAATCCAATTTCAGTATCGGCATATCTATCTTTTTCAAAGCGTTAATTACTTCATTGCGATGCAGCATTGTAGCGTTTGAAAGAACGGATATTTTTGACTGCGGCGCATACAAATTTCGCAGCGCAACCGTATCGTCCACAATTTCTGCAAAAGCAGGATGTATGGTAGGTTCGCCGTTGCCTGCAAAAGTGATGGCGTCGGGTAATTCTCCGTTTTTTTGCATGGCAATTAACTTGTACTCCAATTCAGCAAAAACGTCCTTTCGTGATGGCATATTATTTGCTTGATATTCAAGGTTTTTGCCACATTCGCAATATATACAATCGAAATTACAGTATTTACTGTCCTGTGGTAACAGGTTGATACCTAACGACAAACCCAATCTTCGACTTCTAACCGGACCAAATACGACACTATCAAACAAAAAAGTAGGCATTAGCGGTATCAATAACGTTTTGTTGTGGCGCGTATCCAAATGGCGGACAATCGCAAGGCTTCAATTTACGATTTTTTCGGGGAATATTAGATTTGGGAGCGCACGAACAAAGCGCTATTATCATAAAAAACATCAACCAACCCCTAACTATCTTAAAAACACTCATTTTCAATTTATAATTTATAATTATATAATTTTCAATTTTCAACTTTCAATTACTTGTAACTCTTTGCCAATTTTTTCAAACGCTATCAACGCTTTGTCTATATGCGTTTTGGTGTGCGCGGCAGACAACTGTACTCTTATACGCGCCTGCTCTTTTGGCACTACGGGATAATAAAATCCAACGACATATATACCTTCCTGCAACAATCGCTCGGCGAATTTCTGCGACAGTGGCGCGTCATACAGCATAACCGCTACAATAGCCGACTGTGTTGGTTTTATGTCGAAGCCCAAACGTTTTATGCCTGCCACAAAATACTCGGTATTTTTTACGAGGCTGTCGTGCAGTTCGGACGATTTTTCGAGCAGGTCGAACGCGGCAATTCCAGCGCCAGCAACCGATGGCGGTATTGAATTGGAAAACAGATATGGGCGCGACCGCTGGCGCAACATTTCGATGATTTCCCTGCGTCCTGTGGTGAAGCCGCCAATTCCGCCGCCTAACGCCTTGCCAAGCGTACCGGTGATTATGTCCACCCTGCCAACAACGTCAAACAATTCTGTTACTCCGCGTCCGGTTGCGCCTACAACGCCTGCCGAGTGACATTCATCAACCATAACTAAAGCGTCATATTTTTCGGCTAAATCGCAAATTCTGTCCATCGGGGCAACGTTGCCGTCCATCGAAAACACTGCATCGGTAACAATAATGCGGAAACGGTGTTTTTGCGCTTCCTTCAGTTTTTCTTCCAAATCGTTCATATCGGCGTTGGCATATCGGTAGCGCGCCGCTTTGCACAATCGAACGCCGTCAATGATTGAAGCATGGTTGAGCGCATCGGAAATAATCGCGTCTTCTGCGGATAACAACGGCTCAAACACTCCTCCGTTAGCATCGAAACAGGCGGCATAGAGGATAGTATCGTCAGCGCCGAAAAACTTTGCTATGCGGGCTTCCAATTCCTTGTGAATATCCTGTGCGCCGCAAATAAACCGTACCGACGACATTCCGAAACCGCGATTGTCCAACGCTCCGCGAGCAGCCTCAATTATCGCAGTATGCGATGACAAACCGAGATAGTTGTTAGCGCAAAAATTCAAAACTTCCTGACCGCTACTCAAACCGATATCAACGCCTTGAGGCGTAACAATTATTCGCTCGTTCTTGTATAGCCCTGCGTCCTTGATACTTTCAAGCTCGCTGACTAAATATTGCTGCATTTTTCCGTACATAATAATATTTTAACAATTTGAATTTAACTTTGCAATTTATAATTTGTTGATAATTCAGCGGCACAAAATTAGATGAATTTTTCATAAATTCCAAACGCGTAAGATAAAAAATTCGTTGTTTTTAAAAATTATTTCTTATTTTTTTTGTAAAAACATTTCATTTTTCTAAATTGCGCCGTTTTTAATAATCAATCAAAATAACAACAATAAATAATAATTTCGATATGTTAAATAAATGTTTTTCAGTCTTTTTGGCAGCCCTTTTGGTTGCTTCGTGTTCTTCTAAAAAGGAATCATACTCTGTTCGATTAACCGAATGGAAGATGGCTCCGTCTATGACGGCGGTTACGCCGAGTTTAAGCGCCATAGCCGTTACCGCTCCCGATGCGGAAGTGGCGGCGACAAGTTTTTCAACAGCCAACTGGCAAAGGGCGGTTGTGCCAAGCACAGTTCTCGGCAATTTGGTGGACAACGGCGTTTATAACCATCTGTTCGAGCCTGATAACGATGGTAAATTAAACGAGTACTTCAACGACAATTTTTCCAAAATTCCTTCGGAGGATTTTGACGTTGATTGGTGGTACAGTACAGATTTTTCTATTCCTTCAAGCGAGGCGGGTAAAAGAATTACGCTCACATTCAAAGGTATAAGTTATACAGGCGAGGTGTATGTGAACGGTACAAAACTCAACAACAAATACAGCAATATTTCCGTTGAGGATTATCTTAAAAACGGTCCTACCCTGCTTACTCCCGATGCGGATATTGAGGACTATCATACCGATGGTGCAGGCAGTTTGAGAGGCGTGAGCGATTGGAACGAGTATAAGGATAAATTCATCGGCTCAATGCGGACTTACAATCTGGATATTACCGATTTAGTGACGTTTGGCAGAGGTACAAACAACATTAAGGTCAAAATTACGAAGCCTGTTTATCGGGACGATTTGACTTACTATTGGGTTGATTGGAATCCGGCGCCTGCCGATGCTATGATGGGACTTACAGGCGAAGTATTTTTGCACGCTTCGGGAAGCGCCCGATTAGCTAATCCCGGCGCAGCATCGAAAGTAGCGTATGACCATTCGAGCGCTATTTTGAGTTTCTTTGTGGACGTCAGCAATTTCACTTCGTCAGCCGTAAACGGCTCGCTTAATGCGGTGGTTAAAGACCCAAGCGGAAACGTTGTGGCAAACATAACGAAAGAAAATTTGACAATTCCCGCCGAAAAGTACAATCAAGAAATAGAGTTGAGAGCGAGTGAGTTTCCGCAGTTGAATTTAACCAATCCACAACTTTGGTGGCCCTATCTTTCAGGCGACCAGCCTCTCTACACGGTTGATTATGAGTTTATAATTAACGGCGCTGTTAGCGACAGGCTTCATCACCGTTTCGGAATTCGCGAAATAAGCGAAGAAGTGAACGTGTCGCCGTATGCAAACTTTTTTGCGGACAGTATATCCAAGACCCACCTTGCAAACATGTTGCAGATATACGTAAATCACAGACCGGTATTGCTCAAGGGCGGCGGATACTGCGCTACAGACCTTCTTTTGCGCCACGACCAGAGCGTCAACGAAGCAGTGGTAGAATACATGAAGTACATGGGTATGAACATGATGCGCGATGAGGGCAAATTCTTCGACAATGATTTGCTGGCTCTTATGGACGAAAACGGCATCGTGCTTCTTACGGGCTGGTGCTGCTGCGACCGTTGGCAGCAACCGGGCGCTTTCTCGAAAGCCGAACGTTTCGTGGCGTTTGAATCAATGTTTGCACAGTTGCGCAATGCACGGCGTTTTACGTCTATGGTGCTGTGGTACAACGGTAGCGACGACCCGCCCAGCATACTCCGTCAAGGCGTGAACGGTCAAAACGTTGAGCAAAAATATTTTGAAATAGCAGCCGACCTTCGATGGCTTGAAATGGGCGCAAATACCAGCAATGGCTCTGCAAAACTCGCACTTCTTACCGACGTCGTTGGCGGACAGCACATGGACGCTACCTACGACAGCCAAACCCCCACGTGGTACTACTATGAGCCGAGAGGACTTTACGGCTTTATATCCGAAGGCGGCGGCGGCGGCAGCGTTCCCGTGCAGGAAACCATGAGAAGAATTCTTCCCGAAGGAAACCTGTGGCCCTACAATTCAGCCGAAAACTACAATGTTTGGAATTATCACACTTGCAGAGGCAATTTCAATAATTTGGGACAGCATGTATCGTTTATTGACGGAACATTCGGAGCGTCAGCCACTTTTGACGAATTCATCACCCGCGCACAGATTTATCAATATCACATGCAAAGAGCGCAGTTTGAAGCGTTGAGTTTCAATCGTTTTAGAAACGTTGCAGGATTTGTAAACTGGATGCTAAACAATGCGTGGCCCGTAATGTTCTGGAATCAATTCGATTACTATATGAATCCCAACGGAACAACATTTGGCGCAAGAAAAGGAAATACGCCAGTTCACATCATGTACAATATGTATAATAAAAGCATACATGTTATAAATAATACGTTTAACGCGCATCCGGGATCGGTTGCTACATTATATATATATGATATTGACGGCAATCTTATCAGTACGCCCCTTGAAAAAACCGTAAATATACTGCCTGACGGCGCTTCCAAGCCTGTTGAGTACGCAACCGCAGGTAATAACTTTTTGGGTCCCAAAACTATCGGATTAATAAAGAACAGCGCAGGGGAATATGAGCCTTACCCAATCAATTATTACGGAAAAATAACAGATGCTCACGGAGTTATTGACCTTTGGGATCATGACGATATTCAGGCATCGCTTGTCAGACCTACTTCCGACGTATATTTCATTCGTTTGGAACTGAAAGACTCTAACGGCAGTCAGTTGAGCATAAATACTTATGCCGAGCCAATGCGTAACGACGTGGCAGGCGCAACCCACGCATGGAACAGGTCAGGCGTTTATCAGACGCCCGATTTAACCCAACTCAACCAGCTTCCGCCGGTAGATTTAACGTCTACACGCGTGTCAAGCAGAAGAGACGGCGAAAAAAACGTGCTTACTTACAGAATTTCCAATCCTACCAACCACGTTGCATACGCTGTTGAATTAAAGGCATATACAGGAAATGACACAAGAACGCTGGTTGCGCCTGTTCTCTACGAGGACAACCTATTTACGCTGTTTCCGGGCGAAAGCCGCGACATAGAAATTTCGTACAACCGTTCAGACTTGTCGGGTAACGCCGTTGTTACCGTAAGTTGCTATAACAATGTGATTAACGGCAGCGACGTACGCGCCGCTACCAACATTTACAGAGGCGTACCCGCAGGCGGATCAAACAATATCGCCCGCGACAGAATCGTTACAGGCGGCACCGACCCCAACAACGCTACATCAGTGCCTACCGATGGACAGGAAAAGGCAAACGCAGGTAAAACATTCATTGATTCCAACTTTAACTCGTTTGCTTCCATAACGCCCGAAGAAGGTGGGTTTGTATTGGATTTGGGCAGCATACAGAGCTTTGACAGGCTCATGCTTCGCTGGAACCGCACTTTCGCGCAACGCATTCACAATCTGCGCGGTCGCCCCGACCATATCAAAATCGAGATAAGCGACGACAACGTAACATTCACGCCTGTTGTGGAAAATTACCATAACTGCGGAATGGGCTCTATAATGACGAACATCGTACTGCCCGCACAGGTTAGAGGACAATACGTAAGGATCACGCCTTCGGGGCTGATTGGCGTATCGCCTGCCGTAGGAATGGCTGGCAGATTGGGCGGAGTTACCGGACAAAGCGCTCCGGGCATTGCCGATACGCCTGCTTCAACGGCATTTACACTGTCGGCAATAGAAATTTACGCCTTCAACAATACTGCGTTCTTCACGGTAGAAGGCTCCGGCAAGGTGGAAATATGCGAAAACAAGCAAATTAGCGCCTCATGCTTTGCCAACAATAGAGTTGTTGCGGCTGTGGACGGTACGCTCACGTTCAAGTGCGTACCCGATGGCGCCTCAAATTTCAGCGTTTTCCGCGACAATGTGGACATTACGTCCACAATAGCCGCCGATGGCACTGTAACGCTGACAAACGTGAACGCAGATACGGATATATCTGTAAGGTTTTAAGGGGTTTAATATACGAAATTAATATTAAGTTCGCCGTTTTTAATTATATATTCGGCGGACTTATTATTGTTGCTATATATTCGTAAGAATAACTGCATGAAATATTTAGCCTTTGGGGTTTCGGGCTGTATAGGCGGAAGCGGCGGGAAAAAATACTCGCCATCGCGTTCAATATCAATTGACCAGACTTTGTTCTCGCCTACCTCTTTATATTCGTCATGTTTGAAAACCGAAGTGTTGTAATATCTGGCTATCATTCTGTCTCTTGCCTGATTTCTTAAAGTTTCTATTTTATCTTCATCAAACCCCAAAAATAAAGTATCTATTCCAACTTGCGGACGAATATTGTTTTGATAATCGCGCCAAATACCAAACTTAAGCCATTCATCAACAGTGATGCCTTCTTCATCGTCTTCTTCATCGTCTTCTTCAAGAATTTCAATAAGCGCCGACGGTATTACTGCGTAAACCTGAAAAACCACTTCAACCGTACTTGTTGTGTCTCTTATGCCAATTTGTTGCAGATTTGCCTTCCAATTAACATTTACGCTTTTGGCGTCGCCCGAGTATTCTAACACCCATGCCCGCTTCGCAGGGTCTAAATCAGGGTTGCCGTTGCTATAGGTAAAAACATCGCTAATACTTCCGGTGTTGTTGGTTAATTCAAAAACCGTTGCGCTACCGCCCAAATTTGAGCTACTAACCTCAAACTTCGTTTCAACTTTTCTTGGTCCGCTTGACGACCAATCCCATTCAAATGAAACTGCGCTGACATTTTCTATAGTGTTATTTATTTCAAACCCAGCATTAGGGTCAAATTTAGGAGCGTCATTGCACGAAACAAGCGCTAACGCTATAACAGGTATCAAAATTTTTTTCATGTTTTATTACATTTTATTATATTGTTATTTATATAAACGTTATGTATCATCTATTATTTTAATAAAAAACGCAAAGATAACATTTATTTATCATTTTTCTTTTTTTTCAAAAAAAATACACTATTTTTGCGCTTTTATAACTCAAATTCGATATTTTTGTCGAAATTAGAGTAAATATACTTAGTACATGACAAAAATTTAAATTTTCTTTCTAACGATTAAAAATTCAACAAAAAAAGTTGATTTTTTATTTGGAAAAGACCTTGACGTTTTGTATCTTTGTGGCTTAATTACAATAAGTTATATGTATACAAAAAATATCAAGGTCGAGTACAAAAGTACACAATTAATTTCAATATTAA
>Ga0099364_10003265_pt1 | contig 25228 bp, 22 predicted proteins | sample TergutTh196P3_FD_73070 | JGI IMG/M metagenome (GOLD analysis project Ga0099364, IMG submission 73070) | Microcerotermes parvus P3 segment gut microbial communities from Pointe-Noire, Republic of the Congo - Th196 P3 | ecosystem: Host-associated > Arthropoda: Insects > Digestive system > Gut ...
AAGCCGCCGGCATCTAAAGCCGAAGACGCTTCCAAACCGAAGGCGAAAAGGAAGATCACAACCAAAAAGAAATGACCTGCAAATAACTCTCCCTGGGTGCTTCTTTTTTCATGTTTTCGGGCTTCCTCTTTTATCCTCACTTCCTCTTGAATTTTCTCTATGTCGGATTGAACCCTTTTATAGAGGCTGTTATTCTGGTTCGCTACGATGAAAGAATCACGCCTGTGGCGCCGGGCCATACGGAGTATGGTATCGGGGTACATATTTATTGCTTCCGGGTAAACCCTCACGACATCATCCTTTAACTGGTTTCCATAAAACTCATGGCCGATTGGGTAAGTGTCGATAACCTTGCGAACCGCAGCACTCATTGAACCCAGATCTCCCATGGAATAATCTCCATAAATTAAGATTCCCGCCCCACGAGGGAGCGGGAGGTTAGATTGGTGTGGCTACGCCACACAGAAAGCGGGGGCAACGCCACCCACCGCCGAGGCCTGATAATTGCCACTAATACCACTGCCGTTGACATAACAGAAATTCGAGGCGGACGAAGCCGATAGTGATGAAGTCCACCACCAATGTGTGTCATCATCCCAAACCTTGATTCTGTTTTTTATCTTCCGGAAATAACATAATTGCAGAGGATCTTCGTCCCAGTTTGATGACGGCTTCCAGTATTCTTCTTCTCCGAAGATTTCAGTTGCTGTAAACAGGGATATATCGTTACCTTCATGGTTAGGCAGAAGAACATCAGATATTCCCATTGCATCAGAGAATTCATTGTGTAAATATTCAGCTAGAGGAGCGGCAGAAAAGCCCCCGTCATTTTTATCGCGAGTATTTATTGGGGAGAGGAACAGTATTTCATCAAACCCAAAAATTACCTTACTACTATCTGCCTCAACAATTATTACTTTCGCATTGACAGATAAAGATTTGAATTTTACCCCTTGGCGTTCTGTGGCCGGAACATCAAATTTTACCCAGATAAAATCACCAACATTGAGAGCCGAAGAAGAATCGGCCCGGATGACTTCCTGCACTAGGCTAAAGGCATGGCGCCAATCCTCGGCTCCCAGGAACCTGACCAGATCACAGGTTTCTTCAACATTTCGTTCACCTTCGCCATTAAAGGAATAAACCGCTGGATTTCTCTCTTCCTCATACTCAGCTTCCTCTTGGCATTGACATAAAGGAAGGAGCTTAAGAGTTACCCCCTTTTCCCCTTTATGGGAAAACCCTTTGATGAAATAACCTGCACCAGACATCAGTGTGGTCATCCGTTTTAATAAACCATTGTCATACATATAAAACCTCCATATATGAGCTACTGAACCGGAGCGGAATCGAACCGCCGTCTGGTCGGGACGGTAAAGGAGGTTTCAGCAAACCCGTACCGCACCATGCCCTACCACTGGACCACCGATCCAAATCCCGGTAAGCCCTACCGGGTGGGGCCCCTCTGCGGTAATTTGGGAGGGGAACCGCAGAAGAAGCAGGGCTTACGCCCATCTCGGTATAGGCCGAGTCACTCGCCCTTGAGGCTTTTGTAGCTGGAGGATCTATTCCTCCCTCCTATTTCCCTGCAACGCAGGAAGGGCACGGGGTGGATTTGAACCACCGACCTCCGGGATATGAGCCCAGCAAGCTGACCACTGCTCTACCGTACCAGCACATTTATTTCTTCCATTTCCTTCGCCGGCGGAAATACTTCCAGCGTTTGTGATTATTGAAAATCCACAGAGCAACGAAGCCCAGGGCAACAACAGCAACAAACGCCAGAATAAACACCAGCATTATTTCTTCCCTTTTTTGGGCTTGGCGACCGCTGCTTTCTCATCCGGCTTTTCTTCTATCTTTTGTTCTTCCTGGCAGGATGATTTGATGATCTCCACGCAGTTGCTCGAAACGATGACCACACTCGTGGGAACGGTGATGTCGCCGGCGCTCTTTGTTTTCCGCAGAAGGATCTCGTCATAGGCCTTATTTTTGGAGTTCGCCTGTACGGCCTGGGCATTTATTACTGCCCCGCGGTTAATCTCCCGGCCGATGGAAGACAGTACGGCATCTGCAATGGTGGTGGTTTTGTTCCTGACCTCGCCATAAGCCTTCTTGGTGCGTTCATCGTTGTTAAGATTGGCCAGATAATTCCGGACGGCTTCCTCACCTTTTGATTTGATGATTTTCCGCAGGTGCTCTTTCTGTTCATCCGACAGCTCAAGGTTCAATTCCATGAAGGAATTGGCTTTTAAGTCCTCTATGAGACGGGCGGAAAGATCCTCAAAAATATCGTCAAGGGCATACAGCCTGACGACCGATTGGAAGATCTCCTGAACGGTGTCAACGATCACTTCGTCAATTACCGGCTGGACATCCTCAAGGACCGGTACCTTGTTCTGCACTTTACTCATTCACTTCTCCTTAAACTAAATTTCCACAATGATAGATGCCCCGGTTTTTTTTACGGCGTAATACTTGCCGGCTTCCGTTCGGTATACCTGGGCATCGTCCTTCCAGACCTTTACATCTGTCATGGCGTCCATTACCGCCTTAAGCAGATTGTCAGTGTCAGGCTTTTTTGTATGAGGTATAAGATTTTCACCACTGTCTGTCATGGCTTTGGGCTTCGGCAGATGGAAGCACACCTGCAGATTGACGGGCCCGGTAATGGTCGGTTTCAGGACTGGTAAAAAAGCAGCCTTGATTTCTTCCTTCCATGCATCCGCTGTGTCGGGGTTATATATATGCCCCCTTGCCGATGCCCGAGCCCGGGGCTGGGCTTTCGGAATGCCATTTATAAACAAATGGTATAAAATCTTTTTTCTCATAACTCATTAATGGGGCAGTTTTTCACCGAATTCCGAATGAGTACCCCGAGGCCGATAACCGGCCAGCAGAATAAGCACGTCAGTTTCCTGTGTCCGAGGCGTTCGCCAAATTCCTTAATGGCAACGCCAGTCCGATAAATACCGCCTTTCTTAATCCTCATAATTCCCTCCCATGGCTAATGTGCGGCGGGGTAGGATCGATTAGCATCAGTACCCCGCCTTGAAACGACTATTTTCAATCACACTTTCATGGCAGCCTCCTTGGGTTTTGGTTTGCTAAAATACTTCTCGAGGTATCGTTTGGTATGCTCTACCTGTTCCTCCAACCTCGAGATAATTTCCTTTTGGTCGATACTGCTTAACTTGAGAAGTCCGTCGTGAAATTTAGCAAAGAATAAATAATCGTCGATGTCCGCAGAATCAAAGCGGAGAAGGGACCGAACATGGAGTGAAGGGATATCTCCATCGGCGGCCATGTTGTAGACCGTTTTCTGGCTGACCCTTAGTCTTTCAGCAACCTCGTCAGGGAGTAGTATCACCCCACGTAACGGCCGCTCTGCTTTGCTTTCCTTCATTTTCTCTCCCATAAAAAAAGAGGCTAAATTTATCCGGCCATTATGACCGGCAGTGTGCGCCGCCAGTCGACCTTCAAAATTCAGCCTCTTTCCCGCTCTGCGCACACAAAGCCTTTATACCCAGTTCTGGGTACTTTCAAAATAATACACTTAGTTCAGGGTAATGTCAAGCAAATTTTACCCAGTTTTAAGAAAAACCGCCGATAATTACCCTATGAGTGATTTTCATACTAGACTTAATGAATCCATAAGCCGTTCAAGTCTTACTCACGATGAAATATCCTCTCAATCCGGGGTAAGTCGAAAAACCATAGAAAACTGGACCAGAAGTGCGAGGCCTACAATGCCTCGGCTGGATCAGGGCGTTTTGGTAGCCATGGCTTTAGGAGTATCAGCGGAATTCCTTGTAACTGGGAAAGTAGCGGCAGGATTAACGAACGAGAGCCTTAACATTGCCTATGCGGCTGAACGTTTAAGCTCAACAGGGAAATATGAGGCTTTGCATCTCATTAGAAGCCTTGAGGATCTACATCCAGCGGATACAGGTAAAAAAGGGATAGGAAAAAAAGAGGATCTAAGAAAAACGGCCACAGGATAACCGAGTTTGGATATTTTAGACAAATATCAGAAAATTGGGAAAACATTGCATCCGGGGATTGGGATAATACCCCAGGGTTCCGTAAAATAATACCTTTCCCTCGACCACCTTGGTCCATCCTTCCGGAAGAAGCCTATTAAAATAAAAACTGCCCGATAACATGAACTCTGAGGGAGAATCATGTACACCCGGGCAGTAAGCCTACGAAGCAGGCTCAATCCGAGTGTAGCATAAGCATTTCCTCATGTCTACTATTATTGCATTGTAGACAATTACTACATTGTTTTCCGTCCATAACTTATTTGAACAATTATACTATTTTCAAGGTCTATGAATAATAAGAGCAAACAGGGTATCACGAAGAGTTTCCGCATTTCAGACAAAGCAGACGAAATTCTTCGGGAAGTATCAAAACGGGATTTTCGTGAATTTGCAACCATTTCACGTTTTGCCATCCTTGAATACGTGCAGAAAAGGCACGCGGATCTATACGATGCCCTAGCAGCAGAATTTACCCCCCAATAGTCCAGGCCCTTGCCACCCCCCAAGGTCTCCTCTATAATCATCGGCAGAGGTGTTTTATGAGAAAAATAGTATTATCCGTATTTATATTTGCCATATTGGTGTCGGCGGCCTGGGCCAACAGCACAGAGTACCGGGATGCATGCCGGCAGATAATGTATGCCGTCAATCCGGTGGACGAAATCGGCAGGGTAAACGATGACCGCCTGAGGGCTTTAGCCCGGTATTCCCTGGGGATAGCGGTGGAAGGGCAGGTTGCCTTAAGCGAGAATGATGCTCTGCAATTTTCCTTCCTTTCCCGCATGGAGCTCCAGCGCCGTGCCCTCAATGCGAATCAGTTTTCATTGCTTATTCAGGAAGAAAGGGAGAAATTACAACCCTACCTGCAGGGCAGCGGGGATGTCTCCCATTACATCAGAATGAGCAGTTTCCTGGACTTCTTCCAACTAAACCTAATCACAGGTTAACCCAAAGCCCCGGGCCCCCGGGGCTTTTTTTATGCCCCCAGCTTTATCTTAACCAATCCCCGAACGTGCGCTTACCGTGCGCTTATGATTCCCAGTTGACAACATGGGGGAATGTAGGGACAATATACAAAAAGATGCTTTTCGTTGCTGGGTAAGGAATTAGCGTAAATCTTTATATGATAAGCAATAAGCCGGCGTGGTGGAATGGTAGACACTGGGGACTTAAAATCCCCTCCCTGTAAGGGGGTATGAGTTCAACTCTCATCGCCGGCATTTTTAATGGGGGGGTATAAATGAAAATTGCAGTAATTTATTATTCTCTGGACGGAAACTCTGCATGTATTGCAGAGTTTATAAAGAAAGAACATGGCGCCGACCTATTTAAAATCGAAGTAAAAAACAACAAAGAAAGAAAGGGTCTGGGAAAAATTATCTGGTGCTTTTCCCTGATGATAAAAAAAACCAATCCTCAAATTTTACCCATTAATATTGACTTTGAACTATACGATCACATAATTCTGGGCTGTCCTGTATGGGGAGGGGAGCCTGCCAGGCCAATGCTTTCTTTTATAAGCAGTACAAAAATAGATGGAAAGAAAATTGCCCTTTACGCAAGTCATGCAGGCAGTGCAGGAAAGGTTATTGAAAGGCTCATGTCGCTGTTGCCGGGAAATATCATCACCGGAGACATAGACATTAAAAGCCCTCTAAAAACAGATAAAGAAGAATTAAAACAACAGCTAGATACATGGATTAGCGAGCTGGATCTGATTCAATAGGACTAGGCGTTTCCAATAGCTTCCATTGCAGAATTAATGCTGTCTTCGCATGATCTCATGGCAAGTATTGTTTCACTGATAAGTTTATCCAGTTCCCAGCCAAGTTCAGATGCTCCCTTTTCTATTAGTTCCCTGTTGCATCCTGCAGCAAAATTTAATGTTTTAAATTTTTTCTTTACAGATTTAAGTTCCAAATCCATTACGCTCTTGGAGGGTCTAATAATCGCAGCTGCCCATATTAAACCGGTTAATTCATCGGCTGCGTAAAGCACCTTTTCCATAAGATGCTCAGGCTTTTCAGCTGCTCCGGTGAGCCCCCAGCCATGGCAGCACACAGCATGGATAAGTTCCTCGTTTGCTCCGCCATTTAAAAGCAGCTCCCTTGCCTTCACACAATGCTCACCGGGATATGCTTCAAAATCAATATCGTGGAGGAGCCCTGCAATCCCCCAAAATTCCTCTTCTTCGCTGAAACCCAGATCCCGTGAAAAATACCTCATTACCCCTTCCATGGTCAGAGCATGCTGAATGTGAAAGTGTTCGGTATTATAGGATAAAAATAATTTCCAGGCTTCTTCCCTGTTTAAAGACGATTTATTTGCCATAAAAAATTATACTATACAAGGGAAAAAATATCAGTATACTTTCACAAGGAGCAAATATAATGAATATAGGAATTTTTATACCCTTTGTTGCATTATCTATCCCAATTATCGCAATAGTACTTGGACATTTTGAAAGTAAAAATAAGACAAAGTTAAAAGAACTGCAGCTGCAAAAAGAAATTCTGGAATTGGAAGTAAAAAAACAGGAAGGCAGAATTAAACTCCTGGAAGAAGAACATAGAAAACTGGATGAAATAATTTACGATGAAAGGTAATGGAAAAAAATCACCAGCTGCCTAGTACTTCCGCATTATATCCAGGGGCTTTAACTTCCCTGCCCTTCCTGCAGGAATCCAGGAAGACAGCACAGAACTGAGAACCGTAAAAATTCCTATTAAAGTAATAAGACCGCCGTCAATTATTACCGGGATTGTTTCCAGGTAGTAGGCAGTATCCAGTATGGTAACAGAGCCTGCACTGAAAATCCCTGAAAAAAAGCTTAGAATAATTTCCAGAGTTCTAATAATAAAATTCACCTGGGAACCAATTAAAATTCCGGCTCCAATTCCAAACAACGATCCAAAAACTCCGGTTAAAAAAGCTCCGCATAAAAATATACCGCTTGTGAAGGCAGGTCTTGCACCCTGAGCTTTTAATACGGCAATATCCCTTTGTCTTTCTATGGCAAGCATTGAAGTTGCCGAAGATACATTTACAGCAGCAATAAGTACAATTAATGCCATAATGAAAAGAAGCAGCTGCCGTGTAGATTCATAGGATCTGTACTGTGAATACTGCAGCGACATCCAGGTATATATCCCAAATCCCGATCCAAGCCTCTCAGAAAGACGGGACGCCATTATATTTGCACCATTGTATGGTTCATCTATTTTTAGTATCAAATATGCACTGGGATCCTGCAGGATCTGAATTCCTGCTTCAAGGTTCATAATGCACCAGAGGGAATCCAGATCCCTGTAACCGGAGCTGATTATTCCCTTTACGGTAAATGGGGTAACTCTGGGTATGGGATTCCCCATGGGCCCTGTTCTGATCGTCATTATCCTGACAGTACTTCCTGCTTCAGCACCTATGTAGGAGGCCAGTGCTTCGCCTAAAAGAACTTCATTGCTGGACTCAAGCCTTGCTTCCCCTGAGAGGGTTTCCAGAAATCTCTTTGATCCTTCATCTTCCCAAAAATCAGCATTCACAGCCCTGATTGTAGCTCCCCTGGAACCTGTATCCCCCAGGACTACGCCCAGCCCCTGCCGTTCAGACCAGATCCCCCTGACACCCGGCAGATCTTCAATAAATGGCAATGCGGAGTCCGGCATTAAGGGATTGTGAAAATTGAAAATCTGCAGATGGCCGGTTCCCAGTTCAAGGTACCTGTCGGTGATTCCCCTAATCATGCCGTCTGCCACAATCAATGTAACAATAATGGGAATCAGGCTGAGTGCAATCCCAAAAACAGCTCCCCTAAGGTAACGGCCTCCCTCCCTGGCACGGCAGAGAAGATACCTAAGGGCGATAAAAAATGCAGATGAAATTTTCAAGAGGCATCCTTTTTCACAGAAACCAAAACACCGCCTTCGAGGGTATAGGAAATGGAAGCGTTATTCGCAACTGTTTCATCATGCGTTACAACAATTAAGGATTTACCCCATTTTTTCACTCCCAAAAAGAGAAGTTCAGTAACCATGGCGCAGTTCCCGGGATCAAGGTTCCCTGTGGGTTCATCTGCCAGGACAAGATCCGGGTTATTCACTATGGCTCTGGCCACTGCCACTCTCTGCCTTTCCCCTCCGGATAACTGCGAAGGGAAGTGAGATGCCCTGTCATCCATTTTCATGTCTTCCAAAAGCGTCATGGCCTTTTCCATAGCGGCTTTTTTCGGCATCCCGGTCATAAAGGCCGGAAGCATTACGTTTTCAAGAGCAGTAAAATCCTTTAAAAGATAATGAAACTGAAAAATAAAACCAATTTTATGCTGCCTGTATGAAGAAAGTGCAGTTTCCGAGAGATGACTGATATCTGTTCCCGTAACTTCTACAGAACCTGAATCAAAGCGGTCCAGCCCTCCCAGTATATTGAGGAAGGTGCTTTTCCCGCTTCCGCTTTGACCGGAAATGGATACGGTGCTTCCTTCATGAAGATCAAAATCGATCCCACTGAGTATATGGAGCTTTTCATTTCCGGAAATATAATTTTTTTCCAGTCTGCGGACTTTCAGAATTGGAACATCCTTATTAAAAACAGCAGTATCACTCATAACGTAAAACCTCCGCAGGTCTGGCTCCTGTTACCTTGCCCGATGCAAACCAGGCAGCAAGCAATGCCGAAAGTAAACCAAAAAGGAAGATTAAGGCAACTTCCAAGAATACAGGACGGGACGGAATTTCCTTCAAATAAAATATCTGGGGAGAGAATATTGCAAACTGCCCCTGCCCGGCTCCAATGCCAAGTGCATGGCTGATTTGGTTTAAAAGGGATATTGAAAAATTTACCAGGTTTTCTAGCAATGAAAAAAAAGCCGGCACGTTAAACGAAACAATAAGACCCAGAACAAGACCGATACCAGCCCCCGTAAAGCCTATAATCAATCCGTCCCAGGCAAAAATAAGCCTCACTGCCCTTTCCGAAGCACCCAGTGCACGCAATAGGCCTATTTCTTCCTGTCTTTCAAGTACGATGCGCCTCTGTGACTGATAAATATTAAGACCTACAACAATAAAAATAAGACCCAGTAAAATAAACATCATCAATTTTTCTGTTCTAAGTGCTCCGAAAAAAGCCCTGTTATAATCCCGCCAGGAAGAAATAGAGAGATTACTGGACGCAATATTCATCTCTGTAATTACCCTTTTTACATCCTCCATGGCTCTCTGTTCCTGCCAGCGGTTTCTTATTTTTATTCCAAGCACCGGAGCAACAGGTTCCTGGCTAAGCTCTCTCCCCCTATCAATGCCGATAAAGGCCCAGCCCAGATCAAACTCATAAAAACCGGATCTGAAAATTCCCGTTATGGTATATACATGACTCTCATCATCTGTTCCGCCGCCGATTCCTCCTGTAATGGAAAGTAAATTTATTGTATCTCCTATCCATACAAAAAGATGCCTTGCAAGTTCTGCTCCTATCACTATGCTGTCAGGTGTATCCAGGTCAAAAAAACCTCCCTCAAACTCCAGCCTCCCCGCCAGACCGGGATCTATATAGAGTGCATCAGGAGGAACTGATCTTATGAGTGCTCCCCTGGGGTTTACAGACCCCCCCCTTACAAGGACGTTATACTCCCTGTAAGGCAGAACAGAAACTATACCGGGAACATTCCTCAGCCTGTCAATCAGCTCGTTATACGCAATTTCATCCGGATCGTCATTAATGGATCCTTCCAGCCTTAAATGCCCGGATGAAATTTCCAGTATGCTTTCAATAAAACCCATCTGAAAACCGTTCATTACAGCTATTATTACTATTAATGCAAGAACCCCGGTCGCAATGCCAAGTATGGAAAAAATACTGGAAGGAGAACTCTTTCTGCCTGTGAAAATATAACGAAGAGCTACAAAACCTATCCAGTTTCCCATATTCATCTTAAGTCCCCTGAACTAAAGGGTATTCTTTCTTCCAGTAACCTTATACCGTCTTCCCATATGGATCTAAGAACAATTCTTCCGTTCATATACAGCTCTTCAATTTCCCTGCCGCCCGAATAAGTTACAGTTCTCTCCAGTACGCCTCTCCTGTAATTTCTCTCCATTATGCGGTCTCCCGAATCATCATACTCATACAGGACTGATCTTTCATCATTTGAGGACACCCATAATACCGACTCAAGCCGGTCGGAAGACCAGGTATTGACAAACTCTCCTGTAACTTCATCATCATCGTTATACCAAATTTCTCCTGTAATCCGCCCTCTGCTGTCAAAGGTATATGAAATTCTCGCAGTATCATGGCTGTCAATATTCTGAAGAAACCTTGAAGTATAAACAAGACCATGTATAGCCTCATCTCTTCCGGGAACAATTCCTGTTCCAAGTCCGGGAAAGGCAAGACGGAGTGTTTCAGTATCTGCCTCAATATCAAAAATAGATCTCTCTATGGCTCTCACAGAACCTGAACGGTTATAAAAAAAATAATCCCTGCTTATATGAATAAAATCTTCCTGCTCAGGAACCAGGTAATATGTATCAGCATATATCAGCGTATTTCTTTCGTAAAAAAAACGGAACTCCCATACAATGAAGCTGTTATTATGCACATCATCTTCAAAACGGATTTCCCTGATAATCTGCCCTGAATTGTTCCGGATTTCAATAAACCCAGGAACATGATTATCCGCCTCTCTTTCATTATCAAAAAAACCGTCTTTTCCGGAGGAATTCACCCTTACATTATTGTTATGATCCCTGAATATCCATTGTCTTCGGATTTCTGCTGCATTTTCGTAAAGTATACGAAGCTCCGGAGTAAAAATTACCTCATAATATGTGAGAAGAATCTGCGGCACCATGTTTCCCGGCAAAATCTGAACAGAAAGGCTGTATTCATTTCTTAACGCAGCGAGCCGTGAAGGGACATACTCCAAAGCCATTCCCGAGGCATTGGAGCGAAACCATCTAATATCTTCAGCTGTCTGTCCATCTACTCCAACTGCTGAAAGAAGAGCAGCGGCAGTAAAAATAAATAAAGCGATCTTACGCAAGACCTGCAAATTCTTCAGCATAACGCCTGGGATCAAAACCTGCAATATCGCTGTATTTCTCCCCTGTGCATAAAAATATAACAGGGAGATTCAGATCTTCCGCCAATGAAAAAACCACTCCTCCCCTTCCGCTGGAATCGTATTTAGCAAGCACAACACCGTCAGGCGAAACTGCTTCCTTGAAAATTTGTGCCTGAGCATGGGCATTTCTCCCTGTCGTTGCATCAAGTACCAGATATTTAAGGTATACACAGTCTTTTGCCCTTGATTCTATTACCCTGTTGATTTTTTTAAGTTCTTCCACAAGGGCAGACTTTGTATGCATTCTCCCTGCAGTATCTGCAATAATAAGATCTCCCCCTCCCGCTTTTGCAGCATCTATGGCATCATAAATTACCGCCGCAGGATCTCCTCCCTGCTGATGAGCCACCACCCTCACTCCCAGTCTTTCGCCGTGTATTTTTAACTGATCTATTGCGGCAGCCCTGAAAGTATCACCTGCTGCCAATATGGGACGCCGCATATCATTTTTTCTGTAATACTCGGCAAGTTTTGCGGCTGTTGTGGTTTTCCCCACTCCGTTTACACCCAGTATCAGTAAAATGACAAGCTTTTCATTTGCAGGAAGTTTATCCGGGTTTTTTTCTTTATTTGTTGTTAAAAGAATTTCTTCCAAAAGACCGGCAAGTGCTTTTTTTGCCTCTTCTGCATCATCTATCTTTTCTTTTTTACAGATATCCTTTAACTTCTCTGTCAGTTTAAAAGCACCTGCCGCACCAAAGTCACCTTCTACAAGAAGGTCAGCAAGATCATCGTATAGATCATCAGTAAGGTTTTTCTGCAAACCAAAAAATTTTTTTAATCTTTCACTAAAGGGATTCATCTTCTGTCCTTGTTTCAGGTGTTATATGCCTTACATTGGGTTCTGCCTCTGTTCCGGCAGTCCGCAGATACCTGTAAATTTGAAAGAATGTGAGAGCCAGACCTGATACCCAGGCAATATTGGCTCCCAGCTGTACATAGGTAGCTGTTACTGCATTGCTGTAAATTGTATTGTAATCTCCTGAATGATTTGCTCCCCAGGCAGCATAGTTATTTGCAAGAATAAAATTTCCTGCAATACCGGCAGTAATAAGCGAAACAGGGAGAATAATCCAGAAAGCACCATAGGCATTATAGAAACTCCTGCGCGCCCTTTCTACATTATTGTCATCAGGTGAAACAGGCAGGCTGGTCTGAAAAATAATTTCGGCTCCTCTGGATGAGCCTGTAAAACGAACATTGCCGCTGTAATTCTCCCCTCCCCTTATGATTGCCGAACCTGTTTCCATATCCTGTGTTTCAATATTAATATAATGAAACTGGTAACGCGGCAAATGCAGGTTTAAAGGAGCTTCTCCCACAAATAGATTGCCTAAATAGATCTGAGCACCCGGACTTCCGGGAACATCAAAATCATATATCGAATAACTAAAGGGGGTAAGATCGATGGTAACTTCAGTAATTTCTCCCGGGTTCAGATCCAGTGTAAAACCGGAAGGAACATGATTGTCAGCATAAATTGAAATTTCCACTTCTGAAGGCGAAAAAGTCCTTATATGCGCAGAACCAAGCCCGGCATACATATTATCAACCAGAATAATGGCGTTTGACGGAGCAGCATGAATGACAAATTCGGCGGGAAGACTGCCGGAAATTTCCATCGCAACTCTTCCCCCGGCTTCATCAATGGCAGGAATAACATCCTGTACTGCAAATAAAATTATATCTTCATAGCTGTATGAATTTGTATAAAGTGTAAACAATTTTATATGAAGATAAATCCTGTCATAATATTCAAAGAAGTCCAGGGTAAGAAAGGCATCAGCCCTCTGCCTTGAAAGGAAACCTGCCTCATCCCCTGTTGAAGGGCTCTGCGGGTATATACCGTTTCTGTTTGTTTCGCTTAACCTGAAAACAGGTTCGGGTTCTACAACAGGCGGATTGGCTTCTATCAAGGCTAATTCATCTTCCAGCCTTTTAATGGCTTCATCTATGGTTCTCAGATTTCTTTCATACCGCCATTGGGGATCACCCCTGTATATAATGAGATCCCTTTCATTTCTTCTGGAAACAATGTTTCTCAATACAGCAGTTCTGGAATCATTCCATGCAGTATCCCTGTAAAAAGCAATTTCATCCTCTCCCCGGATCCGGTAATCTACTCCATCCAATAAATACGAAAGATGCCTAACTACTGTATTTCCTATAACCTGCCTTTCCACAGGAAGTGAAGAAATCACAGGAGAGCAGATAACAAGGGTAAATTCCGAATTGATATTTCGAACCTCAGGCGGAGCTTCCTGCCTTGCAGATGAAAACAGATCTGTATTATGGAGCAGGATTAAAAGTAGAATTAAAAATATTCTATGCCCCGGAGTTTTTATCATTTACCCTCCCAGGAGTAACGAAGATATTCTTCGATAAAGGGATCCAGTTCACCGTCCATCACAGCCTGAATATTTCCTGTTTCTGTTTTAGTCCTTGCATCCTTTACCATGGTATAGGGCTGAAACACATAAGAGCGGATCTGCATACCCCAGGAAATATCTTTTTTCTCCTGAGCAAACTTCTGGTTTTCTTTTTCCTTTTCCTGCCTGTAATGCTCGTAGAGCCTGGCTTTAAGAATTTCCATGGCAGTTGCCCTGTTCTTAATCTGGCTTCTTTCGTTTTGACAGCTTACAACAATGCCTGTAGGAATATGGGTAAAGCGTACGGCAGAGTCCGTCTTGTTTACATGCTGGCCGCCGGCACCCCCTGCCCTGTATGTATCTACCCTAAGATCTTCCGGCCGTACTTCTACATCAATGGAATCGTCAATTACAGGAAAAACATAAACAGAGGCAAAGGAAGTGTGCCGGCGGGCATTGGAATCAAAGGGGGAAATTCTTACCAGCCTGTGTACCCCGCTTTCCCCTTTAAGATAGCCGTATGCATAATCACCGGAGATTCTCACAGTGACGGATTTAATGCCGCCTTCCGCTTCCAGCCTGTCCTCTTCCTCAAGTTTAAAACCCCGGCCTTCCGCCCAGCGGAGGTACATCCTGTACAGCATCTGCGTCCAGTCACAGGCCTCGGTGCCGCCTGCTCCGGAATGAACGGTAAGAAAGCAGGCATTCCTGTCCAGTTCCCCGCTCATTAGTTCTAGTATATTTTGCTTTTCGAATCTGGTTTTCAGATCTCCCAGGGCGGTTGAAATTTCGGGACTCTGGGATTCATCATTTTCATCGCTGGCAAGTTCAAAGAGGGTTTCCAGGTCTTCCATCTCGGAGAGGATTTTCTTCCAGGGCTCGTAACGGTTTTTTAAACCCTTAAGTTCCCCCATGATCTTTTCCGCTTCTTTCGAATCGTTCCAGAAACCGGCATCCCCTGTTTTCGCATCAAGTTCAGCTATACGCTCAGCAAAACCTGAGTCTTCAAAGACGCCCCCAAGTGTTTAGGATCTGAACTTTTAATTCATTTATAGGGTTGCTTAATTCACTAAGCAGCATACTGTCCTCCGAAATACATAATGAAATACATTATATAAAATAGAAATATTATTATCTATCCCAGGAATACATTTTGCTGTTTTAGAGTATCTCTGAGTAAGGTAATGTCCACCTCGCGGGGATTAACACCGGCTTTTGCAGCAAGGGCGGCGGCAGTACCTACTGCCTGCCCCTGTGCCATACAGGAGGCAGTGTTGCGGGTGGACATATGCGCCTCCCAGGTGCTGGTGATCAGCCGCCCTGCTACAAGAAGGCCTTCCACTCCCTTGGGAATAAATGCCCTGTATGGAATGCCATAATAGCCGCCGTCCTTAATCATTATCCTGGGGGCGGAGTCGTGGAAGCCGTAGAGCATTACTTCGTCAGGGAAACGCTGGCAGTTAACAATCTCATCAAGGGACATATCGTGCTCACAGTCAATGACCCTGGTGTAACGCACCCCTACAGAAACCGGGGTCCAGCTTAGATAGGCTTTCTCAAAGCCGGGGAGGTTCTCCTTCATCATTTTTGACAGGGTCATTACCTGATTGCGAAGTTCAATCTCCGCCTCGGAAAGGGCAACAGTATCGGTGGCATCCACATTGGGGATATTGGTGCCATTGATATATGTATAGTTATTTTCGTGAATCGAAGCTCCAAGGGGACCCCATATTCCGCGGGGTTCCATATATTCCTTAAAGAGGGGGATCTTCTTTAGATCAAAGCCCAGGCGGATTATATTATCCTTATCACTTCCCTTGTTTCCCCTGATAATCTGGGTAACCATATCTTTTTCTTCCAGGAAGTCTACAAAGCGGCTCATGTCAACATTGGTCATACCAAAGGGCATACCCACCCTGGTAGTTCCATGCTGCTTGATAAAACCGGCTCCTGCCTTTGCCGCAACATCGCCGTCCCCGGTGGTGTCAATCACAGCCTTAGCCAGAATTGCCTCTCTCCCGGATTTTCCTTCTATAATGACGCCCTTAAGCTGATTCCCCTCGTGGACAGTTTCGGCGGCCACTACATGGAGGAGGATTTTAACACCGGCTTCTGTAAGCATATCAAAGGCAAGGCTCTTGTAAATTTCCCAGTCAATCAGGGTAATGACAGAATCGTAATTACCGCCCTTGTCCTGCTCCAGATGTCCAAGGCAGCCGCCTATTGCAACCAGCCTGTCAATAATCTCCTGGGGGATTCCCTTTATCACCTGGATTTTTCCCGCTTCGGGGAAGGCTTTGTAAAGGTTAAAAAAACTGTGAAGGGGACCGGCTCCGTTGAGCATGGTTCCTCCTAAAAATCCGTAACGCTCTATAAGAATGGTCTTTGCACCATTCCTCGCCGCCGCCAAAGCTGCCACTACACCGGCAGTTCCGCCCCCAGCTACTACCACATCACATTCATGGGCAATAGGGGTTTGTAAGGTTTCCTGTATATATTTCATAGCAGTAATTCTATCATTACAATATTGAACTAGTCAAATTTGAAAAAACACCAATAAATTACTATACATTTCGCAGAGTTTGTATTATACTTTTCGCATAGCTTCTACTATACTTTTCGCATCTAATAAACTTTACTTTTTGCATACATTATATTATACTTTTCGCATATACTAATCGGAGCTGTTTATGGCAAAGGAATTTAAACGCTGGCAGACAAAAAGCACTATAGATGCCCTTAAATACCGCAGGGTGATAGTAATTACCGGTGCAAGGCAGTCAGGTAAAACAACTCTCTCACAGCAGGTTCTCCCGGATAAAAATGACTACAGAACCCTGGATGATACAGATATGCTTAGAATAGCATTATCCGATCCCAAAGGCTTTGTTCAAAATAATTCAGGCACAATGGTTATCGATGAAATACAAAAGGCCCCAGGTTTAATACCGGAAATAAAACAGGCGGTAGACAGGGATAAACGCCCGGGGCAGTATATCCTGACAGGTTCGGCAAATATTCTAAGTTTACCAATAATTTCGGACAGCCTTGCAGGGCGTGCAAAGTATATTAACCTTAGACCTTTAAGTACAGGGGAGGTCCTTAGAAAAGCCCCTTCATTCTTAAAAAAAGCATTCAAAGGGGACTTCCCGGATAAAATAACCGGATATAATAAAAAAGACATAATTGAACTGGCATTCCGCGGCGGCTTCCCTGAGGCAGTTGCATTAAAAAATACCAGGCAGAGGAAAGACTGGCACAATGATTATATACAGACAATACTGACACGCGATTTAAAAGATATTTCAAATATACGGCGGCTGGATGTACTGCAGAATCTATTCAAGATTCTCGCATCATGGTCTGGCAAGTTTATGGAAGTTTCCAGTATTTCTTCAAGCCTGGCTGTGAATAAAATTACCCTGGACAGCTATATAAACACTTTGGTTTTGATGTATATGTTTGAAAGAGTTCCGCCCTGGCTAAAAACAGACTATGACCGGGTGGGTAAAAGATCAAAACTCTATGCCCTGGATACTGGGGTTCTGTCTTCCATTCTGGGCTGGAACCAAAACGAAGTTTTTCTGAATGCAGATACTTCCGGAAAATTAATTGAAACATTTGTCTTCCAGGAACTTTCGGCTCAAATTGGTCTTGATAGTAAATACTCCCTTACTCAGTACCGCGACAGGCTGGACAGGGAGATTGATTTTCTGGTGGAACGTCAGAGTGCCGATAATGAAAAGGGAGCAGTACTGGGAATAGAAGTAAAGGCAGGGCACAATGTTTCTGCAGAGGATTTTAAACATCAGAAGTGGTTTGAAGAAAATATTTTGAAGTTCAAAAAACCGTATATGGGACTGGTCCTGTATTCAGGTGAGAGGGTAATTAGATTTAATAAAAACATGATTGCAGTTCCCACAGCTGCATTATGGGAGGTGTAAAAAAATGAAAAACTTTTTATTTCGCATTTTCATTATGACAATAGGGCTGGTGTTTTTTGCAGTAGGCATAGTGCTTACAATAAAGGCAAATATAGGGCTTGCCCCCTGGGATGTTTTTCACGAGGGAGTATCAAAAACACTGGGCATAAGTTTTGGCATAGCGTCCATTGCGGTCGGTGTAGTAATTCTTTTATTGTTGATTTTATTAAAAGAAAAATTCGGCATAGGCTCCCTTTCAAATATGATACTGATAGGGATCTTCATTGATATAATTCTGTATCTGGATTTTATCCCCGTCTTTGAAAATATCGTTATATGTATTTTAATACTCATCGCCGGTCTGTTTTCGGTAGCCTTGGGTTCCTACTATTATATAAAGTCCGGCTTTGGGGTGGGCCCCAGGGATAACCTTATGGTAGTCCTTACCCGCGCGACAAAAATCCCCGTCGGCATCTGCCGCAGCATTATCGAACTTGCAGTATGCGCTGGAGGTTACTTCCTGGGAGGTACTGTGGGAATAGGCACAATTATATCTGTAGTGGGGATAGGCTTTTGCGTCCAGATAGTATTCCGTATCTTTAAGTTTGACATTACAAAAGTTAAACACGAATCCCTAAGGGAAACTTTTGAATCTTTTAATAAGAATCTGTAACAGGTCCTACAGGGACTGATGAGAGTTCGTATGCATGACCTTCCCTTCTGATTCTCACCACTATTCTTCTGCCCAGATCTGCCTGAGTTAAAGTATAACAATGACCATTAGCACCAGAAATTAAATCATATGATCCAGCCACTCCGCCGCTTATAGAAGTTTCCTTGAACCATTCATAGTTTGTAGTACCTGTTTCCCCTGTTACAAAATCTAAATTGACAGTGAGTATTTCCCCCACATCTGCTAATCCATCAATGCTCACAACTCCCCCAAGCTCAGGAGCACTGGCTGGTAAAACTGCATTCTGTAAATAGGCGGTACTGTAACCTGTATAACCTGAGCGGCTTACTTCCAGGCGTATACTCAAACCGGCATCGGCATCCTGTAAAACATAAGAACTATTTATTGCATCCGGTATGGGAGTAAAACTGTCTGTCATGAAATGCCCCCTTAACCAGGAATAGCCAATCTCTCCTCCCTGGCCTGACAAACCGGTTGTAACTGCATTAAGGGTATCTCCGACTTTTGTATTGTATAAATGATCAATCGATACGCTTCCGCTTATAGGCGGCGGATCATATTCCCTTTCTGTGAGAGGACAGGCAGCAAAAAATAAACAAAATATCATTGAAAATAAAATTGCAAAGAAAATCATCTTTTTGTTCTTCATGTTTAAATCCTTTTTGTAATATCCATAAGTTACATGGGTTCCAGTTAAAATTATTCCATAAGGATTTCTTTATTGTCAATAGTTTGGTAATAACTGGGAAAAATAAAACCCCGCCGGCTGACGGGGTTTGTGAAAATCACTCAGCAGTAATAGGACCAACAATGCTGGATGATACTACACCAGCATCTCCTGTTCTTGAAACCTGTACACCTATATATAGACCTAAATCATTTGAGGTGAGTGTATAAGTACTGCCTGTTGCACCATTAATAAAAGTACCACCAGTATTAAGTTCAGGTCTGCTAAACCACCGGTATTGGGTGTTTCCAGTTCCTCCTGTAACTTCCGAGATATCTGCTGTAATTTCCTGACCCACAACCAAGGTTCCTGTAATAGTTACTGTCCCTCCCATTTCCGGAGCACTGGCAGGTAATATTGCCGTTGAGTAAGTAGACGACACAGTTCCTGAATTTCCGGAACGGCTTACAACAAGCCTTATGAACATATTAGCATCATCATCAACTAAGGTATAATTTACGCCTATTGCTCCTGCTATATTGGTAAAGGCACCGCTTTGCGAATCTCCCCTCTGCCAGACATAGGAAAAATCTCCTGTTCCGTCCAAACCATCAGTCCATGCTATCATTACATCGCCGACTTTTGCATTTTGCCTTGTATTAAACCCAATATACCCTGCAAGAGGCGGATCTGATCCAATCGGAGCAACAGGCGGGCTGCTATTGGTTTGCCTTGAGCCTGCATGTCCTTCCCTGTTAACAACTACAAAAAATCTTCTGCCTAGATCATCCTGGGTCAGTGTATAGCTGTTTCCTGTAACACCAGGAATGGGATTCCAATTATTAGGAGCTGTTTCCCAGTACCATTCATAGTATGTCTCACCTGCTTCACCTGTCAAACCAGATAAATTAACAGTGACGGTTTCTCCTACAATGAAATCCCCTGTAAGACTAACCGAGCCGCCAAGTTCCGGCGCACTGGCAGGTAACATTGCTGACGGATCAGTAGTTGTTAAACTCCCGGAATAACCTTCACGGCTTACAACAAGCCGGATAAATTTATTGGCATCTGCATCAACCAAGGTATAGGCGCTATTTGTAGCTCCCTCTATATTGGTAAAAGGTCCGTTATATGAATCTCCCCTCTGCCATTGATAAAAAATTTCTCCTGATCCTCCAACATTATCAGTCATTGCAAATAAAGTATGACCAACTTTATTGGGTTTGCTGTGACTCATAGACCAGCCAGTCCACCCTGTAATAGGCGGAGCCGATCCTTTGGGAGCAACAATTACAGGATTTGAAGAGCGGCTGCCTGCATATCCTTCCCTGGTTACTCTGACATATACTCTTAGACCTACATCTTCTTCCACTAATGTATAAGTCTTGTTTACAGCACCGGGAATGGGGTTCCAGTTATTGTTTATTTCACGGTACCATTGATATGTATAAGGCTCAGTTCCGGATAACTGTGAAATATTTGCTGTTAAAGTTTCTCCAACAATATAGTTCCCATCAACGGTAAAATTACCTGTCAGCTCCGGTGTATCGGCAGGCAATATTGCCGTTGAATAGGTAGTAGACACAGTGCCGGTGTAACCTTCACGGCCTACAGAAAGACGGATAAACATATTTGCATCGGCATCAACCAGAGTATAACTGATGTTTGTAGCTCCCTCAATATTGGTAAAGCTTCCGTCCAATGAAGCTCCCCTCTGCCATTGATAAGAAATATTTCCTATTCCTCCCAGGTTATTGGTTGTAGCAGTTAGTACAGCACCAACTTTAATGGGAGTGGGTTGATTACTGGACCAGCCAATCCACCCGGTAAGAGGCGGCAGAGTTCCTTTGGGGGCAACTGTTACAGTATTTGAAGATCGGCTTCTTGCAAATCCTTCCCTGGTTACCCTGACATATATACTTAGACCTTCATCATCTTCCGCTAGCGTATAACTCTTATTGACAGCATTGGGAATTGGACTCCAGCTATTGTTTATGCCCCGGAACCATTGATACATATAAGGCTCAGTTCCGGATAACTGTGTTACATTTGCAGTTAATGTATTTCCGACAACATAGTCCCCGTCCACAGTTAAATTACCTGTCAGCTCCGGTGCATTGGCAGGCAGTATTGCCGTTGGATATGTAGTAGACACAGTCCCGGTGTTACCTTCACGGCTTACAACAAACCGGACAAACATATTGGCATCGGCATCAACCAGAGCATAAGTGATGCTTGTGGCTCCTGGTATTACTACAAAGCTTCCGTTAAATGAAGCTCCCCTCTGCCATTGATAAGAAATGTTTCCCGATCCTCCCAGGTTATTGATTGTGCCAGTTAATACATCCCCTACTTTGCTGGGAATAGGATTATTACTGGTCCAGCCAATATTCCCTGTGAGAGGCGGAGCTGTTCCCACAGGAACAACAGTTACAGGATTTGAAGAGCGGCTGCCAGCATATCCATCCTTGGTTACCCTGACATATACTCTTAAACCTACATCTTCCTCCACTAATGTATAAGTCTTATTTATGGCACCAGGAATGGGACTCCAGTTATTGTTTATTTCACGGTACCATTGATATGTATAAGGCTCAGTTCCTGATAACTGTGTTACATTTGCAGTTAATGTATTTCCTACAATATAGTCTCCATCTACAGTAAAATTACCTGTCAGATCCGGTGCACTTTCCGGCAATAATGGTCCTATACCCCACCAACCGCTTGTTAAAGTACCGGAACTCCCTGCACGGCTTACACTGGCACGAATTAATTTATTTTCATCTGCCTGAGTAATGGTATAGATACTGCTTACTGCTCCCTCTATGGGAAGGAAATCTCCATCTGAAGTTTCACCTCTCAGCCATATATAGGAGATGGTTCCTGTGCCGCTAAGGTTGTTTGGCATAGCCCCTAAGGTACTCCCGATTCTAAACGGAGAGCTTCCACTTAAACCTACACTCCCCGTTAATTCAGGCAGCGATCCCTGTGCGGCTGTCACAACCACAGGCACAGCCTGCCTGGCTCCTGCATAGCCTTCCATGGTAACAGATACAGAGATCCTCAAACCCAGATCATCTTCTGTAAGTGTATATGTATCAGCGGTTTCACCTGTAATTGCGTTGTAAGTATTACTGTCCGGGGCTGTTTCTCTTATCCACTGGAAGTATATTGTTTCACCTTCCCCTATTAAATCCGAAGTATCTGCAGTCAGTGTTTCTCCAACAATATATTCACCAATAACAGATAGTGAGCCCCCCAGTTCAGGTGCATCCGCCGGCAGCAGCACACCTACAGACCATGGATCTACTGTTGATACTGTACCAATATACCCGGTACGTACTGCCATAAGTTTAATAAATTTTTCATTATCCTCATCAGTTAACTGGTAGGTACTGCTTGTCGCTCCTGTAATGTGAAAAAAGTCTCCGGCAGAAGTATCTCCCCTCAGCCATACATAACCTATAGTCCCTGAACCCTCAAGCTTGGTTGTATCAGCAGTTAGTACTGTTCCAACTTTATAAGGGGAGCTTAAACTGGAAGATATGCCTATATCCCCTGTCAAAACCGGCAGGTCATCTTCAAAACCCGGAATAAGGGCATCGGGGCAGGCTGTCAGGATTAGACAGAAAACTGCCAGAAAAAAGAATAAGCCTAAAAATGATTTTTTATTTTTCATATATATCTCCCAAATTTTTTCCTTGAATTGCAAATATTAATAAAATAACATTATCCCATAAGAAATTCTTTATTGTCAATGTAATAAAAAACCCCGCCGACTGACGGGGTTATTAGAACTTATGGAGCAGCTGTAACTGGTCCTGCCATTTCAGATTGTAACTCGCCTGCACTCCCTACACTACTAACATACACAGTGATATACATACCCTGTTCAGCTGATGTGAGTGTATAAGTACTTTCTGTTGCACCATTTATATACCAGCGGTTTCCAGAAACATTCTCAGATCTATACCACATAAATGTAAGATTTCCGGAAGTTCCTGTAACTCCCGAAGTATCTGCTGTAACTATCTGTCCCACAGCCAGGTTTCCTGTGATGGTTACTTCTCCACCCAGCACAGGAGCACTGGCCGGTAATATTGCCGTTGAGTAAGTAGACGACACAGTTCCTGAATTTCCGGAACGGCTTACAACCAGCCTGATAAATTTACCTTCATCTGCAGTCTGCAAAGTATAAGTGCTGCCTGATGCTCCTGCTGTATTGGTAAAAGGTCCGTTATATGAATCTCCCCTCTGCCAGACATAGGAAAAATCTCCTGTGCCGCCCAGGCTATAAGTGTTTGCTGACATTATGTCACCAACTTTTGCATTATTCCTTACAGTGATCCAGACATTGCCTGGCAGCTGAGGCGGCGAACCCTGAGCAAGAACAGGCGTGCTATTGGATGTAAACCTGGCATCGGCATGTCCATCCCTGGTAACACGCACATAGAACCTAAGGCCCAGGTCATTTTGCGTTAATGTATAGCTGCTTCCTGTGGCAGCGGGAAATGTATTCCAGTTATTATTATTCGGAGCTGTTTCCCTGTACCATTGATAATGTGTAGTTCCTGCACTGCCAGTCATATTGGATATATTTACACTAACAGTCTGTCCTACAATGAAATCCCCTGTAAAGCTAATTGATCCGCCCAGTACAGGAGCACTTGCCGGTAATATTGCTGTTTGGTAAGTAGTGGCCAAAGTCCCGGAATTATTTTCACGTTCAACAACAAGTCTAATATAACTATCTTCATCTGCAGTCTGCAAAGTATAAGTGCTGCTTGAAGCTCCTGCTATATTGGTAAAGGGTCCGCTTGATGACTCTCCCCTCTGCCAGATAAAAGAAATAGTTCCGGAACCTCCAATATTTTCAGTCCATGCTGTCATTATATCACCGACTTTTGCATTTGACCTAATATCTATCCAGACATACCCTGTTATTTGAGGCGGTGAACCCTGAGCAAGAACAGGCGTGCTATTGGGAGTTGTCCTGGCACCAGCATATCCATCTCTGGTAACACGTACATATAATCTAAGGCCCAGGTCATTTTGCGTTAATGTATAACTGCTTCCTGTGGCAGCGGGAATTGTATTCCAGTTATTATTATTCGGAGCTGTTTCCCTGTACCATTGATAATGTATAGTTCCTGTACTGCCCGTCAAACTGGATATATTTACACTAACAGTCTGTCCTACAATAAAATCCCCTATAAAACTAATTGATCCTCCCAGTTCCGGAGTACTTGCCGGTAATAAAGTACCAACTGAAAAAGTACCGCTTGTTACAGTACCTGTATTCCCTGTACGGCTTACCCTCACACGAATAAATTTACCGCTGTCTGCTTCTGTTACTGTATAAGAGCTGCTGGTTTCTCCTTGAATGGCAGCAAAATCACCATTCTGAGTATCACCCCTTAGCCATACATAAGAAATTGTTCCTGAACCGCCCAGATTATTTGTATATGCAGTAAGAACAAGACCAACTTTATACGGAGAACCATGACTTGTACTAAAACTGACATTACCTGTAAGAGGCGGAGGTGATCCAAATGCAAGAACAGTTAGAGGATTTGAAGAGCGGCTGCCTGCATGTCCATCCTTGGTTACCCTGACATACACTCTACATCCTTCATCAGCTTCCACCAGTGTGTAAGATTGATTTGTAGCACCGGTAATAGAATTCCAGCTATTATTTATTTCCCGGAACCATTGATACGTATAAGGAGGACTTCCTGATAACTGTGAAATATTGGCTGTTAAAGTACTGCCTACTACATAGTCCCCATTCACAGAAAAATTGCCTGTAAGTTCCGGTGTATTTGCCGGTAATAAAACACCTACCCATGAGGTACCGCTGGTTACAGTGCCGGTATTCCCTGCACGGCTTACTCTCACACGGATAAATTTATTCTGATCTGCCTGGGTAAGATTATAACTGCTATTGGTTGCCCCAGTTATGGGAGCAAATTCCCCATTCTGAGTATCACCCCTTAACCATTCATAGGAGATCTCTCCTGTTCCGCTCAGATTGCCTGTCCCTGCTGAAAAAGTAGATCCCTCCTTAAAAGGAGAGCCAAGATTATTTATCCAGATATCTCCAGTTAACTCAGGCAGTGGGATTCCGCCTCCCGGGTCGGGGCAGGCTGCCAGGATAAGGCAGAAAATTGTCATTGATAAAATTACCGGAAAAAATACATTCCTTTTTTTCATATTTTGCTCCTATTTAAATTATGGAGAGAGCTTTTGGGCTCTGCTCCTGGAATCCTGAGAAAAATATTATGTCGCCGATAGAGGGTTACTGTATCGCTATTGGGGGGGGGGGGGGTAGGAGATGGAGGAGGGGGGGGTTGGGAAATATATAGGTTTAAAAAAAAACATTCTGGGAATATTTAAACAGGGGAAA
>Ga0099364_10003266_pt1 | contig 25222 bp, 19 predicted proteins | sample TergutTh196P3_FD_73070 | JGI IMG/M metagenome (GOLD analysis project Ga0099364, IMG submission 73070) | Microcerotermes parvus P3 segment gut microbial communities from Pointe-Noire, Republic of the Congo - Th196 P3 | ecosystem: Host-associated > Arthropoda: Insects > Digestive system > Gut ...
ACCGTATTCCTTTTCCTGCTATAGGCGCTTCGTTTATGAGGCTGCGCGAAATTTTCTGCAACGTATTGTAGCAGTCTATAGGTTTTCCTGTTGTACGGCTGCGTGTTAATGTATGGAAATCGTTAAAACGTATTTTTAGGGTTACTGTTTTTGCTGTCTTGTCTAATTCCAGCATTTCGGCAAAAACGCGTTTTTCGAGATGATACAGTTCGGTTATTATTGCGAAACGCGTTGTCAGGTCGTTTTCGAAGGTATTTTCTGCGCTTATAGATTTTCGAATACGTTCCGGTTCGACTTTGCGACGGTCTATTCCGCGTACAATATCGTAGTAAAATGGTCCGCGCTTGCCGAAAATTTTCATCATTTCATCCAAACTTTGCGCATACAGATCCGAACCCTTTTTGATGTTCATTTTCCGGAGTTTATCTGCCGTTTGTTCGCCTATACCATAAAATTTGCCGATATCAAGCGTTTTTAGAAAATCGACGGCTTGATGTGGTTCGATTACAAATATACCGTCAGGTTTATTCACATCGGAAGCCATTTTTGCCAAAAACTTGTTGTATGACACGCCTGCCGAAGCCGTCAGTTGTGTTATTTCTTTTATCCGCTGTTTTATTTCGAGCGCAATTTTCGTTGCCGACGTCATTTCTTTTTTGTTAACGGTCACATCAAGAAACGCTTCGTCGAGCGACAACGGCTCTACAAGGTCGGTATAATCGCGAAAAATGCCGTGTATTTGGTGTGAAACGGCTTCGTAGGCTTTGAACCGATGCGGCTGAAAAATTAATTCGGGACATTTTCGTTGTGCCAGCAGCGAAGGCATAGCCGAATGAACTCCATATTTGCGTGCTTCATAACTTGCGGCGGCTACCACTCCACGCGCCACAGCACGCCCCACAACCACAGGTTTGCCGCGCAATTCGGGAAAGTCGCGCTGCTCTACCGAAGCATAAAAGGCGTCCATATCGACATGTATGATTTTACTTATGAGTCTAAATTTTTATATTAATTTTGAATAATATTCATACAACTCCGCCTGCGATTTCAGCGGCGGTTCCTCGTCGCGTTTGTAGCGGTTATCCTGTTCAGCGTTGATGATACGCGCTTTGACGTTGTCGCGCAGTTCGGTTTCGATGATATATTTCAGTTCTTTTTGGACGGCGGGGTCGTAGACGGGCGCGGCTACTTCGATGCGGTTATCAAGGTTGCGCGTCATCCAGTCGGCTGATGATATGTAATAACGCTCGTAGCCGCCATTGCAGAAGATGAAAAAGCGCGAATGTTCCAAATAGCGACCTACGATGCTTACCGTCTGTATGTTTTCGCTCAATCCTGCAACGCCGGGAATCAGCGAACATATGCCGCGCACTACCATGCGTATGGAAACGCCCGCTTGACTTGCTTTATAAAGTTTGCGAATAATATCCCTGTCTACCAGATTGTTTATTTTTACCATTATCCATGCCTCTTTTCCCGCTTTGGCGTTGCGAATTTCTTCTTCAATCATGGAATATATTTTGCGTCGCATAAATTGCGGAGACACAAGCAGATGGTAAAATGCAGGGTATTTGAACGGATTTTCGAAATAGTCGAACAACTTGTCTATTTCGCGTCCTATGCGTTGGTCGGCTGTGAGCAGGGCAACGTCTGTATAGGCGGTTGCGTTGCCTTCGTGAAAATTGCCCGTACCAACGACGGAATAGTAGCGGATACGTTTGTTTTTGCCTGTTTGACGCGTTATCAGCGTAAGTTTGCTATGCACTTTCAGTCCGGGTATTCCAAAAAGCACTTTGGCGCCGACGTCTTCAAGTTGTCGCGCCCAGTAGATATTGGAATTTTCATCGAAACGCGCTTGCAGTTCAATATTTACCGTCACTTTCTTACCGTTTTGCACAGCGTTAGTCAATGCGCTTATCACACGCGAATTGCTTGCAATGCGGTAGAGCGTAATTTTGATGTGCTGCACGTCGGGGTCGATGGCTGCCTCGCGCAAAAGATTGATATAATCACTGAATTTGTGGTAAGGGAAATGCAGCAAAATATCGTTTTTGTCTATTGCTTTCAGTATGCTTTTTCCTGTCCGTATTTGCGGATGCGAAAGCGGCGGAGCATAATCGTACTCTAACTTCTTGCCGCCAACATTGGGAAAATTCATAAAATCCTTAATATTGTGATAACGTCCGCCGGAAATAAGATTGTCGTCGTCGTCCAATTCAAGATGTTTTGAGAGGTATTTCAACAGGTCTTTGGGGATATCCTTATCGAAAACAAAACGCACAGGCTGACCGATTCGGCGTTGCTTAACGCTTTTCGATATCTTTTCGAGAAAACTGTATGTAAGGTCGTTGTCTATATCAAGTTCGGCATCGCGCGTTAATTTTATAATGTATGTTTCGTACTTTTCATATTTGAAAATTGCGAATACGTCCATGATGTTGTAGCGTATAATGTCGTCTAACAGAATAATATAGTTATTGTCGCCTATATTTGGAAGTTCAATAAATCTCGGCAGCACAGTTGTAGGTATATCAACAATTGCGTATTCTAAATCGCCGTTTGCTCGCGTCAGTTTGGCGGCAAGATAAATAGCCCTGTCTGCCAAATGTGGAAACTTGTCTACGTTGTTTAGCATTATTGGCGAAATTGCCGACAATACCCTATCATTGAAATAAGTAACTACAAATTCCTGCTGTTCGGGCGAAAGTTGGGTTTCATCAACAATATATATCTTTTCGCGTTCCAATTCCAACAATATTTCGCAGTATGTCTGCTGCGACTTTGCCTGCATTTCGATTACCCTTTTCTGCACTTTATGCAACAAGTTTTTCGGTTTTTCGCCCATCATCTTTTTCGAATCGACTTTCAGGTCTATCATACGTTTGATGGTAGCAACGCGGACTTTGAAAAATTCGTCCATATTGTTAGAATAAATTCCAAGAAATTTTATACGCTCAACCAACGGCACCGTCAGGTCGGACGCTTCCTGAAGTACGCGGGCATTGAACGACAGCCAACTCAATTCTCTATTTATAAAAATATTCTCCATAAACAATTTTTGAATTGCAAAATTAATATTTTTTTTGAAAAAATACAACAGTATCATTTTTTTTTATATTTTTGCATTTTAAAAATTTCATAAAAACCGAATCAAGTCATGGCAAGTAAAAGATCTATAAAGAAGAATATCAACGTCTTAACGGGCGAATTATTAAACGAGTGTTTTGCTTTCGTACATTTTTATCCGGAATCAAAACCCAAACAGGTTTCAGAAACGATGTGGGCGTTGGTTCACACGCGAAACGAATTGTTAGCTCGGATAAACCGTAAGATACCAAAAGAGGAAAGCATACGGTCATTCTACAAAAATGTAAAGACTGACATTGCCGACATGCCCTGTTTGATGAATCATTTCATCGGATAAATAATAAAATGTAACAATCTGCGTTATGTATTGAAATAAATTGATATCTGATGATAAAACATATTTTTAAGGTTGCCTTTGCTGTTATATTGATATTGAGTTCGTGTAATCACGAAAATCTTGAAATCGGCAGGCATTTGGTAAACTCTCACGTAACGTTTGGAAAGATTGATACGATTACGGTCAGGGTTTCCAATATTGTTGCGGTTGATTCTGTTGTTACTTCCGGCAGAGGGGTCGGGTATTGGGGCAGTTACACCGACCCGCATATAGGAACGGTTTTGGCAAAGACATTTATTGAGTTTAACCGTACGCTTCAAGGGGAAAACGACAGAGGCGCCGTATTTGATTCGGTAACGTTAGTACTGCGGTCTAACGGCAATTATTACGGCGATACAATCAAACATGCTGCTGTAAAGGTATTTCGTCTTGAAAAGCAGATTGAAAGAGGTATTGACGGCAACTTATATTCATCTTCGGAAACGCCTGTTATCGAAGATTTTATTCTTGCCGATGCGACATTTAAATTCGGAGTGAAAGACTTGGCAAATAATGAAGTTGAGATAAAATTGCCCGACTCATTCGGTGAACGATTATTTCAAGGAATTGTGAGAGACGAGGATGACTACAAAACAGCAGATTTTAAAAAGACCTTTTCGGGACTTGCTGTTTATGCAGGCGATGCAAGCGACTGTGTTTACGGTGTTTTATTGAATGATACCGCCTGTATGGTTCGCATATACTATCACATAAACACCACGTCAAGAGAAGACAAGACGATGACTTTTGCTGCAAATCAGTTTGAAAGTTTTTATCATATGACCAACGACAATTCAAGATTACTGCCTCCCTACACGCAGGCGCCAACAACGTTCGATTCCAAAACTGACCCCGTGCTATCGTCGCTAATGGGCAATGTAGGCGTTATAACATCGGGCAGTACGCCTGTTTTTGCGCGTTTGGAATTTCCACATTTAAACAATTTGTTTTGGCTGGGGCAAATAGTAAAAATCAAACAGGCAATATTATATGTGCGCCCCGTTCAAGAATCTTTCGACATTGTACCGTTGCCGACAAGACTAAACCTGTTTGAATTCGAATCGACAAGCAGTACAATGATTGGTAGCGCGCTATCTCTCGGTCCAAATATGGGTCCTCAAAATGGTAATCTTCCCGAAAATTATCGGTATATTCAAAGACCTGATTTTCCACAATATACATTCGACATAACTAATTTTATTTCTAATGAATTAGGAAAATCAGGACATGAAAAACGGGCTTTAAGTTTGCTTATTTCCAATGATACAAGAGAACGGGAGAACACAATTCAACGCCTTGTCTTTGGAAACCAAAATTTTTGGCTCAACAACGAAAACCAAAGCAGGGAAAATAGAATACAATTAGAAATTACTTATGCTGTATACAATGATTGATTATAAAATTCAGACCCCCCCCAAAATATTGTTATTATTCCTGTTTTTTGCGATGCTTGTCGCACGCGATGCAAGCGCTCAAAACAATACACGTTCGCCTTTCTCAATTTTTGAACTTGGCGAAATAGAGACGCGCGACTTTGGAAGTACTGCCGGTATGGGAAATGTCGGTATTGGTTTTCAATCCGAAAATTTTCTGAATCGCCGTAATCCTGCCGCTTTAAAGAAGATTGATACGCTACGGTTTATTATTGACGTGACTGCCGCTGTTAAGTTTTCGGAGTTCATAACAGCAACTAACATGCAACGAACAAACAATTTCAATTTCAAAACGTTGGCAGTCGGCGTGCGTTTGAACAAAATATGGACAGGTAGCGTTGGACTGAAACCATTTAGCAACGTAGGATATCATATTAGAGACCAAATTTATGTAGAAGGCACCATTAACAGTTATGAAAACGTCTCTTTTTCAGGCAGCGGTGGAATAAATAATTTTTATTGGGCAAATTCGTTCGAATTATTTCGAGGTTTTTCGGTTGGCTTAACTGCTGCATACCTGTTTGGCAATATTACTCACAACGAAGATACCGAAGTTATATCTATTATTAATACAAATAATATCAGTAAGATACATTTTGATTTTGGTATGCAGTATTCCCACACGTTCAAAGAACATACCAACATCACAGTTGGCGGGATATACATACCGAATACCAATCTTGACATTCAACGCACAAAAATGATTACCAGCACAACAGGAATAGACCGAAATCAACGTTTACCCGATTATCGAACGCATTTGCCGGAATCCTACGGAGCGGGTTTTTCCATAACTCGCAATAAAAAAAGCGCTGAATGGATTTTGGCAGCCGATTATCAATTATCAAAATGGTCGGTAAAACGTTCAAATAATAAGGCGCCGATGCATTTCGGCTTGAAAGACGGCGAATATAATTTTTATGAAGTAAATTCCGGCGGAGTTTCACGGGATAAGCCATTGGCATATTCAGACAGCGAAATTTACAGTGTCGGGTTACAATATACTCCAAACACAAGAAATCCTGAAAAAATGATTCAGATTACTCGATTTCATTTGGGCGCCCGCTACAACCGTTCGTATCTGAAAGTGTATGGTCACCAGTTGGAAGATTATTCAATATCTTTCGGCGCTGGGATTCCTTTCACCAATCAGACGCGCACGCTATCGTATGTGAATGTAGCTGTTACCGTCGGCGAATCAGGAACCGGTGAAAGAGGCGGTATTACCGAAAGATACATATTGATTTCTGCCAACCTGTCGCTGTTGGATAGATGGTGGCCAAGACAACAAATTAATTAAAATTTTTGTAACCTTTTTTGTACATCTTACGTATAATTAAAAAAAATATAAATCGTAATGAATATGAAACTTTGGAAATATATATTTTGTATAGTACTCGTTTGGTCGGGCATCATTGAAATGAGAGAAGTCAATGCAGGTATACCGCCTAAAAGGCTTCGACTTGGCAATAGCAATACTTCATGTGCTATTCCTCGCGGTAAATCCAGCGCTTCGGACTTGCTTGAATATCGTTTTGGAATTGTTGCAGGTCAAAATATTTCAAACATCAAAACAGATAACGAATCCGTGATGGATATTATCCCCGGAGTTATGGCAGGAGTGGCGGCACAGATTATATGGCCCATGGGTTTTACAATTCAACCCGAAATATTGTACTCAAAGAAAGGCAGTATGTTCAGCGGTAGTGGATTAAGATACAAAATCGACTATGTTGAGATTCCTGTGAAGGTAAAGTATCGGCTAAATGTAGCCTTTGTTAAGCCGTTTGCGTTTGTTGCCCCGTATGGAGCGTATGCATTAGGATTGACAGAAGAAGGCGAAGTACACGGCGACGATACTTTTTCGAACTTAGTAAAAAAATGGGATTACGGAGTTGGCGCAGGAGCAGGGTTTGACGTTTGGAGAATACAACTATCATTCAAATATTCATGGGGTTTTGCGCAAATAATTCAGGAAACGTTTACCATACGAAACAAAGTGTTTACGTTATCGGCGGGAGTGTTTTTTTGATTCAAAGATTCCAAAATTCAAAGATTCAGAAAAATTGAAAACGGTTATTTCTTTTCTTGGCGAGTTGATTGCCAACAACCACAGGGAATGGTTTGACGCCAATAAACAGTATTACAGGGAAGCGCAAAATGAATTTGACCGCTTTGTCGAGCATCTGATTACAGAAATACGTCTTTTTGACCCCACAATAGGAACCATCGCAGCAAAAGACTGTACATACCGAATATACCGCGATGTACGTTTCTCAAACGATAAAACGCCCTACAAAAATCATTTCGGAGCATATATAGCGCAGGGAGGTCGCAAAAGCCGGTTAGGAGGCTACTATTTTCACATAGAACCCGCAAATGCAGGCTACCTGAATAACTCAATGTGGGCGGGAGGAATATATTGCCCCGATGCACAAACCCTCAAAGCAATACGTACAGATATTTACGAAAATACCGAAGAGTACAAGTCTATTATTCAATGCGCTACATTTAAAGAGACATTCAAATGGTTCGACGGAAATATGCTTACAACAGCGCCGAAAGGCTTCCCCAAAGATTTTAAGGATATTGAACTTATAAAACGAAAAGATTACACCTATTACAAAAACATGGACGAACAAACGCTACTTGGCGACCGGCTGCTTGAAGATAGTATCCGCGTTTTCAAACTGATGTTGCCGTTCAACAGGTTTATGAATCGGGCTATTGAATACCATAGCGGAGAAAAGTTTTAAGTTTTAAGTTTTAAGTTTCAGGTTTCAAGTTTCAGGTTTCAAGTTTCAGGTTTCGTCAGTTATTCACTATTCATTATTCACTGTTCACTATCATAAGTAAAATCATACATGTCGATATGGATGCCTTTTATGCGTCGGTTGAGCAGCGCGATCTTCCGGAATTGCGCGGCAAACCTGTGGTTGTGGGTCGAGCCGTGTCGCGTGGGGTTGTGGCGGCGGCAAGTTACGAAGCGCGCAAATTTGGCGTCCATTCGGCTATGCCCTCGATGCTGGCGCAACGAAAATGCCCCGAATTAATTTTTCAGCCGCATCGATTCAAAGTATACGAAGCCGTTTCACACCAAATTCGCAGCATTTTTCGCGATTATACCGACCTTGTCGAGCCGTTATCGCTCGACGAAGCGTTTCTTGACGTGACCGTTAACAAAAAAAATATGGCGTCGGCAACGCATATAGCGCTCGAAATAAAACAACGGATAAAAGAAATAACACAATTGACGGCTTCGGCTGGCGTGTCATACAACAAGTTTCTGGCAAAGATGGCTTCCGATGTGAATAAACCGGACGGTATATTTGTGATTGAACCACATCAAGCCGTCGATTTTCTAAAAAAGCTCGATATCGGAAAATTTTATGGTATTGGCGAACAAACGGCAGATAAACTACGGAAAATGAACATAAAAAAGGGTTCGGACCTGTATACGCAAAGTTTGGACCAAATGATGAAAATTTTCGGCAAGCGCGGACCGTTTTACTACGATATTGTACGCGGAATAGACCGTCGCAAAGTAGAACCGGAACGTATCCGAAAATCGATAAGCGCAGAAAATACCTTTGAAAACGACCTGACAACGCGTTTCGCAATAATAACAGAACTGTATCATCTCGAAAAACGTGTGTTTGCCGAAATGCAGGAATTAGACAAGACTGCAAAAACGGTAACACTGAAAATACGTTTTAACGATTTTCATACCTTAACACGCAGCCGTACAACAGGAAAACCAATAGACAGTTACAATACGTTGCAGAAAATTTCGCGCAGCCTCATAAACGAAGCGCCAATTGAAGGAAAAGGAATACGGTTGCTCGGCATAGGAGTATCTAACCTGTCTGATAATAACACAAAAGAACCTAAACAATTGGAATTGGAGTTGATGTGGTAAACTGAACCTACATTTTCTGTAGATCAACATCAAATTCCTTTGCAATTTCTCTCAACTTTTCAGTCATAGCGAGAGCAAGCTCTTCCGATATTTTTTCTTCCAATATGCCTTTTACATTCACGCCCTTCATCATTATTTTCATTTGGACGTTCAATTCCTGAAATGTATTACCCTGTGATTTTTCCTTGATAATAAAATTTAATATCTGTTTTGTATCATTCATAGTTTTAGCTTATTTTTTCAATAATAACATTGTTGAAGTTTGGTTTATGTGACCGATATAGCTTTCGCCGTAGGTCGAAAATCCTATTGTTGGGGTATCGCCGAATATTAACGAATAGTCGGGCAACTGTTCTTTGCGCTTCAATTCTAAAGTACGCAGACAGCAACAAAAATCTACTATAGCGCCTACTTCGCCGCATTTTTGGAGGTCGGCTTTGGTGCCTTCAACGATATCTCCCGAACGCAGTATCGTCAGTTCCAATCCTTCCTTTATAGCACAGTAAAACAAGATGGAGGTTCCTTCTACTCGTTGTGGACTTCTTACAAAAAAGTTTTGCTCGTCGAATACTAATCCTACCGGATGTTCGCCGAGGTTTTGTACGAGTTCGTCTACCGTTATGCCTAATACTTCGGCGTATGCTTCTGTTGCAGGCTTACCGTTAAACTCGATGACCATTCTGCGTTTTTCGTCTACTTTGGTGGGGGTCAATTTTTGATCTGTTGGTATGAAACTCTGTGTTTTCAGTATTTCATAACCGTTTGTAGGCTCCATCAACAGTAATACGGCTGCGTTTGAGTATACTTTGCCATCTACAAACATATCCGTTTTTTTGAACTTGTAATCGTCGCCGGCAGAACCGCCAACAAAAAGTACGTTAGTGTGATTTCCCAATTGGTCGTTCAATTGTTCCTCGCAACCACTCATTCCGTCAATCAAAACTATCCCCACATACTGTGCGGGGTCTAAATCTTTCATCGATTTTCCCAAAGATTCTTCAAACGATTCGAACGCCTTGTCTACAACTTTCGTATCGGTTTTAATGTTTTCGAGAACTTCTACTTTCAAAAATTTCAAAGTTTCCTTACCCCATGCCATCGCTACGATGGAATTTTGGCTCATCATTCCCTCAAACAACTCCCCGCTGGTTGTGCAGCCGACTGTCTTTATTCCAGAAAACGCTTTTGCCATTGCCTTGCTTATTTCGTCGCCCGGAAAATATGTCGAAACAAAATACAATATCAAACATGCGTCCACGTCCGATAACTGTTCTTTTAAATTATATGCGGCTTCTTCCGCAGAAATCTTTCCCGATTGTGCTACCTTGAATTTATACATATTTTTTACTTTTTTAATACTACTTTAACTTCTTTTTCTTATATACGAAAAAAAAAAGAAAAAGTTACATTTTTTTATTATTTTTTTTATTAAATATAAAAATTTTTTATACTTTTGTCGTAAAAATGATTTGATCATGAAATATACAAGACGTCAATTTTTAGGAACTGCCGCCGCAGGCGTAGGCGCTGTTTTGCTCAATGGCTGTACAAGCGAACCGACCCATTTCGACCCTTATGAAATGGTTGAGTTAGGGAAAACAGGCATCAAGACAACGCGCTTGAGTATGGGAACAGGGATGATGGGCAGCAATCGCCAATCTAATATTACCCGTATGGGGTATGAGGCGGCTGAAAAACTTTTCAGGGAAGTTTACAATCACGGTGTGCGACATTTCGATTTGGCTGATAATTACGGAACACACCATTTTGCCGGCGAATCTCTGAAAATTTATCCGCGAAAAGATTATCATCTTTTCTCCAAACTTTGGTACATGAGAGGCAGAAATATTCCTGAGGGCGTTAAGCCGGGAGCCGAAACGGAAGATGAAGTGATGCGTTTCCTTAAAGAAATGCAAACCGACTATATCGATGGTTTGCAACTGCATGTAGTTACATCTGCCAATTGGAATACCGAATTGAGCGACTACATGACCGCACTTGACAAGTTGAAACAGAGAGGGATAATTCGCTCGCACGGTATTAGTTGTCATGCTCTTCCGGCTATCGAAACCGCCATTGACGAACCGTGGGTAGATACAGTACATGTGCGCATCAATCCTTACGGCATGCACATGGACGATACCGTAGAAAATGTCGAACCGGTTGTAAAACGATTGCATCAGGCAGGAAAGGGCGTGATAGCAATGAAAGTTCTCGGGCAGGGCGCATATACAAGCGATGAAGAAAAAGACAATTGCTTCAAATATGTTCTAAAATTGGGGGCGTTAGATGTTTTGACCATAGGTATAGACAGGATCAGCGATATCGAAGACAATGAAATGAGAATACGAAAAATATCAAGAACATAGAGAACTTTTATAGGTTCTATAAAAACATTCAACCAGATAAAAATATGGATTATTCAAGACGTCAATTTTTAGGAACTGCTGCCGCAGGGATAGGCGCAACATTACTTAACGGTTGTTTTTTCGAATCAGGAAATTATGACCCGTATAATATTGTTAAGTTAGGAAAAACAGGAATAAAGACAACGCGTTTGTGTATGGGAACAGGTATGCGCGGTTCAAACCGGCAGTCGGATATTATCCGTAACGGGTACGAGATCGGTTTGGAACTCGTCCGTCATGCATACAATCGCGGCGTAAGGATGTTCGATTTGGGCGATTTGTATGGTACGCATGGGCTTATTTACGATGCATTAAAGATATATCCACGCAAGGATTATGTTCTTTTCACTAAGATATGGTTCAGGCGCGGCGCGTTACCCGAAGCCGAACGTCCCGACGCTGAAACATTAGTAGCGCGATTTCTTAAAGAAATGCACACCGATTACATCGATGGCGTTCAATTGCATTGCGTCGCAACAGGCGATTGGAATACCGAACTAAGCGATTATATGACTGCCCTTGACCAGTTGAAACAGAAGGGCGTAATTCGCTCGCACGGTATTAGTTGCCACTCGTTAGAAACGCTCGAAACAGCAGTCAATGAGCCATGGGTAGATACTATTCATGTGCGAATCAATCCTTACGGTCTACATATGGACGATAGTGTGGAAAAGGTTGAACCGGTAATAAAACAATTGCATCAAGCGGGAAAAGGCGTAATAGCCATGAAAGTTCTCGGTCAGGGCGAGGCGGTAGACAGCGATGAAAAAATTGACAATTGTTTCCGATATGTTCTGAAATTGGACGCTGTGGACGTTTTGACCATCGGAATTCTCAAAACCGAAGATATTGAAGATACAGAAAACAGAATACGTAAAGTAGAAAAATAGAGATTCGTAATAATATAAATCATTGAATCTTACGATATATCGCGCATCTGCCGGTTCGGGAAAGACATATACTCTTACGGGCGAATATATTAAGTTGTTATTGAAGGGATACGACAACTATCATCGTCGTATTCTTGCTGTTACGTTTACCAACAAAGCCACAGCCGAGATGAAAAACCGTATTGTGCGCGACTTGTACAACTTGGCTAACCGCGAGACAGATAAGAAATATATAGGGAAAATTGCCGAAGAAACGCAAATACCCGAAGACTTGTTACCTGCATTAGCCTCAAAAATACTGGCTAATTTGCTTCACGACTATTCGCATTTTTCAGTACTAACTATCGACAGTTTTTTCCAGAAGGTTATTCGCTCGTTTGCGCGTGAAACAGGCTTATATGCAGGCTACGATATCGATTTAGACCAGCAATCTGCGCTCGAAGAGGCAACTAACCTGATGCTGAATGACGTCGATAATAACGAATACTTAAAGGACTGGCTTGTTGAATGGGCAAAGCGCAAAATTGAAGACGGAAAATCGTGGAACTTCAAATCTGACGTATTGCGGCTTGGAAGCGAAATTTTCAGCGAAGAACTGCAAAATCTCGACCCTGAACTGCTGACAAAAACTACCGACAAAAAAAGTCTGGAAATTTTTCGCGTAAAGTTGAAAAATTTGAAGAGCGATTATATCGATTACCTTCAAAGTTGCGGTCAAATAGCAATGGATATTTTCGATTCTTACGGGCTAACTGTCGATAGTTTCTCGCAAAAGGGAAAAGGAGTTGGCGGATATTTTTATAAATGGTCGCAAAGGCAGGAAACAGAGGTCAAATCATATGTTGCGCAAGCGCTTAACGGCGTAGAAAAAAGCTGGTATACCAAAACGTCGCCACACAAAAACGCTATAACCAACGCCTATTACGACGGTTTGTTGGGCGAACTGCTTAAAAACATGACTGATTACCAGATACAACGCGCGCGTGAAATAGATACCGCAAACGTTATTTTGAAACAAATCAACGTTCTTGGCGTACTGTCCGACCTGATGAACAACGTTAGCAAATATGCCCGCGACCAAAATCTGTTTCTGCTTTCGGAAGCATCGGGATTCATCAAAAAAATCATCGCCGACGCCGACGCACCGTTTATCTACGAGCGTGTGGGAAACTTCTACAACCATTTTATGATTGACGAGTTTCAGGATACATCGTTCGTCCAGTGGAACAATTTTCGTCCGCTCATCGACAACAGTATTGCTTCGGGTCATAGCAACTGGATTGTAGGCGACGTCAAACAGTCTATCTACCGGTGGCGCAACACCGACTGGAAAATCCTTTCGGAAGAAGTAGAAAAAGAACTTGGACCGCAAAAAGTTCATGTTGAGCGTCTTGACAAAAATTGGCGTAGTTCCCGCGAAATAATCGGTTTCAACAACAGTTTTTTCCGCGAAGCCGTTGAGCATATGCGCGTTGCCTTTTTGCACGACGAAGCCGATATTGCCGATATCAAATATCTGCATGGATTGACCGTTGAAATAACCAAGGCATACAGCGACTTTTACCAGCATTTACCCGAGAATTATGAAAAAACAACTGGTTTTGTACATTTGGAAATGATTTCCGAAGACGACGACGAAACATGGAACGAAAAAGTATTGCAAGAACTGCCTCATCGAATCGAACGGCTGCAGGATCTGGGATACCGCTTGTCTGATATTGCTATTATTGTACGCAGAAACGAGGACGCGCAAACCATTGCCGATAAAATGCTCGAATACCGTCAGGCAAACCCTCATTCAAAATACCGTTACGACGTACTATCAAACGATTCGTTGTTGATTAACAATTCGCCTGTCGTAAAATGGTTAGTAGCCGCAATGCGTTATATCGTTGAACCCGATGATATTATAAACCACGCATATCTGCAACACGAATATGGAAAAAACCTGAAACTTGAAACTATAAACCTGAAACTTGAAACTGTTTTTGAACTTTCCGAAAGACTAATAAATCAGTTCAATCTGTACGAAAACGCGGGGCAGGCTCCTTTTCTGCAAGCATTTCAGGATATTTTGCTGCAATATACGCACCGCGAATCTTCTGATATACGTTCATTTCTGAACTGGTGGGATGTGGAAAAGAGCAAAAAAAACGTTTCAATGCCCGACAATCAGGATGCCATTCAGTTGATAACCATTCACAAATCGAAAGGTCTTGAGTTCGATGCAGTTATAATTCCATTCTGCGACTGGGAACTGTGCAAAGCGGGAAGAATGTTGTGGTGTCATCCTACTGAAGAGCCGTTTTCAGATATGAAACTGCTACCGCTGAAATTTGAGACGGAACTTCGAAAAACAATTTTTGTAAATGATTATCTGCGGGAAAAAATGTTATCATACATCGACAATCTAAACCTTTTGTATGTAGCCTTTACCCGCGCCGCCAAAGCGCTTTTCATCTCAATGCCGCAACCCCAAAAAGATATCTTTATTAATGTGTCAAATTTAATATCCCGTGTTTTTAATCATCCTCTCTCCTACCCTACTCTACCCTATGACGACGACATCGACCTTCACAAAAACTGGAACGACAAAACAATGATTTTCAGACTCGGAGAACTGACCGTAAAAGAATCAAAAAAAGAAAAATCTTCTTCCGAACATTTTCAATTTTCAACCCAGAATTTTATTCAGGACAATTTTCAATTTTCCATTCCTCACATTCCCCGTAATAGCGCCAGATTTACCGCCGATGGGGCGCAAATCGACAAAGGACGCTTATTACATGATATTTTCCGTAAAATAGTAACCCTTGCCGATTTGGAACATTGTCTCAACGCAATAATTATCGAAGGCAAACTGCCCGAAGCAGAACGAATACATATAATTAATATGGTACATCAGGCATTGGAAAATCCAATCGTTAACCGGTGGTTTGCGTCCGATGTTAATGTCAAAACCGAAGCCGAAATACTCCTTCCCAACGGCTCAATTGCCAGACCCGACAGAATTGTTTTTGACAACGAACAAACATTAGTCATTGATTACAAATTTGGAAATGAAATGATGAAAAAAGACAGACAGCAAGTGTTGCAATACATGAAGTATCTGCATAGAATGGGATATAAGTCTGTAAGGGGTTTTCTGTGGTATGTGATGGTAAATGAGGTGTTGGAAGTAATTGAATCATAGAAAAAAATCTTACAATGACGTAGGTAAGTCAAAATTATATTTCTCTAATATCTCAATAACCACGAGATGCAGTGGAATGTGTTACTTTCGTATTGGTTTTTTGTTGGCGGAATGCAGATGTCCCAAAATACCGCTATGGCAGTTTGGAAGGGTGCATTTCAAAAAAGTATGTTAGGGGATACACTGATTGGACAGATTAGACGGATTTGCACGGATTTTTTGAATATTTTTTTTGTCGTTTGTAATTTCAAAATTTTATGGAAGTATCCACTCCGATAAGTATTTTTACCGCAAAGTACGCGAAGAGTTCGCGAAGTTCGCAAACTCTAATTTCTTTATTTATAATACATTGCGTTCTTTGCGAAAACCATTGCGAGCCTTGCGTTAAAGAAAAAATGACTTTTTGTATGGGACTCATGGAAAAATTTTGAGTTGCTGGGATGCCATTGCAAAATCGATTTTGCAAAAAATATATTTTACTTTCCTCCCCAAAAATCCGTTCAAATCAGTCCAATCAGTCTAATCCGTGTATCCCAAGAAATATAACAAAACGACAATTTGAAATGCACCCGTTTGGAATGTTGTATTGAAACCTCAAACCTCAAACCTGAAACCTCAAACTTCAACCGCTATCCCCAATTCCTTCATCTGTTCTTCCGAGATCATCGCCGGGCTGTCAATCATCATATCGCGTCCTGCGTTGTTTTTGGGGAATGCAATCACGTCGCGTATGCTGTCAAGTCCTGCAAACATTGATACTATCCTGTCGAAGCCGAACGCTATTCCTCCATGCGGAGGCGCGCCGTATTTGAAGGCGTTCATCAGGAAGCCAAACTGATATTCTGCCTGTTCGGGCGTGAAGCCAAGGGTTTGAAACATCTTTTTCTGCAATCCGCCGTCGTGAATACGTATTGAGCCGCCGCCTAATTCTACGCCGTTCACAACGCAATCGTAGGCGTTGGCGCGGATACGACCCGGGTCTGTTTCAAAATACGGAATATCTTCGGGCTTGGGCGAGGTGAACGGGTGGTGCATGGCATAGAAACGCTGCGTTTCGTCGTCCCACTCGAAAAGCGGAAAATCAACTACCCATAGCGGCGCATATATGTTTTTGTCGCGAAGTCCGCAACGATTACCCATTTCAAGTCTTAACTCGCCAAGTTGCGATAAGGTCTTGTTGCGATTGCCAGCCATTACTAAAAGCAAGTCGCCGGCGTTTGCGTGTAGCGCTTTTCCCCATTCCTTCAGTTGGTCGTGTGAAAAGAACTTGTCGACCGATGACTGTACGCTGCCGTCGGCGTTGAATTTGACGTATATCAGTCCCTGCGCTCCTATTTGCGGACGTTTTACGAAATTTGTCAGTTCATCAATTTGCTTGCGCGTGTAGCCTGCGCATCCCTGCGCAGAAATTGCTCCTATGTATTCGGCATTGTCGAACACGCTGAAACCTTTACCTTTACCTAATGCGGTAAGGTCGTGAATCTTCATGTCGAAACGCAGGTCGGGCTTGTCGCTGCCGTAGGATGTCATCGCCTCGTCGAAGGTCATACGGCGGAACGGATTATTGATGGCAACGCCTTTGACCGCCTGAAACAGATGCCGAATCAAGCCTTCGAAAGTATGCAGCACATCATCCTGCGTTACGAACGCCATTTCGCAGTCTATTTGCGTAAATTCCGGCTGTCGGTCGGCGCGCAGGTCTTCATCGCGGAAGCACTTCACTATCTGGAAATAGCGGTCGAAACCGGCTACCATCAATATCTGCTTGAATGTTTGCGGCGACTGCGGCAAGGCGTAGAACTGTCCACGGCTCATGCGCGACGGCACAACAAAGTCGCGCGCTCCTTCGGGCGTCGATTTCATCAGTATGGGCGTTTCTACTTCTAAAAATTGCAGACTGTCAAAGTATTTCCTGACTTCCTGCGCCATCCGGTGACGCAGTTCGATGTTACGGCGCACTGCATTTCGACGCAAGTCCAAATAACGGTATTTCATGCGCAGTTCGTCGCCGCCGTCGGTATCGTCCTCGATGGTAAAGGGCGGCAATTCGGCTTTGTTCAAGATTGTAAGCCGACTTACTATTATTTCGACGTCGCCCGTAGGCATTTTGGGGTTCTTTGCGCTGCGTTCGGCAACAACGCCTTCTGCCTGAATCACATATTCGCGTCCCAGCGCGCGCGCTTCGTTACACAAATCCGCGTTCGTTTCCATGTTGAAAAACAGTTGCGTAATGCCGTAGCGGTCGCGCAAATCTACAAAAGTTAGCCCGCCAAGATCGCGTGTGCGCTGCACCCAGCCCGACAGGGTAACATGTTGTCCTGTATGACTGATATTCAGTTCACCACAAGTATTTGTCCTATACATTATATTATATCTTGTCTTTTTGAAATCAAAAACGCAAAAATATGAAAAAAAAATCACAAAAAATGCAATAGTTTGAAAAAAAATATATATGTTTGTCGCTTTATTTTAAAAAAAAACAGACCATGATTACACGAACATTTGATTTGCTTGAACAATACCGGACTAAACACCGGTTAGAAGACGCATTGGCATGTAAAGTAGCCGGCAATTGGGTGAAATTCAGTAGCGATGAATATATCGAAAATGCAAACGATATAAGTTGCGGATTGTTGTCGATGGGATACAATCGGGGCGACACGATTGTTATGATTTCGAATAATCGTCCCGAATGGAACTTTTTAGAGATGGGAATGGCACAGATTGGCGTCGTTTCAGTACCGGTATATTCTACCGTCAGTTTAGACGATTATCAATATATTTTCGAACATTCCGCTCCGCGTATGCTTGTTGTTTCCGACAAGTTGATGCTCGAAAAGTTGCGCCCGCTGTTCGAAAACAGTACTACAATCGAACACGTCTATACCTTCAATAATATAGAAGGCGCTAACAACTGGAAGGAGATATCTCAACTTGGTCGCGAACATTCCGGCGAACTGCTGTCGCAAGTACAGCAAATAAAAGACAGCATCACGCCCAACGATATGCTTACCCTGCTCTACACATCGGGAACTACCGGCAAGCCCAAAGGAGTAATGTTGTCGCACAAAAATTTGACAACCAATTTTAAGGCTACCGGCGAGCGAAATTACCTCAAAGACCATCCCGGTTCGCGCGCGTTAAGCTTCCTGCCTATAAGCCATATCTACGAGCGCATGATGAATTATCATTTCCAGCATCTGGGTATCGCCATTTATTATGCCGAAAACATGGGGGCAATAATGGATAATATTAAGGAAGTGAAGCCTCATATTTTCACTACTGTTCCCCGATTGCTTGAGAGGATATATGTCGGCTTAGTAAAGAAAGGCAAAGAACTGACAGGCATAAAGGGTAAAATTTTTAACGATGCTATTGCCGTTGCCATAAAATTCAATCCGCGTCGCCCAAACAGGAATATTTTTTACCGTTTGCGTCTTATGATTGCGCGCCGTTTGATTTTTCCAAAATGGGCTGACGTATTGGGAGGACAGGTGCGTATCATAGTTTCGGGCGGCGCTGCGCTTCAAACACGGCTGTCTAACCTGTTCTGCGCAATGGGGATAGACCTGCTCGAAGGCTACGGATTGACCGAAACAGGACCAGTGATCGCCGTTACCGATATGCGAAGGGGTAAACAGCAACCGGGAACAGTGGGTCCGGTTCTCGAAGGTGTAGAAGTAAAATTTTCAGAAGACGGCGAAATTTTATGTAAGGGTCCTAACGTGATGACGGGATATTACAAAGACCCCGCATTGACGGCTCAAGTTATCGACAGCGAAGGATTTTTTCACACCGGCGATATCGGAAAACTTGACGAAAACGATTTCGTAGTAATCACCGACAGGAAAAAAGAGATTTTCAAACTTTCAAACGGAAAATATGTATCACCGCAAATAGTCGAAAACAAAATAAAAGAATCGCTGTTTGTAGATCAGGCATTTGTTATCGGCGAAAATGAAAAATTTGCAAGCGCATTGATTTCACCTAACTTCACTCAACTCCATAACTGGTGTCATGCCCGCGAATTAAAATTTTCCGACAACGCCTATCTGATTCAACTTCCCGAAGTAATCGAATGTTTTCAGCAGGAAGTAGACATTATAAACAAGCAGTTGAGCGTTGCCGAGCAAATCAAACGTTTCAGGCTTATATCAGACGAGTGGAGCATACAGACCGGCGAACTGTCGCAAACGCTCAAACTTAAACGCCGGCAAATAAACGAAAAATATGCCGGAGTAATTGAGGAAATATACGCTGTTTCGCGTAGTTGAAATTGACAATTACTGCCGCATATCATTCGTAATACAAAACTATTCTATCATTTTTGTTGATGTTTTCGTTTTTGTGTCTAAAACCATCTGCACGTCCATTCCCGACGTTCTCATAGCGCCCTTCATATTTGCCGTCACATTGCCCGTTAGTATCATTCCGGTTCTTGTGTCGATGGTCAATGTACCTGTTTGCGTACCGGAAATATTACTACCTTCGACAATACCCGCCTCCGGGTTCATCTCTATTTTTGTATCCACAGCAACGGTTGCTACGTTTCTACTGACAGACCTCAACGTATATTTAGACTTGTACATTACGTTAAGGTTGTTCATCGTCACTGCGTTTTCGATGTCCCAACTGTTGCCTGTTCTTACGGGATTGGCGGGATAAACTTTGAACGATGTTTCAAACATGTTTTTCATTGCAGCGTCATTGAACTGCTCTTTCATATGAGCTCCCAATTGGGCAATCATCTGTCCGTCGCGTGCAATTGCGTTAGTCATGCTTTCGCCGATAGCCTCCATCCCGCTAACCGACTCCACCGAACCATCGGTATTAATGACCGCCGTAAACGATTTGCCAAGCATTTCCTTAAACATTTTGCTGAGCATCAAATCAATATCCGATGGACTTTCATTTGGATTTTTCGAATCAAACTCCATCTTCATATACAGGCTTGACACGATGTATGCAATTTCGGAAAAAGTAAACTGCACCGTGGATTCCTGCTCCGATTTGTCTTTGACTTCCATCAAATACATCATATCCATCTTTATTTCCGCCGGAACTTCCTGTCCCATAACGGTCGTTTTAATGTTCTGTACCATTTCTGTATGATACTCATATTTAGCCCCTTTTTCGGGGTTAAACGATAACGTCGTCTGCGCCGAAATGGTGAAAATCGACACAAAAAACACAACTGCTGCTACTACTCTTTTCATTTCTATTTGGATTTAAAATTTGGCGACAAATATAGTATATTTTTTTGTATTATAAACATAATTAAAAAAATTTCGTTTTTTGAGATACACGGATTAGACGGATTGGACAGATTTCACGGATTTTTTTTTGCGACAATTTTTTATGCACCCGATTTTCCTTTTATTTTGTCAATTATGCAAAAATTATGTAATTCTGTCGAATAGTTTTTTTTTTCAGAAAACCAGAAAAGTTGTATCTTTGCACCGTTTTTTATTTTTTTTGTTTTTGAATTGAGTTCAATCAAAAATCAAAATTCAAAAATTTATTCATGGATTATATAAGAAATTTTTGTATCATTGCCCACATAGACCACGGTAAAAGTACCTTGGCAGACCGACTGTTACAAGCCACCGGCTCGGTTGCCGACCGCGATTTCTACGACCAGGTGCTTGACAATATGGACTTGGAGCGCGAACGCGGAATAACCATTAAAAGTCACGCCGTACAGATGGAATACGTCCACAACGGCGACAAATATACGCTCAATCTGATAGATACGCCCGGACACGTCGATTTTTCATATGAAGTGTCGCGTTCTATTGCCGCGTGCGAAGGAGCATTGTTGATTGTGGACGCCACACAGGGCATACAGGCGCAAACAATTTCAAACCTCTACAAAGCCGTTGAGTATGACCTTGTTATCATTCCAATACTCAATAAAATGGATATGGCGGCGGCAATGCCCGATATTGTGAAAGACCAGATAGTAGACCTTTTAGGTTGCCAACGCGATGAAATCATTGAAGCCAGCGGTAAGACAGGAATGGGAGTAGATATTATCCTCGAGCGTATTGTCGATGTGATACCTCCGCCAAAAGGAGACCCGCAAGCGCCGCTGCAGGCGCTGATCTTCGATTCGGTGTTCAATTCTTTCAGGGGAATAATTGCTAACATAAAGATTGTCAACGGAAGCATAAAAAAAGACGATTATGTGAAATTTTTCAGTACCGACAAAGAATATCACGCCGACGAAATTGGCGTTATGCGCCTCAAACTCGAACCGCGCAACTGCTTAAATACAGGCGACGTGGGATATATCATTTCGGGAATAAAGACGGCGCGCGAAGTGAAGGTGGGCGACACTATTACGTCTGTTGATAACCCCTGCGACAAGGCTATCGAAGGTTTTGAAGAGGTGAAGCCGATGGTTTTTGCGGGTATTTATCCCGTAGACGCAAGCGATTACGAAGAATTGCGCACTTCAATAGAAAAACTTCAACTCAACGACGCTTCGCTTTCTTTCGAACCCGAATCGTCGGCAGCGTTAGGGTTTGGATTCCGATGCGGATTCCTTGGATTACTGCATATGGAAATAATTCAGGAACGGTTAGACCGCGAGTTCGATATGGATGTAATTACCACTGTCCCAAACGTTTCGTACATAGTACACACTAACAGGGGCGAAGAAATTGAAGTGCATAATCCGTCGGGTTTGCCCGCAATTGCTGTAATAGACCGTATTGAAGAACCATACATTAAGGCGCAGGTCATCACAAAATCAGATTACATCGGAACAGTTATGAAGCTATGCCTTGATAAGCGTGGAGTATTAAAAAGTCAGATTTTTCTTACTACCGACCGTGTGGAACTGAATTACGAAATGCCGCTCGCCGAAATAGTTTTCGATTTCTACGACCGCCTGAAAAGCATCTCGAAAGGCTACGCCTCGTTCGATTATTACACATCGGGCTATAAAACAGCCGATTTGGTAAAATTGGACATTCTGCTCAACGGCGAAAATGTAGACGCTTTGTCGGCGTTGATACATCGCGGCAATGCCTATGATTTTGGTCGTCGCATCTGCGAAAAACTGAAAGACCTGATTCCGCGACAACAGTTTGATATTGCCATACAGGCGGCAATAGGCGCAAAGATCATTGCCCGCGAAACAGTGAAAGCCGTACGCAAGGACGTGACGGCAAAATGTTACGGCGGCGACATCACCCGCAAACGCAAACTGCTCGAAAAACAAAAGAAAGGCAAAAAGCGTATGCGGCAAATAGGAAATGTGGAAGTACCGCAATCGGCGTTTCTGGCGGTGCTGAAACTGAATGATTGATTAATTTCGTATCGTATATTTAGATGGTCATTCACAAACGAAGATACAGGGTCATCGGCATGTATTCAGCGCTAATAGCCATAGCTGCGTTTGCGCTGGCATACATTTTAACGAATGTTTTTATGGCGTTAGCGTGGGCGTTGTTTGCAGGTTTGTGTTGCTTTTTGGTCTCTATTTTGCTACTTGCATTAAAAGCTGAAATAGTATTGGACAAGCAATCAAGATCTATTGTAATTGTAGAAAAACATACCGGATTGGAAATTATTGGCATTATTCCACATTACGAGATGATGCAGTCAAACAGCAATTACAATCAATTCAGAGATAAGTTGCTGTATCACATGTTATTACCTGTTTTTCAAAACGCTAATAAACAACAGCAAAAGATTTTGATAACCTGTATTCATCCCGGAGAGGGAAAAGGGTCTATCAGTAATATCATAAGCGAATGGCTGATTGAAAAGGGAAAAAAATGTACGGTTGTGATACCATATCTTGATGATAATAATTGGTGGTTGAAACACAAAAATACGTCAGGCTATGAAGATGTTACCGTTGAATCGTTGGCGATAAACGATGTTGTATTGATGGTGTTGCCGCCGTTGGTTTTCGACAAATATCCGTTAGAACTTGTCAGAGACTTCAACATGGCGCTACTTGTTTGCAATGCCGACAGAAAGTGGTCGCCCGACGACCAGAACATTTTGGATTCCTTTATGGAAAAATCGGAGTTGTTTTTGCAAATCATTCTGAATAAAGCCGAAAAGGAAGTGGTGGAAGACGTCTTGAATAAAATTGACTTGAAATATTCCGACCCCGACAACAATACCGTCAAACACACGATACAGCGTGAAAATAAAACTGTTACAAACATACGGAAGGCTAAAAAATTTATCAAAAATATTCCAACTTTGACATTTATTTTTGACAAAAACCAAAATATTGTTTACGCTAACGAAACGATTACTTCGCTATTGAATTTTAGTGAGATAGACAAAACAATGAACCGATGTATTAAATCGCGACAGTATCAGGAAGAATCATGTACCGTTAAAACGTTAATAGGCGGACAGTTAGTTACTTTCAATATAAAAATGACATGTTCACTGTTTGTTTTGAAAGATGAAGATTATTATGTAATTATCAACATATCAAACATTAAGGGCGAAAATGACAAACAAAATGAATTGATAAAAAAGATAAAAACAACAGCGGCAACGTCTTACGAGCAGATGTCTGCATTGAATGACTTTATCGAAAAAGTTGAGAACGCCGGACGGTTAGGAATTTTGTTGGAAAAGATGAAAGAGGGAAATGAAGATGTTATCGAGTTTTACCGGTTGGTTTCCGCCGAAAATGGCGCCCTGACATTACATTTGTCTACACAAAGCGCGTTCGAGTTGTTGGAAAATGCCGTCATTTCGGTACTTGAGCAACCGATAGCGCAAAACAGGGAAATAGCCTTTATTCCACCTTTTCCGTTAACATTTGTCCATACGGATTCAGTCATTTTGGAGCAGATTTTACGCACCATGTTACGGAACGCATTCGAAGCCGAGCCTGAAGGAGCAATCGTGCAAACAGGATATGAAAAAATGGAAGGCGCTATTAAATTTTATGTCTTTAATAATAAATGTATCCCAAAATCTCTTCAAAACCAAATATTTGAGAAAGGTTTTACAACCCAAAAGGGCAAAAGAGGTTTAGGAACCTACGGCATGAAACTTTTCGGCGAACAATATCTGAAAGGTCACGTCGGTTTTAAAAGCGACGAAGAAACGGGGACGCAGTTTTATATTTCGATACCGTTTGAGACACCTCCCTCCTGAGTAATCTAAATTTCAATCACATACAATCCTTTTGCAGGTACAATTATATTTTTTTTCAAATCAATGATTTTGTCAGAAATAACATCTTTTCCTGAAACAGCATCACCAATCACCTCCCAAAATCTCTGCATGGAAAGGTTCTGTTCTCTGTCTGAACCGTTCAAAATTACCAATACGCGATTATTGTCTTTAATTTTTGCATACACATAGCATTTGCGTTATAAATTTTTGCCATTGCAAACAATACTTCCGATGTTCCGTATATATGCTGCAATTATCTTGCTTCGGCGAGCGCCTCGTCGGCTCTGCGCATTGCCGATATTGTTCGACCCTGCAAATCGTCATACCTGATGAGAATATCGAATGCGGAAAACATATACTCGTACTGCTTGTGTTGCCGGTTAAAGCGTATTGCCTCTTCGCCAAAGATAAAAATGCTGTCACTGTCTAACTGATCATAATAAAACGAGGCAAGACGTGGCAAAGTCATACCTTCTACTTCGATGTTTCCTTGTCGTCGGGCTTCGTTGAGGGTCATTTGCAAAATACGTCCGCGCGACTGCAAGGCGTCATGTATGTTTACAAGTTTTTGCAAAGCGTCTATCCTTGCGCTGTCGGGCAACTGGGGGCAGCAAGAGGGTTGCCAGAAGTATTGTCTGAAGTATGATTTTTGTTGTGTGAAGCGTCTGAACCATGATTTTATTGGTTATTCATCGTACAGCAAATATTGCTGTCGTTGTTTTTTGAATTTTTCTACATCGTCTTTCCACAT
>Ga0099364_10003267_pt1 | contig 25216 bp, 17 predicted proteins | sample TergutTh196P3_FD_73070 | JGI IMG/M metagenome (GOLD analysis project Ga0099364, IMG submission 73070) | Microcerotermes parvus P3 segment gut microbial communities from Pointe-Noire, Republic of the Congo - Th196 P3 | ecosystem: Host-associated > Arthropoda: Insects > Digestive system > Gut ...
TGTGGAGCAACTCACACGACAGAATACGACAAACTAAAGAAGCAACAACAACGCCATTGCTGGAGTAGATACGATGTGCCGGAGCGAAGGTCAAGGTGCGTCTCGAATTTCTTGAAGGGCGACGTCACCTACCGATCATCAAGGTCGAACGGATTTGATTTCTGTACTGATTGCCAAAGATCAGGCCGCCCACGGTCTGCGCGAGCGACAATTTTCGGACGTTATCGTCCGTATTTTCGGCAAATTTTAACGTGGCGAAATTATTTGCGTACACTAATTATTTCAATCCTTCCCGGTTTTGTCTTCGAATCCGACGCTTTCAACGTCGAACAAAGAATCTGGACAAGCGCACCGGCACCGGTTGGCGGCACCTTGACTAGGACTTTCATCGGGATCAATCCCCTTGTCCCTTTTCCGCGTTTTGCTGGTGTTTGACGTAATCTTGGTCATTTTGCGAGAGTCGGGCGAGCTCGACCGTAACGGGCGTGCCGTTGGCTTTTTCCAACGTCACAATGGTGGCGGTCGAGGACAGATACTTCGCTTCAATGCTGAAATTGCCGTTCGCACTCGTCCAAGTGCGCAACACTATTGGTTCCGGCGGATTCAAGAATCTTTCTGCCTCTTGTTCGATCTCAGGTACCAAGCCGTCTTCTTTGAGTACCAGCGAGCATTCCCAGACCGTACGGAATGGATCGCCAAGCAGACGTGTTGCGCCGGAACCGTCTGGACCGGAAACCGCACCTTGTGTAACATCGCGACAGGAAATAATTGCCGTGGCAAGATCACCGTTTTCCGGCAACACGTCCAAACGAACGTAAAAATCCTTGCCGAAACCATAGATTTTTCCTTCCGGTTCCACATAGATCAGCGCAATGATGCGATGCGTTTCCGGATCTAAAACAGGTTCCTGACAATGAATTTCCCGCGTTGCCCATTCCTTGGGCGGGTCACTTTGTCGATGCCAAGGCCTACGTTCTTCGTCGACTAGGTCTTCCTCGGCAATGTCCAAACGATACAGTTCTCCACTAACGGCGTAAGATGCCTGAATGTCCTTGTCTGTGTCTTCCACGGTTAATCTGTAGCAAGGACTGCTGTCACGAACAAGATAAAAACTCGGCAGATTGCTCTCGGAGTTTTTTATCGGCACGGCAAAGAACTTACCGCCCCATGCTAAAAGCGACTGCGAGCACACCGTCCAGTCATTTTCGTAACCAGCCTCCCCGTCTCGTTCCATAATGCGGCTATGTGCCTCCCAAAGCGTAAAGGGAAAGTAGTCTTTGAAAGGAAGATAAGTTCTATTGGGAATCAGCGTGCAAAGTTGCCAATGATTGCGTGAAATCGGTAGGAAATCAAAGCCGCCGGAAAGGCAGTCATAACTAGGGCCTAACCGTTGCATGGGAGGGAGGAATGAACTTCGCTGAAACGTCTCGTCCACGGCCAAGCGGTTCCTATAGCCATACTGAAACTCTGTAAAGGCGGGAACCCACTCCGCCCTCTCTCTATCGTCGTCCTTATTGCTTCCGTAACGTTCTTTCAAGTTCGATCTTTGCCTCCCATTGACCTCATTATCCGGCATATCTTTTTTGTATTTTGTCCGACAAATAACTGGAAGTTGTTCGTTGTAAGCACCGGCATAGGGGAAACCAGCCTCAAATTGCACAATAAGTTCAGAAACGCACCAAAAGGAATCGTCTTTGTAGTACCAACGCTGGATTCGGTTGTTGTCCCACTGCAAACGAAATTCAGTGTGCTCAATAGGCCGAGTTTCGATGCTTCCTGCTTTTGTCGGCAACGACGCCAAGCAGACTGTTTCCGTTGTTAGACTGCCGATAAACCAATGTAAAATACTGTGCACTACAGGGTTGACTGGCGGTTTGCCAAAACTAGTCTTGGCGTCTTGAGGATAGTTGACTTCTACCTTGTGAAAATCATCATAGGAAAAAACGTCATCGCCAACAATGACACCTATCTTTATTTGTACGGGTCTCTCCGGCAACCAAGACAGATGTTCTGCAACATCAAGCGGCTCACTGCGGAGAGTTACTTGAAGCGAGATTGAAACAAGGGCTAGAAAAAACAATCTGTAAGAGGTTACTAAAAAATTATCGTTTGTGCACATGTTTTTCGTTCCTCCGGGAAGTGAAGGGCAAGGGAAGCGGCGTGTATAAATACACACGGCGATCTATTTGAATTTTATTTCCAGACCATTATTGTCCGGTTCTCTGGCCGGGTCTACGGGGCCTTTACCGCCACCCCATGGACCAAAAGCCGATACTGAGGAATTAATGAAAGCGTTGTTGATTAGACCGGCTCGGTTTGTCTTGTACTCAATACCGTAACTGGGATCAAAAAAATGATTTTCGCTTATCTCGACAATGTCGTGGGTTGGGAATTTGTCAAGATCAGGTTCGGGTGTATTTTGACCTGGAAGTTTCTGTACGCGTGTAAGTTTAAAAGAATACGGAGGTGTTCCCGAAGGATGCGGTCCAAAACTATAGGTTTTTATTTGCATGAACTCCTGATCACCTTGGGGTGTATCATTTACCGTTTCTAGTACAACATGGCTTGATGAAACACCATGACATCCCAAAACGCTTACAAACAACATAGCCCAAGAGTTGCATCTGGCGTTACGCAAATAGATAAATCCGGTTATTCCTTGCCCCGTAAACATCCCCGGTGCGTAGTAATGGAGCGGTTGGCCTCCCTTATTAGTAACACCTAATTTAGAAAAGTACGCAAGGAGTTTGTTTTTGACTTCATCACCATTTTTGGCTCCCTGTGCGTTATAGATGGCAATATGCACTTCGGTAACTACGCGTTGGCGACCATCAGTTGGCTTCTCCAGCGAAACATACATCTCATTGGACGACTTTTCCAGATCGACCTGCGGGGCATCGTCAATCGAAGCCTTCCACGACAACTCCATACTAGCGTAGTATTTGACCCCTTTCCCTGTCAGCCCAGTCAACGGTATTTCGGCAACTGTTGTCTCGCCAATGCCATTTAGAGTAACATTATCGCGTTGGATCTGTACACCGTCCGGACCTGTCCCGATGAGCGACAATTTAGAACCAGCGGGCAACTGTCCGCTTAATACAACATCAACAGTTGGAGTGCTGTTGCTACTGTAAAACACTGCGGGGTTATCTTCTCGCTCCCTAACCCAATCCTGCGGCGATACCAATTCCCCAACTTGATAAGTCGATCCAGTACCTCCCGGCGGTCCTACAACCGGATCTCCATAATAGTCGTTGACATCATTAAAAACGACCCTGTTAAGTTCGAGTTCATAAACGACGATCTTGATTTTGCTCTCTGCACCGCTTTTATCGTGCGTGAACGTGAGGATTGCCTCGCCGGGGGCGATGCCTTTGATTTTGATAATGTCCGGGTTTTTCCCTGCCTCAAGGTTCCATTCCGTGACCGTCGTCAGCACATCGCCATCGTCGTCCGTCTCCTCCGGCTCTTCCCCCGGCGCCCTGTAGAGTTCAAATAACGAACCAGCACCGCCAAGATTGACTTTACCGTAATCAAGTTATCGGACAAATATTCCAAACAAGGCACTTTTGAATCTCCATACGATTCCTCCGAAAATCAAAACGCCGATCACAACCGAGAAAAACCAGTACGAAAAAGTTGTGGTGGGCGAGGCTTCATCGGCACCTTCGTTTTTCTTTCTGTCGTTATTTTTAGGCGCTGATGGCGGAGTCCATTGCACATTACGCTCGCGGATGTTGTCAATATGTCGCTTTATTTCGGCTTGGCGTCGATTTTGCCAATCATCGTTATCGGTTGGACGAATTTTTTCCCATTCTGCGATGGCTTTTTCTATGTCAGGTATCTGCGATACGGCGGCAATTTTTCCCACTGCCTCAAGCAAGGCGTAAAAGACATAGGGATCTTCGCCTATAAACGAAAGCAATTTCGGCACATCTTCCGGCTCGCCAATGTCTGCCAATACGCGGCAACCGGTGAAAAATGGGCCAATTCCTTTTCTCCCTTTATGCGTCTCAATAAACTTTAGGGTAATACTTCGCATCTCGGACGAGTCCTCATCGTTTTTTTTGAAGCACCCAACGATAGCAGAGACTCTGTGATCGTCCATATATTCCAGAGCCATTTTGCACAATAAGGGCTGAATGGATGCTCCCAAGTCGTTTATTTTGTACATAACAATGTGCCATTGTTCATCTAAACCACAGGTAGCAACGCAATGGTAATTGATGAGCTTTCTCATTTCTTCTTCGCTGAAATCTCTCAATGGTGATGCCGCCTTGGCGAACAATTCGGCATCAGGAAATTCTAGCGATGGGTTATCCATATGTAGATTGCTACTAAGCGTTTGTGAGATTCCCTTGGAATAATAAAAAGCCAAGAACGCTAGTATCAGTAAACTCCTAATTATTGTCTGAAAAATTATAGTCATTGTTTTTCTCCTTATATGTTGTTAAAGCGCGTGAGGGTCAGCATGTATCATTGTCATTTCAGATTCACTGAATCTCTTCCAAGATGTGGGAGAATTTGAGGGTGTAGCCGGTTGAGACATTAGCAGAAAACGTTCTGCTGGATGTGGCAACCCGCCTACACAATGCCCTAATTCGTGAGCTTCGACAAATCCCGGTTCAGCATCCACTCCTGCAATATCTGCTGCAATGAAGAAGTTATAGAGATAACCCTCATGATTTGAAAAATAATCTGTAACGGCAATTCCAAGTGACTTGTCAGAACCATTCAGAATCAGCTTATTCACATAATAGGCGTTCACTTCATTTTGTGTTCCATACTTTTCAGTGACACCTTTGATCAACGCCCTCGCCTGCGAATGTAGAATTTTGGTAGAAAGACCGAATAATGACAATGCGGCAACCGTCAATCCATTGGAAAGATCAACGTCAACCAAGGCAGGCTTACCAATGTCAACCTGTTTAGGCGGATCATCAATAGTTATATTCCACTCGATCCAAACGCCCACCTGGGCGTAACGTTCACGGACTACTTTCCACTGGGCCTTGACTTCGGCTTGTGAAATTACTGGAATGGCGAGCCCATTGGGGTTGTCAGGGTTGAGAAGTTTCTTCAAAATAAACACATTAACCGTAACGGTTTTTTTGCGTTCGACAAAAGCGGACCGTGTGTGGAATTCATCAGGCTTGGTAGAGTCTGGGATATACTTGACCACAAATTCGCCGCCCAGTTGGATCAAGTGCGTCCGGTCATTGTCCGCCGGGGCGGTTCCGTTGTTCGGCTGATTGTCGATGTTAGGTTTGCCGCCCACAGAAATATTTCCATCGTCAACGGTATCGGACACAAGTATGAAGCGATGGTCCTTGTTATCAAATTCGCCGGTCGGATCGCCATTTCCGTCCAAAATCTCCTTCAAAACAATTTTCGTTTCTGGATCGTCGTAGTCAGTATCCGCATTTCCAACGGTACACACCATGACATGAAGATGGCCGTTCCCCTTTTTGGAATGATCTTTCACTTGGATATAAAAAGAGTCGTCGTCCGGGTTGATCCATTCGGTTTTAAGGGTATACGCAGTATCGGGGGGAGTGGGCGGATCAAACGAATTTTCCCACTTCGCAACCTTCAATTCATGGGTTTCACTGTCGTCTGTTTTGTGAATGGTTATTAGAATATCACTGTCGATGACAGTCAAGATGGGCGAGCAACAATTTGCAACAGACTCGCCTGTTGTGGAAATGACCGCTGTAGCGGTGGAATTGAGTTCATACGTGTTCAAACCCTCAATATGTGGATGAACACCGAGAATAACATTATCATCCGTAAAGGCAACCGGAATTTCGATCAGGCATTTCTGATTATCACCGGGGTAGGTAAATTCACTTCCATGTACGGTTACCTTCTTTTGTTCGAACTCCAATGTCGTCGGTTCACCGGGAACAACGATGGATATTTTTTTATTAGCAGCCGTACACTTATTATCATTCGGTCCTCCATTGGCATCGTTTCTTGGATCGAACAATTTGGCGTGTAGCGTTCCCTTCATGCCATCTGGAATGGCACGATCCAGCGTAATCACACAGCGTCCTCCTTGAGTGGCTTCGCTCCATACGTGGGATAAATCTTGTTGTTTTGCAGTTTGGCAAGATCGACTGGATTAGAGAAATAGTTGTCCTTTACTTGTCGCCCACGATCAATTTCCTCCCAAGCAATACTTTGGATGGCGTGAATGGAAACGTCGACGGGATCAGAAGAAACATTGCCACCGGTGAAAGAAACCGCAGCTTTCAAGTCAGAATGATTCCCTGTAGTGGGAGATTGAATAACCAACTCCCACACCCCAGCGGATTTGTGCGTAGCATTACCGAGATTACCGGCAATGCTACTAATTTGCACCGTTACATCCGAGGCGGTAATCGTGTTCGGTTTCAGGGTTACCTCATACCTATGCCTGTCCGTCGTCCAGAGAACATGCCAAGGCCGTGTGGGACCATCGGGAACCGGCGTATACGTTCCACTGTCTTCCGGCGTGTCCCACCCTGCGGTTGGGTCCGCCCAATTCGGTCCCCATGTTTTTTCTTCGACCTTCAGTTCGACCTCAATGACCCCGGCCTTTTTCTCAAATTTCGCACCACTTGGAGCATGCGTGACGGTAAGCGTTGGATCCCCCGGAGCCAAACCCTTGGCGATGAGTGGAATGTTGCCTGCTTCGTTTCCCGTTCGCGGCAATGTCCAACTCGTTGCCGCCGCAACCTCTTCCATCTCGCCAGTGTTGGGGGTCGTCTTCATCTCAAAGAAGCCAAACGTGCCAGTACCGCCCGAAAGAGAAATATCGTTCTTGTCCAAATCGGTCGGCTTGTACGTGAGGCTAAAATCATTCTGTTTTCCCTTGCCAGTCCACCGGGGTAGGGAAGAAATATCAACCGAACAGACCACGACCTGTGCCAGGGGTTGCGGCGGGGATTGCGTTTGGTCAGGATAGGTGAACGAATTTCCATCAACGGTAAACGTCGCCGTCAAATTTTCACCATTGACATTCGCACTAACCGAATTGCCCTGCATATGCGCCGTCTTCTCTCCCGATGAAGTCCACGAAAGTGTGTTGTTGCCTTGTCCGCTGCCGTTACTGCTTGCAAAGAGTCCTATTTTGTTAGACGTCGAAAGTGTCAACGTTCCGGAAATACCAGAAGGCTCGCAGATAATCGTCACCGGCGTTTTCTCGGTGTTCAGCGGATCATTGAACAGAGGGATGTACTTCTTGCCGGGTACAACCTTGATATCAACAACGACAACTTTGATTTTGCTTGTGGCACCACTTTTATCGTGTGTAAAGGTGAGCGTTGCTTCGCCGCCTTTAAGCCCTTTGATTTTGACGATATCCGGCTCTTCTTTGTTAGGCTTGGTCTCAAGGTTCCATGTCGTATTCGTTGTCGTTACTTCACCATTGGGATATCCCGGCTCCCCCAGCTTGGCTTGCCTGTAGAGTTCGAGCAACGTGTTGTCAACTCCACCAAGTGTTACTTTGCCGCAAGCCAAACTGCTCAACGCATAAGTTAGTGAAATGCCTACTTTATCGCCTTTTCTGATGTAGACCTTCGGAATTTCGGCTGCCGGATCCGCCCCTGTCTTTGAGCCTTCCTTACCGGCAACTACGATTTTCGTACTGACGACCCAAATCTCTCCGAGCGGATGGCAGGTACCCGGACTGCTACACGTGACAGTGTAGCAACCCGGCTTAGCAAAATTCACCGAGGAAAAATTGACGGTGTGGTTATGGCTCGGCTTGTGACAAGATGTGTTCTTATGCAGAAGGGCCTCGAATGCGGCGACGATTCTCTTCGGGTCCGTTACCGTATCGTAATGGACTGGAACGTAATAGACCGGTCGGTTCGCCTCGTTTTCGACACCGCATTTTCCAGTACATGTATGGCATGCACATTGGCAGACGCTACCGTCTCTGCATATTCCATTGCAGGTGTCATGGAAACAGCACTTGCATTTTTTCGTGCATTTATTACAAGTCGTACATTTTTGGCAGTTTTTATCGCAGACAGCGTTGCAATCCGTGCACGGCGTACACTTCACTTTGCACTCGGCGTTGCAAATGGTGCACTGGACACACTTCGCTTTACATTTCTTCAGACAGATGCTACATCGGACGCATTTTTTGTCACAGGTCTTTTCGCAGATGTCGCACGCAGTACATTTCGATTTGCAAACGGCCTCGCAGATCGGGCAGGCAACGCACTTCGCTTTGCATTTCTTCTGGCAGATGCCACATTGGACGCATTGTTTGTCACAGGTCTTTTCGCAGATGTCACACGCGGTGCATTTCGCTTTACAAACGGCTTCGCAGGTCGTGCAGACGACGCATTTCGATTTACACGATTTTCCACAGACGTTACACGTGACACACTCAGAGTTACAGGTCTTTTCACAAATCGTACAAGGCGTACAATTCGCGTTGCATGTTTTTTCGCATACGATACATGCCGTGCAACCGTTTTTGCAAGATTTGCCGCAAACGGTACATGCTGCACAACCTGCCTTGCAAGCGGCACCGCAAATATCGCACAAAGTGCATGTTTTCTTGCTGCACGCAGGACAATAATGACAATCGCAGTTACAATCGATTCCGTCGCAATAGGAATCGTTATGGCACGGACAGGAACAACCGCCGTTTCCACCGCCGGTATGGCATCCGCATCCGCCGCAGGTCGTGTGATCACAACCCGTGCCACCGGTATGGCAATCACACCCGCACCCATCGCAAGTCGCATGGTCACAGCCTCCTCCGCCACCGCCACCGCAATCTCCACCTTCGCCTCCCTCTTCACCTTCACCCTCACCTTCGCCATCGCCCTCACCTTCGCCTTCACCCTCACCTTCGCCATCGCCCTCACCTTTGCCGTCACCCTCACCTTCGCCCTCACCCTCACCCTCACCTTCGCCGTCGGGCAGATCGCCACACTGGCAATTCTTTACGCATTTCTGGCAAACCAGACAGATATCACATTTTTTCGTGCATTCATTGCACTTATTGCAAATATTGCAATTTTTTTCGCACTTGTTGCACCACTGGCAGATCGTGCATTTTTTTTCGCAGGCGTTACATTTATCGCACAAGGTGCACTTCTTATCACATGCGGTGCACTTGTCGCACAGGGTACACAGCTTCTCGCAGGCATTGCACTTGTCACAGATGGTGCAAACAAATTGCCCACAATCCTCACACCGGGTATTGCAGACCTCGCATTCATGGTTTTCACAACCTTCGAGGGTGCAGAAACAGCCAGAACACCGGTGACACATGCACTCGCACGTTTCCCAGTCCCGGCACCGGCAGTTTTGGTCCTGTCCGCATGTCGGGTGGCATTCGCAAAAACAATATGTTATCGTGCATAAATTCGAACAACCGCCCGTCTCGCACGGATTGCAGGTCCTGCATTCATGGGTCTGGCAATCTGTCCCTTCACAACCGCACGTACATTGATCTCCGCCTCCGCCCGGTTCCAGTTCCTCGTGCGTGCACGGGCAACCTAGGGGCAACGAAGCGAGTGTTTCATTCGGCAAGGCCGAAAACTGGCCCGTCGCGGTATCACCCCTATCTTGAAGCGATCGTTCGATTCCTCGCGCCACGTCGTCCTTGCCCTGAATCGTCATCGTATTCCAAATGGACAGGAGAACGAAACAAGCAAGGATGCCTATGCCGAAATAAAACGTCTTCTGAGTATTCATGATACCGATTCGTTTCTTGAAAAAGGATTGATGGTCGATAAATGATGCTTCAGGCCAAATCAAAAACATGCTTGCCGTATGGTATTGATTGAATGTGGTGATTCCCGATTTTCATTTTTTCATGGATTGTACTTCAAACCGACTTCGAAACCGCTCTACCGTTTTCTGTTCCAGATATCGATGGGCGACCGCGCTCGGGGTTGGTCGATGCGCGGCGTGTGCATGGCCTTGACGATCTGCGGGTGAAGCTCGCAAAATGTTTGCCAGCTCGCTTTCATATTCTTCGTAAAATCGTCACGCAAATCGTCGTTCCAATACTTGACTTTCCAGATCAGGTGATTGACCAACTGCTTTTCACCGTCGACGGAAACGCCTTTGTCCTCGCCTCGTGCGACCGCCAAAGCCGCAAGCCGGAAAATTTGCCATTCCGTTTGCTTCTCCAAGGCCGCCGATCCGACCTTGTCGCGATTGCTCACGACGGACATCCACGCCTCATGGGCCGTTCTTCCTTCTTCCGTGCGTAAAGTCGCCGGGTCCGGCATTTTCGGGGCATAATATGGCACATAAATCCAGCGCACAGGAACCTTGTCATATCGGTCTTCCTCGCCGATCATCCGGTCCACCATGACCGATGACAGGATTGTGTTGAAACTGTAATTGCTGTCAATCTTCACCGCGTAAACTCCCGGTCCGTTGACGACGAATGTCTTGTACTTACCGCCCCAAAAATCGCGGACCCGCGACTTGGCCAGTGGCGGGCTCCTGCGAACTTGCTTTTCGACTTCCAGCGAATAAAGCGGCCAATGGTCGAATTCCGTCCAGTGTTTCGGAAACGAATGAATCTCGATGCGGTAATCACGGAGTCTATTGTGTCCGTCGTGGCCATCTTTGTTAAAAAAGTACATCGACAGGCGATAGACGCCTTTCTTTTTCAGATGCAGGAGATACCAGAGATGTGGGCCGTCCTTCGTGATCGGATAGACTTCGCCGTGGTCGTCCCATTCCGCCTGGCGACGGTCTCCCACGAAGGGATCGTACAAGGTTCGCTTGTCGTCCGTCCTGAGCCAGTGAACCCATCGGCGGATAACGTCGTACTGCGGCGTGTTCGGACCAATAAAATCATTGACTTGGATTTCATTTTGGTGTCTGTACATCTTCCGGTCGTAGCGACCATCGACCCCGCAAAGAACTGCGTACTGATACCCGTATCTCCCCACCCAATCCCCTTGCGTTTTCCAATCTTCGCCGTAATATGCCGCATAGACTTTCGGTAACGGTTTGTCCAACTTCTCCAACTTTGCCTGCATTTCCTTGAGTTCTTCAATCGTCGGCGGCTTGATCGGACTCGGCAGCGGTGCAAAATTACTTTGCGCAACAGAATACACAGGCCGTCCCTCACGCACCCGTTCCGCTGTCCGCAATTTCAGTTCCGACTGCGGCTTAATCACACCGCCAATGTACAAGCCGACGAGCGGCATATCGTCCGCCATCGGCAAGATTGCCGAAACGTAATTGTCCGCCATGCCCATCGACGCTATGTCGCCTGTGCCGCGACGACCCGTTTTCGGGTCAATCGCCATAAAACCCTTCAACCGGGTGCCGATCCAAATCGTACCACTATTATCTTCCGCAACACAGGTGATATAGTCCTCCGGCAATAGTTGTTCCATAATCTCCTTCGGACACTCTTTCCAGTCCTTCGGAGCACCGCCGTACAAGCCGCGAACCTTGTCGGCGTAGTTCCGACCACGGACGTATTGCATTGTCCGTAACGACGAATCCGACTTCACCAATCCGGTCGGCGTGGCAATCCAAATGTTTCCGTCACGCGCAACAATAATCTGATTGATCTGGTTCGTCGGCAGGCCGTTTCCAAACGGCACAAGCGGAACGGGGCTGCAATTGCCGGGACCGTAGCGTTCGGGAGCCGTTACATTTTTTGCATGTTTGTAATTTCCGTTACGATCCCGATTGAACACCGCAATGCCATGACACTGCGTACCGACAATTAACGAACAGTCATTTTTGAACGCTAATGAAGATACCTGATCCTCGAGCAAACCATCCTCACGAGTGTAATGTTCCCACTCGTCGTCATCGATTTTGTAACGGGTAATGCCAGCCGAGGTCGCCATCCAAACATCGCCGTCCACCGGGTTAATCTGAATGTCAAAAATCCGCTCGCCGATGGGACCATCGACGACATCATAGTTTTTCCAAGTCTCGCCGTTGTAAACACTTACACCAGTATTGAGGTTCCCCGCCCAGAGGCGGCCGAGTTTGTCAACAGCCAAGGCATAGGCGTTTGGATCGCCCATGCCGTTTTTGTCCGTAAATTGTTTGACCTTGCCTTCATTATCGTAATGATAAACTCCATGATCCTCGGTGCCGACGAAGGCACCGCCGTTGCCGTCTGGAATCATACAGATAATGAACGACGCCTGAATGTCCAAACGGTCAACTTTCGGCGGCCGCTCTTTCCATTCGCCAAGGTCAAGTCGAACGGCGGCATTCCTTCCTTGATTTTCTGTAACAGTTTCCAGCGTTTCGGACATCCGCCGCCGAACGGCGTCGACTTCCTCTCTGACGTGTGCGACGCCGCTCTTGATGTAATAATAATCGTTACTTCTGACTCCGCGAAAAACACGCTCGCCCAATTTGTAACACTCTGCCGCCTTTGCAAAATCGCTGAGCCGGTTGTAGATGTCGCCCGCACAAACGGCGGCAAAAGCCCGTGTCTCATCGGTGTATTTCTTGCCGACTTCGTCGACGATTTCGAGTGCGAACTCCGTTGTTTCAAGGGCGGCAAGGCACTGAGCAACTTCGAGAGCGGTCATTACATTATCGTCACGAATAGCCCAAAGCAGAGAGCGAGGTGGTTCAGCGTTGTCGCCCGACTGCCATTTTCGCAAGGCGTCCCGGTCAAGCAGTTGCGGCATCAGAATTTCCAATGACCGTTTCGGACTGTTACGATACAGACGCTGATATTGGGCAGCATAGAGAAGGAGCCGCCGCCTGACTGTTTCGTCGCGGGTGCTGTCGTGCAGATTGCGACACGTCAGCATATCGGCTTCGGTCGCTTCGCCGCGATGAATCTTGCCCGGCATTTCGCTCAAGAACTGCACCGCCTGTTGTTGCGGCGTCTGCGCACGAACAGAACCGACGCAGAGCAGAATGCAACAGAGTGTGAGGAGCGAAAGTCTCATGGCTGGAAACGAAAAATGCTGACTCCCGTGCCACGAGCGGGACTTCGCGTCCCGCGAGGATTCGCCCGGCATCGTGCCAAGCGGTAAGTTACCGAGTCGAGAAATGCCTATATTGGACGATTCTACACCAATCCGATCAAGGACACAAGAAGAAAATTCGGAATATTTTGATTTTTCCGATTTTTCTTGCGAGGCGGGCAAGTCGGCTTATGCTGATTTGGGCTATTTGTCCCAGTTGTCCTGTTCCGAAGTCCCACCGCATTTTAGCGGTTCCGTTCCATTTTTGTAACGTTGCAATGCTTGGCGTGTTGCAATGCCAATGTCGAAAACTTTGTAATGAGCCGTGTACTTTGCCTGATTCATCCACGACTGAAAATTCTCCATCGTTTGCCAGAAAATATCTTCACGCAGTGTTTCGATAGAGTCTCCGCCCCCGTGCCGAAACTCTGTTGCCAAACTGTCCAGCAAACAGAGCGTCATACTTGTATCGTCCGACCAAGTACCGGGATGTTGCAAGTGTGAACCATAGCCGAGCATATCCGTAACGGGATTACGTCGGAGCGATTCTCTGCTTTGGAATTCCACCGGCACACCCAGAGCATCGGCAACGGCTAATCCGAAAATGCCGCCGAGTATCTTGTCTTTCATTTTCGTGTCTTTCATTGTTGCCTCCCGTCAATCCATTTTCCATCGGCGAAGTTTATCACGTCGCCCTGCTGTGTACCGGACAGAGGGTATTGTTTTTGTCCTTTCGGATTCTTTTTCAGTCCGGTCGCAAAGTGTTGCAGTCCTCTTCCTTTGTTTTTCCTTCGCAACCACTTGTTCAAGGTTGTCCACTTCGCGGCCCACGGGCCTTCTGTGTGGGGTAATTGTAACATTATGTCAGGGTTGAAATCAAGTGTTGCATCAATGAACGGGCATTTCGTTTTTCCTGACGCCGTGCTCTCTTTGCGTTTCGCTCCGTTTCGTTCGTCAGCGAAAGGGCTAAAATGCCTTTGATGGCGCGGATTGAATATCGATAGGTCGTGGCATCCAAATACGGCAATTCTTTTGCCGTCGATTTTCTGTTCTATAAAATGCGAGTTAATCGGCATTCGGATAAGAGAGTCCTTTTCCTTTTGGTTCGGATATGTCTTGCCCGTCCAGTGTAACGGTGTTCCCGTCTGTAAATCATAAATGAGCACAAATTGAATCCGTCGATCTTGGCTGTTAATGCCGATGACAAGATAATGAGCAACTGATTTTAGTTCTTTTAATATCTCGGAATCAAAAGAACGATAAAACTCTGCTAATGCTTGTTCTTTCAAGGCTTCAATTTTCGCATTCCATTTCTGTTTCGCTATTTTTTCTTGCGGTTCGGAGAGTGGCGTGTGTGCCAAATCGCCATTGACCGCAAACGTTAAAAAACCGGCGGGCAAGAGTACGAATTGATGTTTCTCGCCTTTTAGCAGTTTTTTGGACTTGGCGATGAAGTCCGTGAAGAGTTGGCGATTGTTTTGGAAATCGGAGTCCGATACGACGATTCGAGCGATGGTAGCCATAGTGCGACAGGGGTTCGAGTTTTTCGCAAAAACATCAAAATAGCCTTATTTTTAAGGCTCAAACGATGTTTTGATTGTACCCCTTTTTTCGGTTTTTATCAATCCCGAAACCGGCAAAAAACCTAAAAACCGTCACAAAAAACAGATTTTAGCACAAAAATAATCCCCTAAAACCATCCAACGGGTGATAAAATGGGGTGTTTGGAGGGAATTGTGCAAAAAAACTCCAAACCCTCCAAAATTCCCCTCTGTGGAGGTGATTGGGTCAAATGGGGATTTAATCATCCCCCTTGCCAAAGTCCTCTTAGAATCGTGCTGTGAGCGGCGGAGGGGATACCCCGTAGGTATTAGTGGTTGAAAAATTCAATGAGTTTTTGAAATGTTAGTTTTCGTACTACTTCGTTGCCGTTTCGGACAATTTGGATTACAGCAGGGTCTCCTACGCCAATGCTGATCGCCCAAGTGCTGCCGTCATTGCCTTCCCAGTTTTCAAAAGGCAACACCGTAACTGGTTGCGATGCCTGGATTTCAGATTCTTTTAATTCTTGCTTTTCCATTTTAGTCTCCGAAATCTTGGGCAGGTGCATATTTGTCAGGTTGCACGGATTCGTATTTCCACGGCATATATCGATTGCAAATTCTCCTTGCATCAATATACGCAACGAACTTGTCATCAGCATCGGTAAGAATCAGCAAGTGCAGACCATCAAAGTATTCAATGTAATAGACTTTCCGTACCTCTTTCCTGTCATTCATTCCTGTCCACAGCAATCGTGTTGCCGCTTCGTTCAAAGGTACTTCCGTCTTTGACTCTTCAAGATATTTTTTGTAATCGTCTAATGCTTTCCAGTTTGTTTCAATTAGTGGCGGATGCGGATACCTGCCTTTTACAGGCTTTGAAACTTGCCTGAACCGTTTCTTGGCTTGTTCCGGTGTCAGTCCCGCATAAATGAAATACGTTGCGACGACAACACCTGTTCGATCATAACCGCCTTTGCAATGCACGTAGATTTTTTCGTTGCGACTTTCGGCATCGTCAATTATCGTGTGTATTTCTTTCAGTGTCGAAAATTCCGGACTGGTATAGTCAATCGTCGGAAAGTGAAGGCGTGTGCAAGTCTCCGGTAAATGTTCGGCATACTGCGTCAACGATTCTTTTGTCAAGTCAATAATTGTCGTTATGCCGAAGTCGGTGAGACTTTTCAATTTCTCAATGCCGTCTTTCGGCAGTTTGGAAAAAGGATACTCCCCAGCATAAAAAGTATCTGTAACTTTATAGGAAAATTTGAATGGAAGTTTCTGTTTCATTTTTTATATGGCGGCTGATGAATTTTAGGCTTGGCAATCGGCGATGCTGGAAAGGTACTCTATAATTTCCGCATCCTCTCTTTCTGTTGCGTAGTCAAGCGGAGTACAATCGTCGTTGTCTCTGCCATTGACATCGGCTCCGATGGCAACAAGGCATTGAATGCGAACGATGTCACTATCTTCGCGTTCTGCAGCCCTGTGGAGTCGTGTCTTGCCATATTCATCTTTGGCATGAACATCGGCACCATTGGAAATGAGAAATCGGGCGACTTCAACGTTGTTTCGTTCTATTGCCCAATCAAGTGGTGTCTTGCCGTCGGTGTCTTTGACATCAATATCTGCACCGAGAATGATGAGACATTTAACAGTTTCATTTTTCTTATGTATCACCGCCAAGTGGAGTGGAGTTCTGTCGTTATTGTTCTTGGCATTAACATTTGCGCCTTGTGAGACAAGGAATCGGGCGACTTCAACTTTTCCATATATTCCTGCATAATGGAGCGAAGTCAAACCGTCGTCGCCTTTGGTATTAGCATCGACTCCATTTTGTAATAGAGTCTTGATGACATCAATCTGTCCTTTTCTAATTGCCAGCAAAAGCGGCTGACGGCTTTCTGAATCGGCTTTCATCATTTCTTCGCCTCCTGTCTGACGGGTAGTTTCTGTTTCATTTTTAAGGGACTAACTTTGTGCATAACGGGAAAGGTATTGCACTATCACCGTTCTTTTCCTTTTTCGGACTCTGGCATACGGAGCAATGGCAAGCGGAGTCAGGCCGAATTCGTCTTGGGTGTGGACATCGGCTCCGTTGGAAACAAGGAATTGGACAGATTCAATGTTTCCTTTTGCCACTGCTTCGTGAAGCGGAGTCCAGCCGCTTTCATCTTTTACGTTAGCATTGGCTCCGAGTGAAACAAGGCATTGCAACACGGCAACATCGGCATTAACGAAAACAGCATAATGCAATGGCGTGGCGTTCATAAAAGCCTTGATATTGACATCTATGCCGTTCCGTATCAAGTCTTCGATGGTATCGACCTGCTGCTTTTTGATTGCATCGAAAAGCGACCTGTAAGTTTCCGAATCGGCATTATTCGATGATGCCGATTCAGAGTCAGCCAAACAATTTTTCTGTTGCATTATTTCGGCTCCTGCTGTTTCTGTTCGTCAATACGAACGTTGAAAGGTTTTCAATGCGCAACGTATCGCTGGTGCATTTTGGCGATTTCGGCGGCGACTTCCTGACGGAGCGATTTTGGTTTCAACACTTCGGCGTTGCAACCTAAATTCAAAATCCAGTTGGTCAGTTCTCGTGTGGGAACGACCTCGAACTGGACAATCACGCTGCCGTCCGCTTGTTCCTTGAATTGTTGCGTTTCGTGCCAATGATGTTCTCGAACGTACCGAGCCATCACACCGTCAACTTTGATGCGTACTTTTTGTAACGGCTTGTCATTGCAAACAAAAACGCCGAACCCTTTGCGACGCCAAGAGTCGATTTCAGATTTTGTCGGCTTTTTGAACGTACTCTTCAAACGTTCCGCTTCGACAATGCGATTCAATTTCCAAATGCCAATTTCGTTACGTTTGCAGGAAAAACCGAGGACATAGAGCGTTCCCATCTGCGAAATCACGGCGTAAGGATGAATCGTGTAGAGTTGCTCCTCTTTTGCCGAATATGAACGATAACGGATAACGGTTTCCTTCCTGTTTTCGCAAGCCGTAACCAATGTCGTGATGATTTCTCCCTGCCGGGTGTAATCACTCCAGCCCGTCGTCGATTCACGAAAGATTTCCAACAGTTGATCGAGAATGCGAATCTGCTCTGTTCCAAGATGCTTTCTAATTTTTCGCAAGCCATCTTTGGCTGCTTCCCCAAGAAATGATCCCGTCAGCGGAGCCAAAAAGCGATAACCGAGATAAAACGCCGCCGCTTCTTCAAAGTTGAACGTAGCAGGCGTGAGAGGATTTTCTTCAATCCTCCAGAGTTTGCGACCGTGTGCTTCGGTTGTTACTTTAATCGACAATCCCATTTTTTTTATCATTGTCAAGTCTCGTCGAACGGTTCGGTCGTCCACGCCGAGTTGTTTGGCAAGGTCTTCGATTGTCATACCGTTCTTCGATTTCTTGAGAACATCGATTAGTTTCCATAGTCGAACGTTGGGCGGATTCTGGGGCGACATTGTGCAGTCCTCGGGACCAAGTGTTAAAGATCACAATGATAACCCATCGTTCGATTTTGTCAAGTGCTGGTATGACCGTTCCTGTCAGGATTGTATTTTCTTACAGGTTTATTGTTCCCAACATTCCATTGCCCTTTTCCATAAAAAATCTGCTCTACGCCTTATGCAAGACTCATCCCATTTTACTCTTTTAAGAAAACGTTGAAGTGTTATCAGGCCGGATGCGAAGAACTCTAACCCCCCGTCTTCTTTTGTGCCTTTTACTTTCTTTTTCCACGCTTCATCTTTTAGTTTTTTATTCAAACCGGGAGGAATAATAGCCAAATTACCCAGAGTCAGTAATGTCCTGTCCCGTCTGTCTGCTTCTTCGGGAGGGAGTTTTCCCCATTTATTATTGTTCCAATTTTTGGGCATGAGGTGTTCCACGCTATATTGGCGTAATCCACGCAATTTACTCGCATGATAAGCCCTTTTCTTCATTTTCAGATGCGACTCGATGAAATAGAGCACACCTCTTGCTTGTCCATTGTTAAGTTTTGAATTATGGAAGCCTTTCCGTAATTCGTCATCATTGGGCATGGCAAATTCCGTTTTCGCCAGTTTGTGAACGTGATCTTTTAGTTGTTTTGCCGTCGAGACTTCATGGGCAATTAGTTGTCCACCGAACAAATTGTTGTAGCCCTTATTACTTCTTTTCGTAATGACTCTCCGCATGACAAAAGATTCCAAGTATTCAAAAATTTTATCCCGTTCCATTTCCTTGCTGACTGTTTTTAGCACATAAAGTACATAGGGAACTAACGTAGTGTTGCCGAGTCCAAAGATTAGCGTATTGAGTCTTTCCTTGCTGTTGTGTATCGGATTTTTCTTGAATTTTTCCGTATCAAAAAATCCGCGAAACGTTTCGGCATATTCCCTGATTTCTTCAATGAGTTTCTTTTTGCTCCCGTTGCCTTCTTTGAGGTAGTAAGTATCGATATAGCGTTTGTATGAATCAATCAGTCCTTCCACTTTGGAGAAAGCCTCTTTGTCGTCTCCGCTGATTTTTGTCGTATGCGTAAGGTCGTGGGTGTGGACTTTTATTCGCAGGAACGAGTACAAAAACAAATCAACCATTTTTTTCTTGGTGTTTCCTACTCTGATTTCCTTTTCCCAATAGTCCCAGGTTTTTTTATCCTTTTCAAATACCGCCTTCCAATTTTTTTCATAATCATCTTTGTCGTCCGGCGTGAAAAGTCGGTTTTTCAGAAGTTCCGACGTGGTCAACTTCATGCCGCCAGTATTTATTGTATCAAATACCTGTTGTTCATTTTCGTCTGCGTCGAGATCAATTCTAACGAAAACGATGGCGTTAATGACTTTTTCAGGAGCAACTTTTTCAAGTTCCGCTTTTAAGTGGTTATAGATAAAATGGAAGGCTTCGCAGAGACGCCCTTTGGGGTCCCGTTCGTTTTTTTCTACATCGTCAGTCCCTTCGTTTTCTTCGTCATCAGATTCGCCATTTTCTTCGTTTGTAGCAACGTAGGCTTGGTTCCTTTCGAGATTCATTATTTCCTCGAACACTTCTTTGTCCTTCAAACTGGGAATCAAAACATCCTTCAAACAAGGAAGGAAGGTATCTTCGCCAAGTGGTGAAAGCAACCAAAGGGCTTTGAAAAACAAACACAACGTCATTAGCCGTTGTTGGCCATCAATAACCATCCATCGAGTTTCGGCGGGTTGTCCGGCAATGGTCGGAATTTGTTTGAGAATGATCGAACCCCAAAAATGGGATGCGTCACGCCTAGATTCGGAAATATAAATCATATCCTCTATGAAACGTCTCCATTCCTGCTCTTTCCAGACGTAACTGCGTTGAAAAAATGGAACTTCAAAAGTTCGATTTTCCGAGAAAAATTCTTTGATTGTTTTCTTTTCAGCAAACATTGTTTTATGCCTTTCCTAATAAGAGTAACGTTGTCGTGTCGGTCGCTCTGTGCTTCCGACTACGTTTTTTCATCAATGCTTTTCAAGTGTTCGCCGATACGAAAAACGATCATAACACTTTCCAAAACAATGCGGATGCACAATAAAAATGTTGCAACGATAATAGGAATTAAAATTATCGGGAGCAACCTCATTAGCAGAAAATTCATTGAACCGCCGCCGCTTCTTGGCATAGGTGAAGCACCGAATGGCATAGTATCCGGTTCCGGCGTACTGCCTGGCAGCATACTGGAAAACAGTGCAAAAATGAATCCCAGAATAATCATTACAATTAGTAATTCCACCACAACGACCCAAGTACACCAGATAATTTTGAGAAAAAGCGGCGTCAGAAAATAACGGAAACGGAAATCAAGTAACAGCCAATCCCATAATCCCGGCTTCGCCGCTGCCTGGTATGCAGTCTTTGAAGAATTTTTGAAAACTACACTGCCGCTGACGGGAGTGGTATTTGCAAACGGGTCATAATCGCTCGGCGTGTGTCCTTGTGAAGTGAAGGCGGGAAAATCGAACCCGTCCACTGGCGGGGTCAATGATGGCGATGTCAAACCGTAGGTTTCCGTTTCGATAGGCGGCACTGTTTCGGGCTGTTTCGTTTCTGTGAACGTCAAGCCGTTCACTTGTCCGGCAACGGCAGTGCGCCCATTGCTGTTTTCGACCTTTGTTTCTTTCGTAATGAGTCCTTGTCGGGCCAATTCTTTCAGAGTCGTTGCTGAAACAGGGCCGATCTTTTCGCCATTCTTGTTATAGTAATGCCAGTTTGTCATCGTGCTTGTGGGACTCGTGTAAATGCTGTTAATCAAAAACGAACATCAGTAATATATTCCTTCGTGGCGAGTTCGTCCAATCAGATAGGACAGGTTTTGTCATATCTGTGAAACTTTCTTGGAAAATTTCTCAATCCGTTCACTGGATAGCACCGATTACATTATGCGACCGGTCAAGAAGACGATGTTGTCAACCTATCAAAGAATCCTGCCGTCCGGCAAGAAAAAAGAAAGGGCATCAGCAATCACGCCGCCTACACACGGTATCAGTGCAAGAACCGTCTCAACACGACGTAACTCGACGCCCCGTATCGCTACGGGGACGCAAAGTACGCTGTTGAGAAACGATGTCCAGAATCATTCAAAAGCAGCGTGGCACAAAGGCCGCTTCATTTTGAATAATTTTTTGTCTTAAAGATCGTTGCACTGATTCTTGTGTAGGACAATGACTTTTCGTCAACCTGATTTTATTCGATATTCAACTCGATAAGCAATTCTCCGTATTTGGAATTTCAAGGAATTTCTCCCAGTTTAACCACTTCCGGCCCGATTTCAAGGTCAGGGATGATTTTTTGAAGATTTCTCGTTTTCGGCACAGTCGCTTTTTTCGTCAGTAACTGCGGCACTCGAAGAATCCGTAGAAAAAGCACTTGACAAAAGAAGGGCGTGTGAGGATTCCGATATATCCCGAAGATGCAAACGGCACAAGGCCGGATACGATGCGCAAAAAACAGCCCCGGCAGTCTTACGGCTGTCGGAGCGTCGGATTTTGGGAGCACCTGCTCCTTTCGCATTGCCTGCTAAGACAGGCAATCCTTACCGGTTTGTCCATTTCGTCCGATTGGCAACGACGCCCTTCGGATGAAATCAAAAATGGAAAACAGGTACGGCGAAACGAAAGGAGGCAAGGATGCCTTCTCGAATTCGATGGTCGTGCCGTATCAAAGTGAAACTCCATTTCACCGTCAAGATACGGATTCGGCTGTTCGGATACGAAGTTGTGCTTCGAGTCCGTCGGTCGTAACCAAACGACCGGTCCCGTGTGGGGGTGCCCCGCACGGGATTTTTTCAGTTTATCCGAATGCCGGGGACGTGTCAAGAGGACTTTCTTGGTCGTTGCCTGTCTTGGACGAATTCCGGGGAGGGGAGAGTAATCCTATATCCGTATTTTTTGCGTTCTACGGGGAGGACGCTCTATCTACCATAGGATAATAATTTTTGCGCCCTTTGGGTGTAAAATAATAATTCTTGCGACCTATGATAATATCTCCGTAGAACGCAAGAATACATAATATACTCTTCTTCCCATAGGTCGCAAAAAATGGTAGGGTATCCCGTAGGGCGCAAAAAATACATAGAGCGCAGAAATTATCCGAGAATGGAGTACCCGTAGGGCGCAAAAATTAGGTATCCTCCAACGGCGGCGACTTGGAAGGCAATTTCCAAACAAAATGACTTCCGGTACTGAATCCGTGCTTTTTGCTTTCGACGCCCAATTCCGCCTTCGCCGAGTCAAGAGTCCTTCCTTTAATTCCTGCCGCTTCCGCCGCTTTTTGGATTGCCTTTTGTTTTTTCTCGCCGTCGGTTAGATGAGCCAGTAACCAGCCTTGGGCAAAAGCCAACTCCGTCGATGGCCGTCCCCGCTGGTCTCGCCATTGCTCACGCATAAAGTCGTCAGCGGTCTTGTCAATGTCCATTCTGTCAATCTGCACTAGCCCTTCTTCTTGCCCTTCTATTCTTGTAATACGAAATGAAACCGTCGTCGGATTGAAGCAATCGTTTGTCTTTGATGGAGCAAGGTATCGCAAGTCTTTGTCCTCTTTGTCTTGGAAAATTTGCCAAACGGAACGTGGAACATCTGTCCAGGCAACCGATGACAATACCAAATTCTTTGAAGTCGTGTGTTCGCTTTTCCCGGGATGGGTGACAAGAATAATCGTTACTTTTCTTCTGTCCGCAAGGTTTTGTAGAGGTACTAGCAGGTCGCGTACTTCATCTGCCAGATTCGGATTCTTTTTTCCTGTAAATGACAGCACCGGATCAACAATAATCAGCGGACACGGCAGTCCTGATTTTTGTTCTATCTCGTCAATAGCCTCCTCTATCTCCTTGCTGTTTTCGAGAGTTATCTGGGCTTCCGTTCTCTCGATAAGAAAACATTTTGTCATATCGACACCGTTTGCTTTAAGCCGTCTTTTCAATGCGGATTTTTGTCCTTCGGGAGGAAAGAAGATAACATTTCCCATTGTACAAGAATGACCGTCAGGAAATGGAGTGCCGTTTGTCACGTGTGCTGCAAGGCGGCAAACGAAGTAGGTTTTACCACAGCCACCCGGTGCAAAAAAGACTGCCAAGTCGTAGGCAGGAATCTTATTGTGCATAAACCATTCCTGCTCTCGGTCTTCGATTTCCGTAAACGGCGTTAATTTCACTTTGCCTTTCAGTCCGTTTTTATTCTTGGACTGTCCATCGGCCTGCTTCCACGAAGCAACGACCTCTGACGTAATCGGTTCGGCATTTTTTGCGAGCGACCTTAACGTTTTAATAATGTCTTCTCCATTTTCGTTCAGTATTGCGATATAATCCCGCAAGTCTTTTATCTGCTTGCCGTCCCTTTCCATCGGCGGTTGAATGACACGAACGGCCTTGGCAAACTTCACAAAAAACTCTGCCCATTTCCGTGCTCCCGCCTCTCCTGCCTTGTCATTATCGGCAATTATGGCAACGGATATTCCTTCCAACGCCGGACGGAGCATAGGTTCAAACTTGTCGGGATTTTCACCTTCCCCCGCCCCATTGGTGAAAGCGTAGTAATCGTCCTCCAATTCGGCCTCGGCAATCGCTTTCGACAAAACAAGACAATCGCTGACTCCCGGTGTCTTGAAAGCGATTTTCACCTGCCGTTTCTGTAATAGATTGTCTCGTGCGTCCTTGCCGACGATACCGCTCTTGGCTCCCTTGGAAATCTTCTTGCTGCCGTCAGTCCCATATCGAACCCATCCTGATATTTCGCCGTCGTTGGCATATATCGGAATGGCAATACCGCTCTGCGAACCGTAACGGAAAAGTTTTGTTCCTGCTCGTTTGTAATCGGCAAAACCGATTTCAGGGCGGTGCCGTTGTGCTTGTTTGAAGATTGAATCTTCTTGAAGTTTGAAAGTTTGAAATGGCGGGACTTTCTCCGTTTCGGATTTTTGAGAAACGGTTTTCGTACTGATTGCACCATCGACATAACCGGCGGCTTGGGCAACGATGTCAAATGCTTCGATTTTTGATACGTTATATTCTTGGGCGATCAAGTCGATCAAGTCTCCACGAAAATCGCATTGCCGACAATGGAATGTCCCCTTTTCTGCGAAGAAATAAAATCTGTCTTTGCCGCCACAGGAAGGGCACGGCTGGTCGTGGTAGGTGCTGTCCTTGCCATCGGGCAAGACGATTATTTTTTGGACAAGGTCGAATTCTTGACCACGAATGAAGGCATTCAGTGCTGGAAAATCTCGTTTCAAAATTTTCTCCTTATAGGGCTTTACCCTGTTAATTTTTAATCGATTAAACCGCTCTATATGCTCCGTAGAGCGGAGGAAGGGGAGGGAGGGAGATAATCCCCTCTCCCTTCCAATCCCCCCGTAGAATCGCTCTGCGTAAGGCGAATGATGTCCGCCGTCCTGGTGGGCAGCGGACATTTCACTGGCCGCTAGTCTGTGAAAAACTTGACAAACTCCTCTTCACTGCAAACTCGGCTCGTGAGGAACCCGAAGCCGTTACCCGCAGCATCCTCGCAGCACGCTTCGCACCCTTCACAGATTCCGGCTACAAAAACCTTCCTCCAGTCTCGTCTGTGATGATCGGAGACATCATCGCCATCTTGCGGCAGGAACGGCTTGCCGTCCACGGCAAATTTCACATCGTCCTTTAATGCCCAAAAGACATTTACGTAACCATCTTGGTCGTTCGCCCTCGCAATCCGTTTTCGCTGATGGAAAACCCGGAAGTAGGCATATTGGATTGCCAATATGTCTCCGTCATCATTGACGACTCGACGAACATACCGGACGTTGACTATGTTTCCATCGTCGTGGTCGAAATAGGGACGAAATAATATCGCTCGGATGAATTTTGGTAATCCACTGTCCGTATTATCGAAGTCGCAAAGTGGACACGATTCCTGATCTTCATCCCACTCTTCATCGTCGAGGTATTCACCGTCCAAATCATCATCATCGGACGAGACGATGCTTGTCTCGGCAAGGTCGGATTTTTGCTCATAAGTCGGGGATTCATCCTCGATTGCTTTTGAAACTTCTGATGCTGTTTGCATAACAGAATCTCCATTGGTTAAAGTAATCGGTTCTGAGGCACTTGTCGTCATTGGTTCTCCTTTCGAGTTAGAAACTGGTGCAATTCGGTTGCCATAATGACTCCCTATTGCGTTGGTTGGAACTGTCGGTGCAATTGGTGACTGTTGCTTTTCGTCAGTCATTGTTTCTCTCCTTTCTTGGTTTCGGTCGGTGTAATTC
>Ga0099364_10002823_pt1 | contig 25211 bp, 27 predicted proteins | sample TergutTh196P3_FD_73070 | JGI IMG/M metagenome (GOLD analysis project Ga0099364, IMG submission 73070) | Microcerotermes parvus P3 segment gut microbial communities from Pointe-Noire, Republic of the Congo - Th196 P3 | ecosystem: Host-associated > Arthropoda: Insects > Digestive system > Gut ...
CGCAGCCGTCAACGAGGATCGGTTCAATGCTGCGACGAGAACGCTGTGTCGGCGTCCAGTCACGTAATTTCCACAATAATTTCATTGTCACCTCCGAATGGTTATTGGAATTTGGCAAATCTTGTCCGGTCGGCTCAGGGCAGAGGAAGCCGTTGGAAACGTCCATCACGGGTTCTTCCCTGGGCTTGCCTTCCTCGTGCAAGCCGTCCACAATTTCACGGAAGATCGCGCCAAGCGGTCTGACATCGGTGATGCCGTCAAGCTTTGTTTGGATTTGCCCGGCCAGATTTTCTAAAAATGTCTCAAAAACGCCCGGCTTGATCTTTGCCTGTGTGTTGGTCCGAATCGACGAAAACGCTGCCGCCTGGGACCGGATCGTTCCGCGTTCAATGGCGTCCGCGACCGCTTCGTAACACGAGGCAAGTACGGCACTTTGCGGTCGCCCGGCGTCCGGGAGATTTTGACGCACCCAGCCTGCAAGCGTCGTCGGTTCAGGTTGTGGTTCAGGTTGCGGTTGTGGCCCAGGACCGGGAGTTGGCGGCGGGTCAGGATTTGGGGAAACACCGTACTCGCAGACGTGCATCAAGATTTTCGGGACTGTTTGGTCCATCTCCTCGACAATGGCCGCAATGATGGTGTATTTTGCGGGAGTATTGGACGCAAACGCCATCGATGAACCGCTTGAATCGATGTAGCAGGTCGGCGGCGGTCCGATGTCCGATTGCCGGATAACACGCCAGTCGGCACGTTTGAGCGGGTCCGAAAGCCGAAACACGCAGAGCTCGCCGATGTCCGCCGCAACGGGACCGGCAATATGTGTTACGGAATCCTGGACACGTGACATGACCGTTGGTATCGACCTGACCGGCATGGATCGCTCGGTGGCCGTATGGCCGACCTGCGGCTTGGGCGAATGGATCGAGCCGGAAATGGTGCGGTACGTCTCCCGGACGCCGATGGCGCAGAGACAGGCGACCAACACCAGCACGACACAGGAAAAAACCGTTTGCCGATTTTTTGATATTGTGTTTGATTTTTGCATCATTTACCTGCCTTTCCGTAACTGGATGAGCGAGAGCAGCACACCAAGAGCCGTCAGGATCAGGGCCGGATTTTCAGGCACCTCCTCCAGCATCGTGTCGAGTGCCGTAAAAGCCGCATTGGTCTGTTGCTCCCGTGGAATGCGGACGCCGTCCACGAGACCGGCATCACGACCGAGCAGTGCCAGGGAATGAATCATGCGCCAAGTGTGGTTATTGTCCACTAATTTGACCGCCGCGTTGACGATCTGATCGTCCATCGGACTCCTGGTCATGGCGGCCAGGACCGCCGCTTCCGTCAGCAGCGGACGCACCCAAGCCCGAAGTGCGATTTCTTCCTCAAGGCCGGGATAGCGCGGCCAGGCATTGGTGATCGTTTGGATCGTGTCCCGCCACTGCCAGAACCAGCCAAAGGCGGACATAAAAAACTTCAATCGTTCGAACATAAATATTGTCTCCAAATGTGTGATTGTTGTAAAACTTTTTCATGGCCTTTCGTCTAATCCCGCATGATGTACCTGACGTTCAAAACGCTGGTAAAGATACGTTGACCATGAAGATGGTCCGGGACATAAATGGGCTCAAAGCGGAGGCCCTGACACTGTGCCGCCGGAAAATTTTCGAGTGTCGTTTCCTTGATCCGGTCGGCAATTTCCTCGACAAGATTGCCGAAAACTTCGACGGCCTCTTCCGGTGTCCGGTCGCCGATACGCTGTGAAACACCAATATCAATGGACGCCGTGTATTTCGACGAACAACGGGCAAGATTGTCGATTTCCAGTTCCTTCGGGACGACCGCCACCTGCAGAGTGTCCAGCTTCGTAAGATCGAAGCGGAACCGAACGGAATAGGCCGCTTCAAATGGCATCGAAAATTTGTGCCGGTTCAGTTCCGCCGCGACCGCCTTGGCCAAGTCTGTGATGATGCTCATGGATCAAAAAACCTCAGAAATCCGTTTTGTGTGAATGCGTCTTGTGATGGCATACGGATCACTCCAGCACCAGCAGCCGGTCGGCGTCAGTTCGAGAACTTCAAATTCGCCGCCATGGAACAGGACTCGGTCGCCGACATCCGGCAGGACCGGCAGATCGGCGGCACGAATCAAAAAGTCGGTCGAATGGGCCGTGACGCGAACGCCGGAGCCGTCGTCGATCTCCAGTTTCGTCGTGCCAAGCGTTGCATCGACCGGATAACATTCGCTGCCGCGATAATACCGCACATGCTGCGAGGTATGTTTTTTCTGTTTCCCGGCAAGCCATGCGAGACCTTTTTCAAGCATATCCATTGATGCCTCCTGTCCTATGTGCCGAGAAGGACGCGAACCATCGTGTCCTCTGCGGCGGCGTCAAGGACCGCAATACCGAGTTGCGGGTTGGTGCCTGCGGCAAGAACCGCTTTTTGGGCAGCGGCGTCCCAATAGACCTTGCTGCCGAGCGGGATGGCGACCTCCCCTTTTACGACATCGTAAACGCCGCTGACGTGAAGCGTGCCGAGACGGTCGGCTTCGATGTCCAGCTTGGTGATGCCAACGAGCGCGTCCCGAACAATGACCGTTCCGGCAGGGAGATTTGCGCTGGACAAAAAATCGATGGCTTTTCCATCGTGAATAAAACGAGCTTCCATTGTGTTTCCTTGCTTTGAAAAAGTGTAACGAAAATAGAATCGAAATTTCGCTCCCAAAGATCAGCGACCAACGGGAACGTTTTTTAGGCAACGGTGCGTCAGCCCCTGCCGGGGTCCAGCGTCTGACGCTGGCTAACCGTTGACCTTGAGGGCACCGCGCCAATCCTGTTCGCGCACCCCAAAATCGAGATAGCCTCGGAATTGGACGCCGAGTTGATTGAAGTCGGCCTCGGCCCGTTCGACCGTCGGGCGGTCCTTGCCATCCAGGAATGCGACTTCCAGCGCGGCCAGGCGACTTGGGTCGGCGAAAAGATACCAGGCCGTCGCGCTGTTCCCCTTGAACGCCTTGCTCGACAGGTATGGCGACGAAACGACCTCGTACTTCCCGGCATGAGGGTTGATGACCGGCTGCGGCTTGTTGGGATCGGTCGTTTCATTGACCGTCAAACTTTTCATGATCGTCTCAGCGGCGACTTTGAGCGACGCAGGCACAAGCAAAATTCGGGCCGGGATGCCAAGCGGTCGGCCTTCGCTGCGTTCTTGTTCCGAAAATTTGATTTCCGCCTCGGTCAGACCGACAATGTCCAGATTCGCCTTCGCACCGGTCAACAGGTTCTTGTGTTCGACACTGAAAAACGCCTTGCCGTCACTCTGGACCGTGTTCGCAAGCAGGCAGCTCCACACGGCATCATTGATCGCATCCGCCGCACCGATCCCGATGCTGCGCGGCAAATCGGTAAAGGCACTCAAATCGTCATTGATGATCTGCTGGCGAGTGACGCCGAACAGGATGCCATAAGTGTCAATCTGTTGCGAAAATTGCTGTTCGCTGACCTGGCCGTGCTTGATTTCACCGTCCGCGCCGACCTTCTGGAATTTGAACTCGCCGTTCATCCTGTACCTGGTATGGCGCAAAAAGTTACTGACCGACGCAATTTTCGTAATTTTTTTCCACGTGTCGTCCATCTGCAAAAAACCTTCAAGCAAGACCTTGTTGGCGATGTTCGACAGGATGCCGGGCAGCGCATTGGTCGAAAACGCCGCTTCGAACCAGCCGCGCAGGTCGCGTTTGATCGACGGCAGATGACGACCGCCACAGGCGAGTCCGCTAAATTCCTGGATGCCGACCCCACGAAACGTGTCAACGTATTTCAGCGTTTTTTCATCGTATTGCGCTTCGAGAAATGCCATCGAACTGCCGCACGTTGCCAGTGCAATCGCTTCCAGTGCGGTCTGCTTCAAGCCGCCCCGATGCTCCTGCGAACCTGTGTTGGAAACCACAGAGGCATCCGGCATCGACTTGTGTTGATATTCGCCCTGAAATTTTTCGAGACTCCAACCTTCCTCGATGGCCTTGGCCTCCATGTCGGGGAACTTGCCGCCGCCGATTTTTTCAATCGCCGCGATCCGACGCTGGTCGATCAGCATTTTCACATGGAATTCCTGCATCATCTTTTCGGTGTCAACCGGCCTCGCCGTTGCGTGAATCACGGCAGGCGTTTTCGTTTCGATTTTCTGCTCTTGGGTCATGATCCTTTCCTTGTCCAAAAAGTCCCTTTCATCGTATTGGGCTTCGATGATGGCCGACGTGTTTTCGTCTGCGGCCAAGTCGACAAAGCTGATTTCCTTGAGTGTCATTTTGCGAATGACGTAAATTTCGCCCTCAAATGTCTTGCCGTTGACGGTCACCGATTTGCCGGGCGGAACATACTCGGCCTGGTGGATCGGACCACCCATCGACGCCTGCCACGGAAAACCGTTTTGGGCGGAACGGGCAACGTCCCGTGCCCAGGATGTGTCGCGGCTGATGATCCCTTCGGCCATGACATCGGTACCGACAAGACGAATCGTTTCCGTGTGACCGACCCCCTGGAATGACTTGTGTTCATAACGGACCGGGATTTTTTGACTCGGAATGTCGAGCCCGGACAAATCGATCACGACCGGACACGGAAAATCTTTCGGCTGCGCCTTCCCGCCCGTATACGCGACCAATGAAAAGACCGGTAATGCCTGTTCGCCTCCGGCCTCAAGCCTCTTGGGATCGTTTTCGTTTTCGACGAGCATGACCGGTGTCGGTTCCAGCATCAACCATGTCAATTTCAGTATCTTTTTCATTTCTTCTCTTTCGTTTTTGAGGTTGCGGAATGGCCGATGCGGATTTTTGGATCGACAATCCCAGGATTTTCATACGTTCTTCTTCCTTCGCCGCCTGGGTCAAGACGTCTTCCCAGTCGTAACCGGATCGGGCACACTCGATTGCGAGATTGGAAATGCGGGCATCAATCCGTGCCGCCGAAGCCCTCGCTTCCTTCGCCGGGTCCACATGTTCCTGTCCGTCCCAGTAGAAACGTGCCGCCTCGCCGCAAATCGAATGGCCGCGCGGCAATAATCCGCTCACATCCATTCGCCGGTTGAGCGGAAAGACATTGGCCGGTTGCCGGAACAGGCCGATCCGTAACGCCTGGCGATACCAGATGTCAAAAAGCGGAGACAAAACGACCTGTTCGCAAATCGCCTGTTCGATCTTGATGCTCTTGAAAAACGTCTGGTGATCAAGGCGGCCGGAAGCGTAATTGTGTTTGGACGAATCGCCGAGCAAAATGTTGACCGGCATTTGCATACAGCGTCCGATCTCGCCGAGAATTTCACGCTTGAATTCGGAATAGGTCGTGGCCGGTTGCTCCGCCTTGATTTGGCCGAGTTTCCAGCCATCGGCCAACACCGTCGCCATCCGCTTTTCAAGAGACACCACGTCGAGCGGTTCCAGCGGCATCGCTTCACCGCTGGCCGGGGCGTCGGTGTACAAGACCGCCGCAAAATCCGCTGCCGTCTCTGCCGCCGCCAGAACCGCGAGCGTGTAACGCCGCAATTGGGCAAAAAGCGGCAGAGCCGGGGTGATTTCAGGCAATCCACGCGACTGACCGGGCCGGTCCTGCCGATACCAATGGATCATGTATTCGGACGAAATACTCGTAAACGTCCCATGCCAGGCCGAAGAATCGCCCGGATGTTCCGACGAAACATGGTACTGCACAGGATTGCCGAACTGGTCATACTCGATTCCGTCCACCTCGTTCATCATGGAAGGATAAGGCGATGCAATACGGTCCGCTTCAATCGGACGCAGATCAATCTCGACCGGGTGTTTGAGCCGCGGATTTCGCAAAATGGCCGCGAACGCCTCGCCATCGGTGATTTTTGCCATGCGGAGCGTTTGCAGTTTTTCGCATAATCGCACCGTTTCGGCCCAGGCAATAAATTCCGACTCGACAAGTGTATTGAATTGATCATCCTCGGAGAGCAGTTGCAGTCGCGGTCCCGTGCCGATACATGTTGCCGCCAGCGTCAGCACCAGTCCACGGGCATAAGCATTGTTGGCGACCTCATATCTTGCCCGGCTCCGCAGGGTTCGGCGGATTTCAGGTGTCAAAGAGCCGTCGGCACTCAGGTGGTCCGCCATTGACCAGTGCCGGACATTTTCGGATGTCGTCTGGGCGGCATCGTATTTCAAATGCAACAGTTTGGGAGGATGGCGGCTTTGTGCCCGCAATGCTGGCTGTGGGCGTTCCTTCTTCTTTTTTTTGGATTTTCGTGACATGCGATGGTTCCTTTTAAGATAACGACAGTGATCGGGATTGCTTTTTTGGGGCAAGTGGCTACAATACAGGGAATCGGCATGGATTTTTGTGTTCATGCCGCGAGTCGAGATGACCGTTTTGTTTGGCAGGAGTACCGGATATGTCCCTCATTGAATTCGCAAACACGTCTCAGATTTTCTCTTCGGAAAGATTTTCCGGACTGGCGAAATCCGCTGCCGAGTTGATCCGTTCCGGCAAACTTGGTTTGCGAGGTGACAATACGTCGTCCACGGACGTCAGTGAATTGGTCGACATGCTTGATGCTGTCGCAAACGGTCGCCGCGTTGATGTCGTGCCGCCGGGCACGGAATTAACGCTCCGCGAAGCGGCGGACATATTGCTCGTTTCGGAATCGTTCCTGGTTGGCCTGCTGGATTCAGGCGAGATTCCCCGCCAAAAAATCGCCAACCGGCTTCTCATCAAATCGGACGATCTCCTCACCTTCAAAACCAAACGACAACGGCTCCATTTGGAAGCCGTCGATGAACTGGTCGAAGAAGGCCAACTCTTGAATCCGAACTATTGATGTCACATTCTGTTGTCCTGTTTGATGCATGTATCCTCTATCCGGCGTCGTTGCGTGATGTGATGATGTACCTTGCCGGTTCCGGGCTGTTCCAGGCAAAATGGACCGACAAAATCCATGAGGAGTGGATTTCGAACCTGCTAGAGGACCAACCGGAAATCACTCCAGCACAATTGGCGCGGACACGCAATAAAATGGACAACGTGGTTTTAGATGCGCTGGTCACCGGATACGAACCGCTCATTGATACACTGTCGTTGCCTGACAAGGACGACCGACACGTCCTTGCCGCCGCCATCCATGCCGGGGCTTCTTACATTGTCACAAACAATATTCGGGACTTTCCCAACAGCATTCTGGCACAACACGGCGTTGAGGCACTGACAGCGGATAAGTTTATTATCCGGTTAATCGAAGAAAACGCCGGAGCCGTCCTTGCTGCGGTCAAGCGGCAACGGGAGCGTCTCAAAAATCCGCCCAAGACGGTGAACGAACACCTTGAGACACTGAAAAAGCAGAGACTCCCACAAACGGTCGCATTTTTAGAGCTGCACAAAGACGAACTCTGACCGTTTTAGGTCGTGCCATCCGGTCGCAGCTTGACGAATCGGATACCAAGCCCGTGCCGGGCGGCCTCCTTTGCGGCCAGGAATTTCTCAGCCTCGATTTGGTCCTTCAAAGAATGCTGCTCAACGCTCCCGGCATCGCCCTGGACCCGTTTCGGCCCTGCCGCGTTTTCGCGGATCGCGTCCCGGAGCGAGTGGTTTTCCGGTTCCCGGCCAAAGTCGATCCGGGCAACTTCGGTGTTGCGTCTGAACAATTCATCGGGTGTCATGGTAATTTTGTCCCGTAAATTATGTAAAGCTGAACCGATAGGTCAATTCAAAAATGTCGTCTATCGGCTTGGTGTAGATTTCGTCAAAGATAGTGCCTGCAATGACGCAGTGGCCGACGAAGTAATACATTTCCGGCGTCCCGGCCCGGCAGTACAACACGCCACTGTCCGTTTTGACCGGGATATGACAATTGTTGTTGAGTCGGGCATAATAGCGGTCCAGCAGGACCGAAAAATCTTCGTTGTAGACGAGGCCGGGCTGATAGTCCGCCGTCTGGATCGTCTGTGCGTCCCCTTCGGCATCGACATAAGCGGCATACGGCAGGTAATACTTCCCGGTCGCAACGTCGTAATAGCCGGTGACGTACTTGGTGATGGCGTTGTCTTCCGTCTTGGAAATCAGGTAGGGCAGTTCCGCGACGTTCGTAATGACAATCTCCGCTTCCTCAATGCCATCTTCAAGGTTCGTGACCGTCGCCTTCTTGATGGCACATTTGCCGCTGGACAGTTCCATTGCGACGAAAACCTCAAATCCGTTGATGTCCGGGCGAGCGACCATGACCGGCGAGACGTTGGCACTGACACCGATCTTGGCATCCGCGTCCGCCTCAAAAATAATGTCGCGTGTCGCAGGCGTGATTGATGTCGAAAAATTGTTGACGGCGGTCAACCTGACTGTCACATTATTTGTCGAGATCGCTTGCCTTGTCGCTTTGACCGCCATCAGGCCAAAGACCATACCGCCGGACAATTCGACGCGTTCGATGTTCGTGTGCAATGCAACGGAGCTATACGTTGACACCTGTTTTGTGAGCAGGTCGTGGGAATACTGCTGGGTGCCGCTGATAGCCTTCCAGAGGATCGTCCGGTCGGTACGGTGTTCCAGCAGATAATTTGCCGTTGCCGCCGCGCCGCTTCTGGGCGAATACTCGCTCAATAAATACCCAAAATGCGCCGTTGCGTCGCCATGCTGTCTGCCGATCACAAGACCGCCGAACTGGGCGGTTCCGGTCGTCTTGACGTATTTGATGGTGTACGTCGCGGTTTTGGGGTCATAGGAATAACGGCACCCCTTATCGTCCGGGATCATGGTCTGCGTCGTTTCGATGGTGGTATTGTTCACGTTGTAGAGGCCGACCTTGTCATTCAGCACCGTGTGCGATTCGTCCACGTAGGGGGGCACGAGACAGTTGATGTCCAGTTCGGACTTGCTGACATTGTTCAAAATGTACACGCCGAATTGCCCTTGCGACAGTGCCTCGGCAAATTGGCCGGTCTCGGGTTTCGAGACGCTCCGCAGGGCGGCGGCATGGGTGCCGCGTGTCATGGATTCGACGACCGACCGCATGGTCCAGGTCCGCGACTTGTTGTTGGGAATCCACGGGCTTTCGTACTTGACCTCGCCCGTCTTGCTGTCCCGCAGCGTTATTTGTATTTCGCCTTTCATGGCAGGCTCCATCTGTGGTTAAGGGGATTTTGTCTTGGTAAAAACAATTTCTGCCGCCGTATGTCCGCGACTTTCAATCTGTTGTTCCCGTCGGGTAATTTGAGACGTGTCAAAAGATTCAGCGACAAAAACAACGTTTGCAACAATGCTGCCGGTAGACAGGGCGATTGCCATCGGTGCCTCTTCCAACAGGCCCGGAACTGGCAGTGCATACCAGGCGACAGAAGCGGAAACCATGCTGTGTCCGGCAGACATGCCGAACTTCTGAACGATTCGGGAAGGATCATAAACGTCGCGCGTCATGCGGATTTCCGGTGATACGGTGCTGACCAACGACACCGTTGCCATTGGCGCGACTTCTGGCAGGTCCGGCACCGGCAGTGCATACCAGGCGACAGAAGCAGAAACCATGCTGTGTCCGGCAGACATGCCGAACTTCTGAACGATTCGGGAAGGATCATACACATCGTGCGTCATGCGGATTTCCGGTAATACGGTGCTGACCAACGACACCGTTGCCATTGGCGCGACCTCTGACAGGTCCGGCACCGGTAATCCGTGCCAGGTCGCCAATACAAAAGTGTCACTGCGACAGACAGACGTCCCGGATTTCTGGACGATTTTCGAGACATCATAAGCGTCTTGGAGGATTTGGATTCCGGCAGACAGGACGCAACTGGTCCGGGCATACGCCAAAACATCGTCTTCCCGGTGATTGTCATCATCGTTCCCGATGTGTAGGTGGGCGGTGGCGGTGGAGGTACTGTGCACCGTGTAATCGATGCCCCAGACGCGAGACTTGTCCCAACGGACACTTTCACCGGCAACGATCTCGCCGATCCTTTCAAACAACCTGCGGACGGACTCGTCGGCACTCGCAAACACGGCCTGTTGTCGCAATTGCCGGACGCCAATTTGCTTGGCTTCCTGCAAGATGCCTGTGAGAGCCGTTATTCGTGACAATCTCTCTTGCATGATGTGCTCACATTATTGAGTGGCTTTTGGGAGAAGGAACCAGAAATCCGTGAAAGTCGGATTGGCCCTGTGGACCGTGTAGCCGGTGTAGTTTGCCATCGTGAACGGAATTCGCAGAGCAAAGCCGCCTGTCGCGTCCAGAAACAGATACGGATTCGTCACGGAAGCCGCGGCAATCGACAATGCCGCCGACGTGTGCCATGATTTTGTGGATCGGTCAAGCGTAGGCCGGGCCGGGATGTCCTTAAAATCAACGGCAAGCGGCGAATGCAGAATGGCGTGATTGTAATAGATGGTGCCTGTTGCGGTGCTTGAACTGCCGTAACCGGTCATCGTCATGGCCAGCAGTTTGATGTCCGCATCGGCCACTGTGCGACCGGAAGCGGTTCGGACCTGCTGGAAAGCGTTCGAAAACGTGAACGTGTACGGGTTCGACGCGGACACCGTGCCGCCGGACGTGGTCGCTGTCATGCTGGCAATGTTGACAAAATCATACGGCAGGATGTCCCGATGAGGGATCGTCGTGACCGCCGTTGCCGACGTAAACTTGCCGTAATGGAATGTCGTGACAGGAACCCAGGACGTCACCGGTGCCAGAATCGCGGACGACAATGCCTGGACGCCGGCCGCATTGCGCCGCAGCACTTCGGCGGTGCCGCCCGGCAGAATGAGCCGGTCGTGAAATTCCGGACCGTATTCAGGACGCAGCCGGAGCCAGCGTAATTTATTGATCAATTGCGTCAGGCTTTCGGTCGGCTCGGTGTAGATGCCGACCTCCTTGAGATTGCGGCAGAAAAATTCTTTGAGTTTGTGAACTTCCAACTCTTGCGGGGTCATTGAGGATGTGTCAATCATTTTGCTCTCCTATCACTTCGGCCAGTTCGCTTACGGCCTGGTCCAATTCGTCCAGCGGCAATGAATCCAAAATGGCGGCCACCTCGTTGATTCGCGTCTCCAGCGAACCAACGGTGTCGTCAAACTCCGCTTTCCGAATAAGATGTTCCGGCAGCGTCGCAGGCACCTTGGCCTGTTGTTGGGAATAGTGGATCATTATTTCGTTAAGCGTTTACGATGATAAGGAGCGTCATGGTGGCGGGAAGAACAAGGTCGGGCTTGAGCGTGATCGCGTTGGGGCTGGTCGGCTCCCAGGACAGACCGATGGGGTTCTTTGTGTCGTCGGTCGTGTCAAAAATCTGGACCGACGCGATGTTGGTCGTGTTCAGGTTGTGCGTTATGGCATACGTCGCCGCGATACCGTCGCAGACGACCGTGACAACGGCAGGCGACCGGACTTCAAGATCAATGAGCGTGTCGTCAATGTAACGCTTGTTGACATAATGCTCCGGCTTCGACGGCGCAAGCGGGGTGCCGCGATAGGACAGGTCCATGCCTTCTGTCGTTGCCAGTTCATTCAAAGGGACGTTGGTGGTAGACATTGCTGTTCTCCGAAAGGTTAAAAATGTCGCAAAAAATTAGAAGCGTAAAATCGCTGTCCCGGAGATCGGGACAACAAACGTGATTTCACAAAAATCATGCGTTTGGGTTTCACGATTCACGCCATGACCGATACGGTGACCGGTGGAATCGTAAGTTTCAATGAGAGGGCGGAGCGATCCGAGCAAGTGATTGACCGGCCAAAGCGTTGCGGGTTCGGCCTGTCGATGCACGTAAACGCTGCCCTGGATGTGGTTTTCAAGCAGGTCGGCGTTGTGGTTGATCACGCCGACCAGGGATTGTGCAGTGATGTGGGACATGACCTCCTTCCAAAAATCAATGAATCAAAAGCGGCAGGGGCGATTTCGCTGCATGTCGGACAGCCGGAGCCGGGGCCGTTTTTCGATTTTTGCGTTTTTGAGCGTTGCCAGTTCCGCGCCCTGGATGGAGGCACCGACCGCGCAGCCGACCAGACAATCGAGCCAGTGGTTGTCCGGACGGGATGCCCGTTGCTTCCATTCGTCAACGGTTCGGGCGAACGCCATTGTTCGGACCCGGTACTCGGCGGTCAAATGTTCCGCGAGTAACCGATGTTTTTTGGACTCGTGCCCGAACAGCGATAAACAGCCGGGATCGCCGGGCAGGATCGCGAGTCGGGCATGAACGAACGATTTCCAGTAATTCGTGTCGATCAGGACGTGGCGGATCGCCCTGGTCCCGACCGTGCCCGGAATCCGCCAATGATGTCCGATGCGGTCCCCTTTTTTCCGCTTGTATTCGGAAAATGGCGTACTCGAAGCCCCAACATATTGGCCGTGCGACGGGGAAAGGATCGACGAATGGACGGATTGACGACAGAATTGATAAACAACGTCGGTCATTTGTCCCCAGTTGGCGTCAATGAGGCAGCGGTCAAGTCGCATTTCGGCACCATCTTCCCGAAAATAGGTCCGCCCAAAACATTCGGCGGTCAGTTTTTCGAGGGCGGCATAGATCGACGCCTCCAAACCGGCACCCCCGGCGACATGCTGGATGGTCCGCTGGCAATCGCGCAGAGTATAATAGTCTCGATGCTGGTCCGGCCAGGTGCCGTAATCGACGACGAAACCGGAAAAATTGGATTCCCAGGCGGCGAGCATCCAAAAGAGGGCGTTTTGGTGAACATCGATAAACATGGTCATGTATTGACATCCGGCAGGGACAACGCCGCGTTTCGTGCCGTTCGTTTTTTCCATGATGTCCTCGGCTGTCAGCATTTCCTCGCCCAAGTCCTCGACCTTCGGCTCGTTCTGGAATTCGGCGAAAAATGCGATTTCGTCCCGAAACTTCAGGTTCATCGCATGTTGGATGGCCGACAATTCGTCCGGGTTGTACCGCTCAGGCCAGGCAACAACCGCCCCGGCGTCCATCGCGGACTGGTTCGCCCGGTAAAACTCGGTCGCAATGCTGCCATCCCCGTCATTTCGGAGCGAATCGGCCCGTAATTCGGCGTATTTTGACCATAAAGATTCATTCGTCGGAAACGAATCAATCAGTTTCGTCCGCTCGCCCTGCCAGTCCGGATGCTTGTCGCGGTCCAAAATCTTACTCGCCATGTCCCCTGGCCTGATGACCGTGCAGGCCATGAGACCGGCGATTTTTCGTCCGGGACCGGCCATGCCGAGGACATCGCCGCCCAAAATGGACTCGCGCCGTTCCGATTGGGACTTTGACCAGGCGGATTCGGTCGTCTGCGGGTCGTCGATCAGGACCAGACTCGGCCTTTCAACCCGGCCATCCGGACGGGCATGTTGCTGGCCGCGAATGTCGCTCCCCCTCATGCCGGAACTGGTAATGACGACGCCCGACGCGGCGGAACCGGCGATGGTCGGCAACACGACCTTGTCGGCGGACCACTCGATTCGGGTCGGTTCGCCGAGGTATTTTTGACCTTTTTGCCGGTGGACGATCCGTTCCAGACATTGGATCGGAAAACAGACTTCCGGGAAATCTTCATGGAGCAGGGGATTCGTCTCGCACCAGGTTTTGATGTTCTCTAAAAGATTTTGGGCACGTTCGGCACTGGATGCGATCAGGCAGATAAAGGGTGCCGCGCCACTGAAACCTGCCCAAACAACAGCGACCTGGCAGAGGGCCGATTTACCCGATCCACGGGGCATCGCCATTGCGAACAGGCCGCCGCTTTGTACCGCACGTTCGATCTTCGTGATCACCCGCAAATGGTCCACCGACCAGGGCAAGTAAAAAATCTCACGGAAATACGTCTCACAAAAGACCCTGAACGATTTGAGCGCAGCAGCTTTTCGCTTCGGGTTGACGACTGCTGGGAGTTCGCCGATGTCCTGGGCCGCACGGACCGCTTCGGCACTTTTGATCGCCTGCTGTTTCTTTTTCTCAAAATAGTCCGTAGTTTGCGGCTTTTCGCCGAAAAATTCATGGGTAAGCCAGGCGGCGTATTTGATCAGGTTGACCGTCTTGTCATCCCCGATGGCATAGCCCGCTTTATTGCGATGCCGCCGGAGCCGGTGCTCACTCAAAACCGTGCCAAATCCCGCATGATTGAGCAGCCGCATCAAGGCGGCAGGTTTCAGTGAATGCGGGTTCATCTTGTTTTTGGTCTTTTTAGGAATGTTGGTCATTCGCCCTCCCTGTTTCACGGGCCAGGAAGGCCGTATAGAGAACGAGGTTAATGGTCTCCCCTTCCGATAAGAGATCACCGGCCTCGGCGATGATGCGGACCTGTTCTTCCGTCACAAGACGCTGCCCGGCATTGGTCAGCAACAGGGCAAGAGTGGCCGGGGTCATGGCATTGGGATTGACTTTCTCAGGAGACATCGTACACCTCCGTCAGAACTGAGGAGGTCAGGAACCGTTTTTTATCAGTTTTCATGACTTTCTCCATCATTGGCAGGGATAGGGATGGGTTCTTTGCCGGTGAATTCCGCCCAACGCTGAACGATGACGTCACAAAACGCTTCGTCGATCTCCATCGCAAAACATTTTCGTCCGGTCTGTTCGCAGGCAATCAACGTCGAACCGCTGCCGCCGAAAAGTTCGAGGACATTTTCGCCCGGTTTTGAGGAAAGCTGGATCGCCCGCGTTGCCAGTTCGGTGGGTTTTTGTGTCGGATGCACTGTGCGTTGGCTCGGCTCCTTCTTCACTTCCCACAGGTCGCGCTCATTATTGGGACCGAAAAACTTATGAGCGGCTCCTTCACGCCAGCAGTAAAAACAGAGTTCGTAACAGGACAAAAAATCCTTGCGGTTCATGACCGGGTGCATCTTGTTCCAGATCAGGCATTGGGACCAGTACAGGCCGTTCTTTTTGAATTTTTGCGGGTAATTGGCAAGGTTCGCATAGCCGCCCCAGATGTAGGCTGCCCGGCCCGGCTCCAGGACGCGGGCGATATTATTGAACCAGGAATCCAGTTTTTGTTCAAAATCAGCCTCGCTCAAATTGTCATTGGCGAGCGGACGGTCTTTGGCCCGCATTTTGCCGGTCGTTTTCGCACCTTCCTGGGCCGGGAAGCTCGATAAACCCGCCGCAATCGCGTTATTGCTGCGACTTTCCAACGCCACCCCATACGGCGGATCGGTATGACACATCTGGATCGAATGACCGTCCAATAGTTTGTCAAGATCGGCGGGATTGGCACTGTCGCCGCACATCAAACGGTGTTCGCCCAGTCTCCAAATATCCCCACGCCGCGTGGTCGGTTCGTCGGGCGGTTCCGGCACCTCGTCGGGATCGGTCAGCCCCTGCCGGACATTGACGTTCAATAATTGCGTCAATTCTTTTTCGTTGAAGGCAAGCAGGTCGAGATCGAATCCGACCTCTTGAAGCTCGGCTATTTCAATGGGCAAAATCTCAAAATCCCACTCGGCAATTTCCGCACTTTTATTGTCCGCGATGCGGTACGCCTTGATCTGTTCGGGCGTTAAATCCGTGGCAACGTGAACAGGAATTTGACTCAACCCCAATTTCAACGCCGCTTTGTAGCGGGTATGTCCGGCGATAATGACGCCGTCACCGTCAACGACAATCGGCTGCCGGAATCCGAATTCTTTCAAACTGGCAGCGACCGCGTCGACGGCTTGGTCGTTCTTTCGCGGGTTTCGCTCGTAGGGGCGCACACAGGCTGTGTCGCGCAGCTCGACGGCCAAAGCGGAATACAGGGCCGGGGGCGGTAAAATGGCCCCACTCAGGGCGGGTTTCGCAGGCATGAATGACTCCAAATCAAAGAGTATAATGAATGAACAAAAACGAAAGGAAAGGCGTGTCCCGAAACGAAGCGGGAAGGGCGTAAAAAGAATCACGCCCTGAAGAATGCGAAGCCGGGACGATTATTCGTCCACTCCTTCACGAGCCGTAAAAAGGCCGGGACCAACCTTGAGGAAACGAGACTGGTCGCCCTTGCGCTGTATCTCGGTGCCGATGGCCGAGGCCAGTGTCGCTTCCGGCGTCGCCCCTTCCGGCGACCAGTACTTTTTGACATGGACCGCCATGTCCGTGATTTCACGTGCCCGCATCGCGCGGCCTTCCTCGATCAACACCCTGTGCGCCGCCTCTTTGCCGCTCATTTGGCCCGTGCAGCGACCGCGTTTTTCCGGCTTGCCGCCCGCCGCATAGAGGGCAGCTTTGACCGCTTTCCATTCCGCGTTCACCTCGTCATGCCGCGACTGATCAATGAAGCCGAACGCGAGTGACTGCCTGGCAACCTTTGCTCGTTTCACGGCCTCCTTGTATTCCGCAGTCAATCGTGCAATCGTTTCCGGGTCGGCAATTTGCGTGTCACTAACAGTGGTTTGTGCGGCCTTTTGCGGCTCTTCGCTCGCGACCGCCTCCTTCGGTACAGCCTTCCCCTTGCCCGCCTTTGTGGGGGCAACAGGGGCCTTTTCGTGCTTGGTTTTGGCGGCCTCCTTTGGCTCTTTACCGGACGGTGCCTTGAGGCGTCGGAGGAATCTGTCCGGGGCTCCAATGTTGATCCCGGTCCCGTTCGCCAGTGTACATTGCCAGGAACCGGAAGGGGCAATTCCTGTAACAGTCACAATGGCCTTGCCGCGTCCCATTGACACTTCGTAGCTGTTGCCGGGTTTGATGTCTTGTTCTCGCATGGTCTTTTTCTCCAATGAAACGGATGCTTGACCGTCTCGACGTGATCCGGTCCTCACGGCCATAAGCCGGGCAATGCCCGGCGATTCAGCATCCTGGCGAAGGGAGACTTAGCGGCCATCTTCAATGGCCGGAAAATAACATACCGTATCCAGGGCGAGATTGTCGTAGCAATAACGATGCCCTGTCTTGCGTTTGATGAGTTCCGCCAAGGCAATGCAGGCTCCTCTTTCGCCATAGAATCCGATACATTGTTTTCCGAACATCATGCGCCCGGAGTATCCACGGTAAGGTTTCAAACCACGTTTTTTGGCGATACGGCAAATCTTGCTGACGAGTTGCTTGTTTGACATTTTCTTTTCTCCTTCCAATGGTTGTTTTTGGCGGCGGGAAACCGCAAAGGAGCGAAAGCCGCCTTCACCCCTGCAAGCCGGGCTTGTCCCGGCTTTTTCGTAACGTCTAAAAAACGTGTCCACACTCTAGCTCCGCGCACGGCTTTGGCAAGACATGTCAAAACTATTTTCTGTGCCATTAAACGACACTGAAAATGCCACCAATCACAAAGGAGGCCGCCTCCGTGATGTGATGCGGTTCGATGCGTTCGGACGCTTCAAGGTCCGCAATGGTCCGTGACACCTTTGCCAGTCGGTCCATCGTGCGGGAGGAGATGCGGTTGGTATTGACCGTATACTGGAAATGTGCCAAGCCTGCCACTGAAAAGTTACAAAAATCCCAGACGCGACCGCCGGGGATTGCCGCGTTGAATGCGACGGATTCGCCTCGAAATCTTTGACTCTGCATGGTTCGCGCGGCAGTCACAAGGCACTGCATCTGAGCGGTTTGGCCGGGAGTGCCCGGCGAGAATCGTTCGGCATTGGTCAGTGCCGTCAATGACACCTGTAAATCGATGCGGTCCAGAATCGGGCCGCTGATTCTTCGTTGATACCTTGTGACTTCGGCTGACCGGCATGTACAACGGGCGGTGCCATGATGCCCACAGGGACACGGATTCATGGCCGCGACCAGCGTGAACCGGGCCGGGAAGTCGAGCGATTTCTCCGCCCGCGCGATCGTGATGCGGCCGGACTCCATCGGTTGCCGTAACCCTTCAATTGCGTCCCGTGCGAATTCGGGAAATTCGTCCAAAAAGAGCACGCCCAAGTGGGCCCGCGTGATCTCGCCCGGCGTCGGGATATTTCTGCCGCCGCCGACAAGAGCGTTGCGTGAGGCCGTGCAGTGGACCGCTCGCATCGGACGGCGTGTTACGGTCTGCGAGGCATTGGCCAAAAGGCCACAGGCGGAATGCAATCGCGTCAACTCCACTCTCTCCTGATTGGTCAATGGCGGCAGGATGCCTGGTAACGCACCGGCGATGAGCGATTTCCCCTCGCCGGGCGGTCCTGCCATCAGCATGTGATGTCCGCCTGCCGCACAAATCAGGGCGGCGCGCTTCGCTTGATCCTGGCCTCGGATCATGCCAAAGTCGATGACCGGCGCGACCATGTTTTCCAGTGGCGTATCATTCGAATCGCGGCAGGGCGACACCGCTCTTTGTATCCAAGTGAACAACTGACTCATTCGATTTGACATGCGATTCAAGCCCGATACAATGGATGGCGAACCGTCAAGATAACGCTTGCCTTGAAAGAATTCGACGACCGACTTCAGTGTTTCCGTACCGAAAACATTGATCCTGCCATTGTGTTGTTGGACAAATTGACATTCCCTTTCGTTGTCTCGCGGTACAACGATCTGCTGACCGCTTGTCGCGGCATAAGCAATGGACAGGACGCCTGGAACGCTTCGGACATCGCCGTGCAAGCCCAATTCGCCGACGAAAATGGATTTTTGTAACTGAGCCGCGTCCATCTTCGGCAAATAGCCGGACGCTTGCAGCATGATAAGGGCGATGGGGAGGTCAAGCCAGTTCCCCTGTTTCGGGATGTTGGCCGGGGCCAGATTGATCAGGATTTCGACCGGCGAAGTATGAATGCCGAGTCGGGCAAAGGCACCATGTATCCGGGCCAATGTTTCCCGTGCTGCGCCCGGCGACATCCCGATGATTTTTGTTGCCTTAATGTATGTGGCCGGTTTGCCCAGGAATTGGACGGCCCTGGCCTGTATCTCAATGAGATGGCCGTCGATCCCGACCACCACGCCGCCGAGCAACGTGTGATTTCGTTGCAGTAATTTCTGCCGGTCCGCCGACACGATGGAGGTCGGTTTTGGTTTCGATTTGCGCTTTTTTGATGTTTTTGTCCAGAATATCATTGTATTGTTCCGTTTTTGTTACAAGTACCGGTGTTTTCACGGCTCGTGCCTCCAGGCCGCTTGTAGGGCGCGTCAGGCCGCAAGGGGCGGAAACGCCGCGCCCCGCACTGCCGCGAGCCGGGATTTTTTGATCAATCATAAAAATACCCGGCTGTTGGCGCGATGTCGCAAAAAATGCTAATCAAGGTCTCGACGCATCCGAACGATGCGCGGAAGACGCGGCTTATCCTTGCTGCCGTGACTTTGATACTCAATCTCGACATGCTTGCCGAGAAATTCCGCCCGATTATCCCAGTTCATGGCCGCGCGAATCTCCGGTGCCTCTTTAGACCACATTGCAAAGAATCGGGTACCTTTTGGGAAAATCTGCCCCTCGGTAATCTCAATTTCCACGGAACCAATGTCGTCCACCGTTTCGCGGTCGCCCTGCCGGTGCCCGCGTTTGGTCCGGCCAAGCAATGATTTTTCCGTATTGTTCTCCCGCGCCTCATCGGTCAATTGCCGCTTCTGCTTGAAGTCGACAATCACACCGTTAATGGTGTCCCAGAATTTCAACTTCCAGAACACATTCTGTCGGGCGGTCGCCCGGCTATGAAGATAGACCGAGTTCGGACATTTCAGCATCAAGCCCTCTAAGCCATCCCTCTTCGCCTCCTGTTGCAAGGCCAACACTGCGTCGGCGTCCTCGCATTCGTACTGCACCACGGGCTTGACGAATCGCTTGTCCGGGTCATATTTCGTACACCATTCGGTATACAGGCGGCACCTGTCTTGAAATGGCGTGAGCGGTCTCGCGGAATACCATTCGTCCCGTGGCAGAATGTCAAAAACGTACAGCCACAGACACGGGCAGATTTCCGGCTTGGCCATCATGGACACGATCTTGTTGAACGGCGTGTCCGGTCTCCAGATTTCGCCGTCGAGACAAACGCCGGATGTTTCGGCCCAGTCCATGACCGGCTGAAAATGTTTCGTGACCGCACCGTGCAACGGCTCCATGTTCCGTGAGTACATGTTGCCGTCAAAAATGAGGAATCGGACACCGTCCAATTTGTGCGACGCAAAAATCGGATAGCGCAATGTCTTCAAATTCGGATCGCCGTTGGGGGCCAACATGGGGTTCGGTAGTTTCATTTTTTGTTCTCCTGATTCTTCAGAGGTTTGTTCGCATCGGGCACCGTGCCCGGTTTGCACTGCCGCAAGCCGGGGATGACCACCGGCGAAATGACTGAAAAATGACTTGAAGAATTTTGAATCAAAAAGGACTTGCAAAAAATGGCTTGCGCAAAATGATTCCCCCAAAAAATGACGGGAATGGACTCGCACTCGGCGTGCCGGAGGGCGGGGGAGGCTTGGGAGCAATGAACCAGTCATTGCCGCCTCCCACCACCCCAAGCCGGTGATGAACCGGCTGATGAAGAATAAGGAAAGATGGTGGGGTGGCCCCTCGAAAGGGGCGGTGGTGGTCTGTTAGGCCGCGCTACGCAGCCCGTAGAGGCCCGGTCCGACCTTGACGAAAAGCCCGTTAGCCTTTTTCGCTTCGGCCTGCAAAACCGCCGACATCGTCATCGCCGGGGTGACACCGTCCGGCGACCAGTAGCCAAGCTCAATCGCCTTGTCCGCTATCGTTTTGGCATTCAGCGGAACCGGGCTTTCCGAAAGGATTTTGTGGGCGGCCTCTTTGCCGCTCATCTGCCCCTTGTACCGGGTGCCGCCACCTCCCAAGCCGATCCCCTTCGCAGCCCGCGCCGCCTCCGCGCTCATCGCCTTCGCCATTTCGGCCTCGGCCTCTTTTTCGTTCAGCAATTCCGCGCTCACCATTCCCTGGGCGAAGGCGTCTTTGGCGATCCGTAAAACCTTCGCGGCTTCGGCGGCTTTCGCCTTCGCGTCCTTCGCCGCACGAATCGATTCTTCACTCGGCTTGCAAGCCGCGACCGCCGCTTCCCAAAGGGCGTCCGCTTCGTCCTGCGGTATCAACCCTTTTTCCGCCGCGAGCCTCGCGATGCGGGCTTTGTCCAGCAGGGCCTTCGCCGCCGCGATTTCGTCATTCGCAACCGGGGTTACGATGGCTTCCGCCGTGATGCAGACCGTTTCGGTCTGGTCTTCGATAGCGACCGCCGCTACCGGGTTTGAGGCTTTCCTGTTCTTCTTCATTGTGATGCTCCTTTTCTCAAAAGCGTTTCCGGCAAAAGGGGGCGGGCTTTTCTTTAAAGCCCCCCTACCCCCTTTTCTATCTAGAGTATAGCACACTATTCGCCGTTTGCAAGTCCTTTAGTATAAATAACTTACGATATTTTTACTTTTTTGAACAAAATATCCGGCGGGGCGGCGGCGGAGCTTTTTATTTTTCTGTACGAAAACAAGAACAGGGCTTTTGGGCGTATTTATTGATACGAATATCGGCGAGGCTCCGGTATATTTATCGATACGGATACTGGTGAGACGCTCGGCGTATTTATCGACACGAGTATCGGCGAGGCTCCCGCGTATTTGTCGATACGGATATTATTTATTGATACGAATAGAGCGGCTCACGGCGGTTTGAAAAGCGCGATGAGAGGGGATACGACTTGTGGACGCAATGGATTTGTTGTCGCGATGTTGTTATCGGGCGGCGGCAGGTTGCATGTCCTGCAATGCTGAGAGTGTTGCCATTCAACTGAGCAATGTGGCTGCTTCTGTTGTGCCGTGCGATGGCCGCCCGGCGGGGAGGCCATGTGATGCCATAGTCTTCGCCTTGTGGTCGCAACGCTTTTCATTGCAGCAATGAATGAGACGCGGCGGTGATGCGCCCAGCTGCCGCGTCCTGCAATGCCGATATTGTTACGATTATTATTGAATGACGGCATGGACGGCGTTTGCGGAAACGACAATTTATTGTATCGATTATTGATACAGAACAACGGCATGCCGCGAATCTTGTCATGCGATGCAATAACGTAACGATTATGTGTCAATGGCACCACAGAGCGATTATTGAAACAAAAATGGTTCCTCCCGGCCCGAAATTCGCGGCCTCTGGCATGGGAACGCAACACCGCAGGAGACAGTCTTTCTTTCCTGCGCCGAATTTTTTCGCAAAAACTGCGGCTAAGTCCTTATGCCGCAATAACTTAGGTGCTGTTTGATCCGCTAGGGGACACTGGCCTGGACGCCCGAAAGAGCATCATTTTGCAACACTTCTGTAGCGATTCGCTACACTTTTGGCTCCAAGGAGCGCACGATCCAGCCCCAAAGTGCCTGCCAAAACCGGCGGGCCAGGCGGCGGGGTGCCCCGTCATCAACAGGCAGTTGGACCGCTTCCGACCGCTTAAGTTCAGGGAAACAGTTTTCCGGGCAGCACCGGCAAAACGCCAAGTTTTCATGACAACCGACAATTTCAACGGGGTTCATCGATAAATTCTCCGGGGTGGAAGTAAGGACTTGTCCAGAAATAACCTGTTCAAGTGTTTCGATTATCTCGGCTTAATGATGTAATTCCATTTCCCTAAAACATCGTTGCGGATGCTTCCGTGCGATGGTCGCTTCCATGAGGTTCCCCCTTGAGAAAGATCGTACCATTTTATCACGCAGTTGTACAGGTTATTTCCGGACAAGTCCTAAGGAAGGCCGATAGCCAATAAGGAAAAGGGGCATTTGCCACTTGAAAAGGACGAAAAAATACGGTAGAATACGGAATATGAGTACAAACCACCCCAACAACAATGGACCGGTCAATGGACCGGAGGATGCCCAAGTCGGCAAACCGCAGAAGCTCATTCCTGCCTCCAGTGATGCGTTCATTCACTACTTGTTCGCGTCTCCAGGCAATGAGCCGATCCTGCTGGACATGCTGAACGCCGTTTTGGAGGCCGACGGGCAAGTGCCTGCCAAATCGGTTGAAACGCGAAACCCGTTTAATCCGCAAACTTACATCACGGAAAAACACTCCGTGCTGGATGTCAGGGCGACGGACGAACAGGGCGATTTTTTCCAAGTCGAGGTCCAGACCACCAGCCAGACATCGTTTGGCGACCGGATGACTTATTATGCCGCCAGGACTTTCAGCACTCAATTACTCAAGGGGGACGAGTACTGGATGCTCAAAAGAGTCATTTCCATTGCGATCACGACCTTTTTGATGTTCCCGCAACTCCGGGGGATTTTCAATTCGTTTTTCCTGACGGCGAAGGCCGATCCCAACGTTCAGCTGACCGACCGTATCCAAATGCACGTCTTGGAAGTGGCAAAGGAGAAGCGGCATTTGCTTGACGAATTACCGTCGGCCCTTGCTGCCTGGTTCAACTTTTATTATTTTTCTCACCTGCTAAGCGAGGATGAAATGGCGACATTACTGAAAGACAGGCCGATGGTTCAACGGGCATACGAGAAATTCAAGCAGTTTAACCAGGACGAAAAACTCCGCGCCTTGGATGAGGCACGGGAGCGTTTTTTGCATGACTATGCGACTGACATGGGACTTTCTAAGGCCGAAGGCAGGGCCGAAAGGGATGTCGAAATCGCCCGTACCATGAAAAATGAGGGTTTTGGTGTCGATGTTATTTCCAGGATGACCGGTCTTTCCGCCGACGAGATTGGGCGGTTGGACTGATGAGAAGCTCAAAGTTTTGGCCAAAAATCGAGTCCAAAATCCCATTTTCCCAACTTCTTCTTCTCCACCCCCTCGCGCGCCGAAAAAGGCCAAAAATCGGCGAATCTGCCAAATATGCAAGAAAAAGAAGTGAGGGGGTGGGGGGGGGAGAAAAAGGTCTAAAAACACGGTTTGAGTCTGGAAAATGCGGGCAATCTTTTTCTTCTTGCCCAAGAAGAAAAAGTTTTGATTTTGGCGTTTTGGACACATTTTTCAAACTTCTTCTTCTTGAGCAAGAAGAAAAAGTTTTTGGTCATTTTTTAGCGGTCTTGGTCGTCCCCTTCCAGCAGCACATATTCCATCCGGGCACGTCCTTTGGTTGGCCGTTCGATCAGGGCGATCCGCCTGCCGATGCCCATTGCCTCAATCGCTTCCATGAGTTGCTTTGAACTCAATTTGAGCTTATTGATCAGCAAACTTTGGGACGCATGACCGCCATTGTTGCGGATGACCTCTTCGATGCGGAGCCAGGTGGCATGAAAGGCGTTTTCGGCGACATGGCGTTCGATCATCAGGAACATTTGGTTGCAGGTCCATTCGGCAAATTCACAGGCCCATTTCGCGGCTTCCTTGTCAATGACCGGTTCAAGGTGGTTTTTGCTACAGGCATAAACAACAGACAGGCGTCCGGCAGCCTCATGGACACGCGTCCAGAGAATCGCGGCAATGTGATTGCTCTTGCGTGTGAATTTCATGTTTTGGTCGTCCGCATAAGCCTCAAAGTCGGACATGATGCCATCGGCCTCCGGCGTCAGGGGAACGACAGACAAGGTGGGAAAAAGGTTGTTGAGATTCGATGTTTTTCCGGTTTTGGGGTCCAATGGCGTGAAATTGGACCAATACGTGGCAATTTCCAGCACATCGTCGGAGATTTCGTCCGGTTCTTTGGACCGTTGCCCCCGTTTCCGCTCGTCGCTTTCGACGACGATGCAGCGTGAAACGAACCCGCCCTCGATCATGTCATGGTTGAGTGCCCGGCGGAATCTTTCGGGAGTGGCCGTCCCAAAAATCACAAGCCCAGGCTGTTGAACGGTGATCGGCTCTTCTTTCCCTGCCTTCACCCGGCCCGTGTACATGCCGCGAACCGCCGAATAGAGGCGTAAAATCACTGATTCAAGAGTCCGGAATCGCGGCTCTGTCCCCCGTGTAAAATCTTGTAACATAAAATTGAACTCGTCCGTCTGCATCAATAAGACCTGGCGGATCACGATACGGTCCTCCAAGCCTTCGCCGGACGCGCAAGTGTCCAGAATATGCTTTTCCATGCCGATGCGTCCGAGAATGTACTGGTTGACGATACGGGGATAGTCCTTTCCGGTGCCCGAACTGGCCAGTGCCAGCAGATAGAGGCTGGGCCGGAAGGCGATTTCCGACCGTACTTTGCGAGAAACGAGGAACGATTGACAGGCCAAGGCACCGAGGGTCGCCATTTGCGGGTTCGGATGCGGAGCGGCACTCAATGTAAAACCGGAAACTTTATCGACGAATCCGGGAATATGAAGCATCCGCTTGGGCATCGGTTCGATTTTTCCCGGTGTTCGCGGGGCCGTTGCGGGCGGAAATTGAAACGTGCAGCGCGTGGCACGTCAGTTTGGGAAATTGAAACGTGCAGCGCGGGCTAACCAAGGTCAGTGATTTTGTAAGATATTTTTCGGGTATTTTCCTGAATTTTCTCTT
>Ga0099364_10003268_pt1 | contig 25211 bp, 25 predicted proteins | sample TergutTh196P3_FD_73070 | JGI IMG/M metagenome (GOLD analysis project Ga0099364, IMG submission 73070) | Microcerotermes parvus P3 segment gut microbial communities from Pointe-Noire, Republic of the Congo - Th196 P3 | ecosystem: Host-associated > Arthropoda: Insects > Digestive system > Gut ...
CTGCGGCTATAACTGTTTATATGCTGCCGGGGCGAACGCTTTCTCCGAGAGCGATAAAGGGTATAGAACATTTAGTTCTCAACAGTATGTCTGATATTTTACCGGAAAATATTACGATTCATGATTCGACGGGAGCGTTGTTAAACGCGATGGAAGAAGAAGCCGACACTTCCGCGATGGATTCAAGGCAGTTTATATATAATCTTAAAAGACAATTTCATATGGAAGAGGAAGAGCGTATTTTTAATAGTGTGCATAATTTTATGACCCAAGTGAAGGGCGAAGATAATTTTGCTATTTCTTTAAGCGTGGAGTCTAACTTTGACTCATGGATAGAGGAACAAAGAATACACGGCGGACCGAACGTAGACGAAAATACAGGCGAAATATGGGGTATGAGAGTTGCCGACGCTTATGACAGGACTGTTTCAAGCGGTTCGGATTCAAGCGTTATCGGAGCCGCAGAGGCGGGGACGGCAATAAATGTAGACGACCCCGGAAATTATGACGTTTTGGCGGACGATATTGAGGACAGCGTATACAGGGACGAGATTCACCTGACAAGGGAAATTGTTGTTGACCAAATTCACAGGCAACTGGAACATAACGCGCCTTTACTCACGTCTATAACGCTGACACTCGGTATAAACGAGATTGAGCTTGAACCCGAAGACGAGGAAATGTGGATAAACGCTATGGCGACCGCCGCGGGAATAAGCCCAATCGCAATGAGAGACGCGGCGACGGCGGATATAGATTATGACATAGATTTTTTACGGAATTATATAACTATCGTCCCCGTAAGAATGGGAAGCTCCCCCGAATTTGAACTGATAGCTCCGGGAGGTTTGCCGTTTGGTCTTACTCCGTTCCAGTTGATTTTAGCCGCAGGCATATTGGTGCTTATACTGGCGTTGCTCGTCATGATTTTACTGATGGTTCTCAAAAAGAAACCGAATCAGGAAGAATTATTGGTATACGGGGACAGCGCGGAGTTCGGCGAGATGGGTCCGGCTTTTATGCCAGGCGCAGGAGAAATAGAGGAAGAAGAATACGAGATACCTATATCAATTCCCGAATCACAGGAACGCGAGCTTAAAAAATCGCTTGAAGCGTTTACAAATCAAAATCCGGAAATTGTCGCCCAATTAATAAAAACATTGCTGAAAGAGGAGGGATAATCAAATGGCAGATACTGATTTAAGTACAAGCGTAAATGTAAAACCGATTCCGAAAACAAAATTTTCGGGAAAAAGAAAATCCGCGCTTCTTTTGGTTTCAATGGGAGCGGAATATGCCGCAAAAATATACAAACACTTAAAACCGGACGAAATCGAACAGCTTACCGTTGAGATAGCGATGCTTCCCCCCAATATTGACCCCCAGGATATGGGCAATGTATTGAGCGAGTTTTATGAAATGTGCCTCGCGCATAAGTTTATAGGCGAGGGCGGCATGGATTACGCTACAGAAGTATTGGAAAGAGCGTTCGGCGTGTCCAATGCGCGGGAAATCATTGATAAAGTTCTCGGTACAATAGGACAACAATCGTTTGATTTTATGAAAAAAGTTGACCCGAAACAGTTGTTTAATTTTATACAGCATGAATACCCGCAGACAATAGCGTTGATTTTATCCTATGCTACAAGGGTGCAGGCTTCGACTATAATAAGTCTTCTCCCCCCGACGAAACAAGTTGAGGTAGTTAAGAGAATCGCGCAGATGGACAGAACGTCGCCCGATATGATTGCACAGGTTGAGGAAAGTCTCAGGTCGCGGTTATCAACCCTCGGCGCGAGGGAAGTCACGGATATAGGCGGTATAAAATATACTGCCGACCTTCTCAACAGCGTTGACAGAACTACAGAGAAATATATTTTTGACGAACTCGGCAGAGACAACCCTGAACTCGCAATGGATATACGCAAATTAATGTTCGTATTTGAAGATATAGTAATGCTCCACGATGATGCGATGCAGAGACTGATGAAAGATGTTGATTCCAAAGACGTCGTTATTGCCCTCAAGAGTGCCAGCGAAGAAATCCAAAATGCTTTCTTCAGGAATATGTCGAAGCGTTCTGTGGAAACGGTTCAGGAAGATATGCAGTATATCAGAAACTTACGTACAAAAGATGTTCAGGACGCTCAAACCCGTATCGTCAACAAGATACGCGAGCTTGAAGAGAACGGCGATATTGTAATATCTCGCGGAGAGGATGATGGATTTGTCTAAGATTCTGAAAAAAAATTCAATTATACTGGACGATACGAAGAAGTATACGATACCTATACCCAGTATGCCGCCGGAAGAACCGGAAATACAGGAAGATTTTGAGGAAATTGAATTTGAAAATTACGATTTTAGAGAGTTCGCACAGCAGTCGCAGGAACAGGGAGAGGTTCCGACGGAAGATATTTCCGAAGAAAAACAGCCTAACCCCGAACCTCCCCGTCAGGAATATGATTTTGAAGATTTTAATTTTTCGGAGTTTCCTGAGAATGAAGAAGATACAGTCGCGAAGGAGCTTGAAAGACAGAGAGAAGAAGCGGAATTAGCCGCAGCGCAAATGATTGAAGAAGCCCAGATTAAAAGCGGGGAGCTTATACGTAACGCGACTGAAACGGCGGAGTTGATTATCACGCATACGCTCGACGGCGCGAAAGCCGAGTTAGGCAACGCGATAAGCGCGGGGTATTCCGACGGATTTGAGACGGGCAGACACGAGGCGTTAAAAGTTGTTGAACCCGCCCTGAATAAAATCGGCATTTTAACGGAAACTATAAACAGGCTTCAAGATAAAATGCTGTATGAGTTTAGGGACAGTATGTTCAGCATGATTTCTGTAATAGCTAAAAAAGTCGTTCATAAAGAAATCGATGAGGACAATCATTATTTGGTCGCGCTTTTTTCGGATGCGATACAGGATGTAAAAGCAGAAGAATTTGTCACGATTACCGTGGCGGAATCGGAACTTACTGTCGCTACAAGAAACGAAAAGCTGTTTTTAGCCGAAATTCCCCATATAAAAGAAAATCATTTTAAAATATTGCCTGATAAGAATGAAACCAAAGGCACAATGATAGTAGAAACCGAAAAGGCGGTTGTGGATTCGAGTATCGACGCCCAACTTGAAAGAGTGGATTATTTTTTGGCGATGATAAAAGAAAATCTGGATATACCGAAAACCGTAGACGATGTAATAAGTCATACGTCGCTTAAAAACATAAACAGCCAAGCGGAGATGATGCTCGAAATGGAAGCAGAGGACGGTTATGGAGATTATTCCGGATATGATGAAAATGTAGATAATATTGACAGTGAGAATATGATGGATATTGATATAAATAGTGAAAATGAAGACGATATAAGTGATGAGGACATAATGAAATATTTCAGTGGTCCGGATTTTAATGTTGATTAGCGCGGACGGTTTTAAACCGTCTGTAAAAGTTTAGATTGGATTGGATATGAAATGGCGTTTACTATAGATGAATTAAAAAAGAGAAAGCATTTGAGCGACGCAATCAAATACGGGAATACATTGACTTATTACGGTAAAATAGAAAAAATTGTCGGTATGACTATAGAATCGGCGGGTCCGAATGTAAACGTAGGCGAGATGTGTTTGATTTATCCGTCGAGGAGCGCGAAGCTTGCGGGCAATCAGGTAAAAGCCGAAGTTGTCGGCATACGCGACGAAAAAGTATTGATTATGCCGTTTGAAGATATAAGCGGAATAGGACCGGGAAGTATCGTCGAATCTACGGGCGACGTACTGAGGGTGCCTATGGGCGATGCCCTCATCGGAAGAATTATAGACGCTCTCGGCAATCCGATAGACGGCAAGGGAAATATATTCGCAAGCGGTTTTTATCCCGTGTACAGCAAAACAGCCAATCCTTTGACAAAGCCGAGAATATCTACGAAGCTCTCAATGGGGGTAAAGGCGATAGACGGGCTTCTCACTTGCGGAGAAGGTCAAAGAATAGGGATTTTTTCGGGAAGCGGCGTAGGGAAAAGTACGCTGCTCGGCATGATTGCGAGGAACGTGGAAGCCGACATAAACGTAATCGCCCTTGTTGGAGAAAGAGGGCGTGAAGTGAAAGAATTTCTTGAACGTGATTTGGGAGAGGAAGGCATAAAGCGTTCTGTTATGGTCGTCGCGACGGGCGACCAATCTGCGATGATGAGATTAAAATGCGCTATGACGGCGACGACGATTGCCGAATATTTTAAAGACAGAGGAAAAAAAGTGCTGTTGATGATGGACTCTCTGACAAGATTTACAATGGCACTGCGAGACATAGGGCTCGCGAGAGGCGAAGCTCCGATTTCGAGGGGTTATACTCCCGCGATGTATTCCGAGCTTCCGAAACTTCTTGAAAGAGCGGGTAAGTTTGACGTAGGCTCTATCACGGGGATATATACCGTGCTTGTTGAGGGCGACGACATGGACGAGCCTGTATCGGATACTGTGAGGGGCATTATTGACGGGCATATAATCCTGTCAAGGGACATAGCGACGCGGAATCACTACCCGGCGATAGATATATTGGGAAGTATAAGCCGTCTTATGAATGATATTGTAGATGAAAAACACCGAAAGCTCGCGGGTGATATGAGAAATTTATTGTCTACATATAATAAGAACGAAGAGATAATAAATATGGGGGCATATAAAAAAGGCGCAAACACTGAAATAGACGAAGCGATAAATAAGATAGGAAAGATAAACACGTTTTTACAGCAGGGCATAACAGAAAAATTTGATTATAAAAAAGCTGTTAAACTTTTAGGAGATTCTCTCAAAAATTGAAGAATTGAGTAAGATTATATGAAAAAATTCAAATTTAAATTAGAAACTGTTTTAAAATACCGCGAGATGATAGAAGAACAGGAAAAGATTAAACTGGCGCAGCTCAACGCAGAAATGTTTCGGCTTACAAGCGAACTTGAACAGTTGAGAATATTATATAAAAATGAAATTTCGGATTTTGAGCAGTCTATGCGGAACGGTATTAAAATTCAGGAAATATCGGGAAAACAGGTAATTATTAAAAGTATGGAATATGCCATAGAGAATAAACTCAAAGAGATAAGCGAACAGCAAAAACTGATAAACAGACAGATGGCAGTTGTAGTGAAGGCGACACAGGATAAAAAAGTGATAGAGAAATTAAAAGAGAGAAGCTTGAAAAGATATAAAAAAACTTTACTGAAAGCAAACGAACGGTTTATAGAAGAATTTATATCATATAAGAGCCATGTCGAAGATTTACCGAAATTTTAATTTTATTTTTAATAAATTTTTAAACAAATCAATCAAACAGTACGATATTTATTTTTGAAAGACAATCACGAACTTTGAATTTGAAACTGAAACCTAATCAATTATTTTATATATAAATAACTGAATAGAGTAACACTTGAAAGGAGGTGGAAAATAATAATGAGCGTAACGGCAAATCAAGTACAGACGCTGCAAGTTAATCCGACGAGAGTATCTGTGCAGAACACCCAAAATAAAAACGGCGGTACAGTTCCAAATTCAGCATTTTTGGATATATTGCAGTCAATATTCAGCGGTGAATCCGTTAAAACTCCGAATAATGGCAACCCGAAAGACAATTTTCAATCTTTTTCAGGCAATAACGGCAGTATCGGCAATAAAATAAACGCGCTTAAAAATTCTGCGGTCAGAAAAGACATAAGTGCCGCAACCTTACCAAAAACATTAAATACTGCAAATGCTTTAAAAGAAGAAGAAATCGAAATTTCAAAAACAAATAACAATCAAATTTTGACAGCTATTGACGAAATCGTCAAAATAGTTATTGAAGACGAGGTTCTTGAAAATATCGCGGATATTCAAAATATTCAGGTTGATATATCGCACTTGCTTCAGCTTCTCGGAGTTCCGATTGAAGCAATAACGCAAATAATAGAGAATTTTAATACTATTATTGACGGAAATAACGGAAACAGCCTGATAAATTTCGGGCAAAATCAAATTATAAACACAAATCTTTATAATTTTACCGCATCGGAAACATTAAATATTGACAACGCGAACAATATCAATACCGTTGACACCGTTGCCTTTACCGATAACAGTTTTGTGAGATTAGACGAAGCGGTACAGATATTAAACGGGATTGCAGACGGCAATACCGCAGATATTTTGGAAATACCCGAAGCGAACAGACAGATTATATCCGAACTCGCGGCAAATCTTGAAAATATTATCAGCAACGCAAGTACGGAAGCCGCAATACCAACTGAATCTAATCAAGTTATAATACAGACAGATTTCAGGACATTGATTGCGAACGCTATCTCTGAAAGCGTTTCCGCAGTACAAACTCAAACGCAGGATACTGTATATCAAACTGACAATTCCGCAGAAGCGAGAATAACCGCATTTTTAGAAGCAAACAACATAGATGTACAGGAACTGAAAGAAGCGGAAGTCAGAGCATCCGAAGAAAATCGCGGACAAAACATACGCGAGATTGTGAGTTCTATGAGAAGCATGAGAATCAATCCCGCCGTATTGAACGTATCGGCATCAAGAGAAAATGTGCAAGTTCTGAATAACAATGTTATCCGTGAAAATATTATACCTGTACAAAGTTTCGGAGATAATTCGAGAGCGGACATAAATGCGGAAACGGAAGCGCAGAATCAGACTTTAACGCAGATGGCGGAGCAGATAAGGCAGTTCTCGACTGAAAATGTCAACGAAGTAGTTACGGAAAGGTTTAATAATGATAACAGAGTTAATACCGTAAATACGAACAATGACAGCAACGTAAATACAGATGAATTTTCGGAAACATTATCGGGTATTATCAACGTGAGAAGCGGCGGAGAAGTAAACAATACAAGCCAGCAGAGAGTTATTGAACTCAGGACGCATATGACAAACGCGATAAACGAAATTTCAAATATGGTTTTGAGAAACAGAATGGGCGGCAATTTCGAGTTAAGAATGAGACTGGTTCCCGAAGCTTTGGGCGAAATATTGGTGAAAGTGACTTATAACAGAGGCAATGTAAATTTAAACATAGTCACGGACAACAAAGTGGCGGAAACACAGTTGATTACTCAAGTAGAAACTTTAAGAGAAGCTTTGGCTTCGCATAATTACAGTTTAATGGGATTTGACGTCGGTACCAAAAATGAGTTTGCGGCAGGGTATAATCAGCAGCGCGAAAACGCAAACAACGGAAGAAATCTTGGAAATACGGTCGGGCAAGTCGAAAACGATTCCGAGGATTCGGACGACAGACAAAATGTTCAGAGGTTAGCTAATTTATACATGAGAAGAATGATGTATAAAACGATTTAGTTAAATTATTCCACAGAGAGGAGAGAATTTATCATGGCAGAAATTAATCCGATATTAGGCGCGAACAATCAAAACGCCGTTTACTCTATGACGCAGTCGTCGGCGCAGAAAAGCAACATCTCTATGAACGACTTTTTGCTGCTTGTCGTAGCGCAGATGCAGAACATGGACATGAACAGCGCGCCGGATAACGGACAGTTTATGACGCAAATGGCGCAGATGGCATCTATGCAGGCAATGCAGGAACTGACGGCGGCATATATGTCTACTATGTCCGTAAGCTATATGGGCAAATATGTTAAAGCCGAAGCAGTGACAAATACGGGCGAGAGAGCCAGCGCGGAGGGATTTGTTGACAGAGTGAATTTCAACGGCGGCGACGCGATGGTGCTTGTAGATAATATTTGGTTCAGGGTTCAGGATATATACGAATTAAGCGTCAACGCGCCTGAAAGACCCAATAACAGTTTATTTGATGAAGCGGACGAAGCGAATATAACCGCAGATGCGGAAAATCCCGAACCGCCTCCCATCGGATAACATTAAGCAATATTAAAGCGGGGTGAAAGCAATGAAAGTGACGGTTAATGACAATTTCAACAAAATACTCAATAATCTTAATGTAAGTACGGCAAAACAAACCCAAGTTAATCAATCCAAGCAAAATACTAATGCCCGCTCATTCGCCGATATTTTGAAAGAAACCAAAAAAGCTGCCGAAAACACAACGATAAACGACTTGAAACTGCGGCAGTATCAGTTGCCTGATATTAATAAAGCGAGGGAACTTACTTTCTCAAAACACGCGCTCCAAAGATTGTCGCAGAGAAATATCGACATAGCACCCGAGCTTGTGGCAAAAATTGGCGACGCATCAAAAAAAGCGTATGACAAAAATATAAAAAATGCGTTGATTCTTACCGACGGCGCGGCATTTATTGTAAACACGCAGAGCAATATAGTCGTAACGACAATGAACAACAGCGAAATGCGGGATAATATTATCACTAATATTGATGGAACCGTAATATTGTAGCCGGACCAAAAATTGGAAGCTATTAAATTCTGAATGACTGAAGAATTTACTTCGAATATTACGATATATATTAGTGTAACTGAAATTTTAGAATTTATTAAATCGGAGGAAATTAATTATGATGAGGTCACTTTACTCCGGCGTAGCGGGGTTAAGAGTACATCAAACAAGAATGGACGTTATCGGTAATAATATAGCAAACGTAAATACCGTAGGCTTTAAATCAAGCCGTGTTATGTTCAGAGATGTTTTGTATCAAACACTATCAGGTTCAGCCAGACCGTGGGACGATTCCGACCCTTTAAGAGGGGGAATTAATCCGTATCAAATCGGACTTGGCGTTCAGGTAGCGTCAGTAGATAAACTTATGACAAGAGCAGGTCCCCAGACAACAGACCGCCCGTTGGACGTATATATAGACGGAGAGGGATTTTTTAAAGTAAGAGGTGCGGGCGACGACGAAGAAGCACCGTATTATTATACAAGAGTGGGAAATTTCTCTTTTGACGCTATGGGACGGCTTGTAGACTCAAACGGAAACTATGTAATGGGGGTTCTTGACCCTGAAGAAGCTCCCGCCGAACTTGAAGAAGACCACGTAGGTGAAGTTATACAAGTAGAAGACCAAGAATTATTCGCGAGACTAAGCTCTATATCAATCGGACCCGACGGTATTATCACCGCATATGACCCCGCCGCCGACGAACCCGAAGATGAAATTATAATTATTGGGCAATTACTTTTATATAAATTTGTAAACGCCGACGGTTTACAGCAAGTGGGACAAACATATTTTCAACCGTCTCTCAACTCGGGAGTAGCGGGGGAAATCGCTCCGAGACTTGCGGGAACGGGCGCGACAATAGCGAGCAGACTTGAAATGTCAAACGTCGAGCTTGCAAAAGAATTTACGGACATGATAATCACCCAACGCGGATTCCAAGCAAACTCAAGAATAATCACGGTATCTGACGAAATGTTACAGGAACTCGTAAATCTCAAGAGATAATAAATAAAATTTAAAACTGTCTCAGCCGTTTACATAATACATAATTATAAATTGCTTTTGGTACTGCGAAAAAATATATGTTATAATAATTATTGTAATAAATGTCGGCGGCAGAGAAATCTAAAATTCAAAGACACAAGGGATATATTGATGTCTCTTGTGTCTTGCGGACATATATCGGCGTAAAGAGTATACGCCGAAGCCCTCTTTTGTAAAGAGGGCGGCAGACGCAGCTTGACGGGTGTTTTTGTCTCCCCGTACAACACCCATCCATCGCTGCGAACGCCGTTCTCTTTACGAAAGAAGGCTTGTATAATAATTTTTGCTTCAAGATTAATTTCCGAATATCGTCAATATTTTTTAGCATTGCTATAAAATTTTGCTTAATTAATATTGACAGAGAAATTATAATGTGATAAAATGTATGAGGAGGAGCAAATTGATATGATAAAAGTAACCAAACTTAACAGGGAAGAATTTTATATTAATCCTACTTTAATTGAAATGGTGGAAAAAACTCCTGATACCGTTATCACTTTGATAAACGGCAAAAAAATCATCGTTTCAGAGTCCATTGAGGAAATGAAAGACATTTTTATGGAATATTTAAAAGTCGTCGGCATGGCTTCGCCGCAAATTATTTTTAATTCATTTAATTTTGACGGAGAAGGCGAATATAAATAAAGCATCGGTAAAACTAACTATCAAAATTGTGTAAAGCATAGTTATTATAATAACATAGAACATTATAATATATTATAGGAAGGAAAAAATTTTCTATGGATATAATGTCAATTATTGGTCTTTTGGGGTGTTTCGGGTTTATTGTCTTCGGCATAATGGAAAGCGGCGAAATCGGCAACTTTATAGAAACGACTTCAATTCTTATAGTGCTTGGCGGTACGTTTACCGCACTCATGTTTACTTTCCCGCTAAAAGTTTTCATCGGTATTCCGAAACAGCTTTTAAAAGTGTTTGTTCCGCAGAAATTCAACCCGCGAACATACATAGCGGATATTGTTCAAATCGCGACTGACGTGCGGAAAAGCGGACTTTTGTCGCAGGAAGACAAAATAAACGATTATAAAGATGATTTTTTGAAAAAAGGCGTTCAGCTTGCCGTTGACTCCACAGAGGCAGACGCTCTAAGAGATATAATGGAGATAGAACTTGTTTTCATGACCGACCGTCATAAACTGGGCATATCGTTTTTCGAAAAAGGCGCGGCTCTCGCTCCCGGTTTCGGTATGTTGGGAACTCTCGTGGGACTTATAAATATGCTTTCGGGAATGGGCGAAGGCGGCGATGTTGCTCAACTTGTTTCGGACATGGGGGTCGCTCTTATTACGACTTTCTACGGTTCTATACTCGCAAACGCTTTATTTCTTCCCATAGCTAACAAGCTTGCAAAGCGGAGCGAAGAAGAAGTATTGTGCAAGCAGATAACCATAGAGGGGCTTATATCTATTATAAACGGTGAAAATCCCAGACAAATCGGAGAAAAACTTTTATCTTATATACCTCCCGCGATGAGAACTATGGAAGACGGCGGCAGAAGAAACAGAGCGGCGGAGGATTAATAGTCGCGCCCTGAATACAGAATAACGCCAAAGGGCGTTAAGCCCGACAGATATTTTAATCTCCCCAGAGGTTTTATTATTTTATTGAAAGGCAGATGATTATGGGAAAACCGAAGATACCGAAAAGTGACGACGGAGGCGGCGGGGGAAGCGACTGGTTAACCACGTATGCTGACTTGGTTACTCTGCTTATGACGTTTTTTGTCCTGTTGTTTTCTATGTCTACGATTAACCCCGTAAAATGGGACGCTCTTATCAATTCATACGGGAGAAACAGGGAAAGCGCAAACATCACTCCGAGGGAAAATTTAGTCGATAATATGGATTTGGTTCCAAAAGATATATCTGAATTTGTCGCTTCGCTGTTCACCGCGATAGAAAACGTGCTGAACAGGGAAAGCGAAGATGATTCCGAGTTTGAGAGTTCGGGAAGCCCGTCTGAAATCGACTTTTCGACAGTTTATGAAATGATACGGCAGTATATAATTGCAAATGACCTTGAAAATCATATGGGACTGGACAGGACTTTAAATGAAATTATAATAAGATTTAAAGACAGGGCGTTTTTTGATTCGGGCAGAGCGGATTTGACGGCGACGTCGGTAGACCTGATGAAATATGTCGGAGACGCAATAAATCTTGTTATAGAACAGGTTGAGGAAATATTAATTGTCGGTCATACGGATAATGTTCCCCAACGTCCCACGCTGACCTCTCCTTTCAGAAATAACAGGGAGCTGGGTCAGGCACGCGCCCTCGCCGTAGCTCAATGGTTCGAGGAGTTTTCTTTTCTCCCCGGTGAAAAAATAACTACGTCGAGCCGCAGCGAATACGACCCGATAGCGACGAACGATACCCCGGAGGGGCGTTCGGAAAACCGCAGAGTGGAAGTTATAATAACGAGGGTAAAAGGAGAAGACACTATAGATTATATGCCGTCGGGCGACGAGGACAGCGAATGGGAATCTGTATTTGAGGAATTGGGCGAAATTGAGCCTGAAGAAGCGGCAGAAGAAGAATAAATTGCTGTCGTTATATATAACTTAAAAGAATAAATTGATTAAAAAAATAAAAATAAAGTATAATAAAATAATCCTTGACAGATGAAGATTGAGATGATATAATATATTCATATGTGTTAATATATGCTATTATATCAAGTTGACATTTGGAATAAAAACAGAGTATTGTTTTATTAAAAAGACCGTAAGAAGGTGATGATTTTTGCCGGATAGCACTTTAACTCAAGAACAGATTGACGCGTTGTTTAACGAGGCATTAGGAGACGAGGACAGCGACGATGGGGCAACCGAAAAAACGGATAACTATATGACGACCATTGAAGAAAGAAAAATCAAGCCCCATGACTTTAAAAACCCAAAGATTTTTCCCAAAGAAAATATACGTATGATAAATCTGGTTCACGAGAATTACGCAAAATACCTTTCTTCGTATATGTCGAGCTTTTTGCGAACCGAATGTTCACTCAGCGTCGTATCGGTAGAAGAACTTAAATATATCGAATACAGAGACGTGCTTCCTAATGCGGTGATGCTTGCGGTGCTTGAATTAGCTCCGATTGACGGAAATATTCTTCTTGATATACGGAGGGAAACGTGCTATACTATAATAGACAGACTGTTGGGCGGTACGGGAGAAAGTATGTCTGTGGGGATACCGGATGATTTTTCGGATATCGAATTGAAAATACTGGAAGGCTTTTGTGAGCAAATAATAGGCTTTTTCAGAGACGCTTGGGTAAGCGTGGCGGAAGTAACCCCTACGTTCAAAAAAATAGAAACAAATTCAAGGCTTACACAGCTTATGGCTCTTGAGGAGAGCGTTATCGTTGTCGCAATGGAAATAAAAATACTGGAATATACAAGTACCGTAAGCGTTTGTTTGCCGTGTATCGGTTTGGAAGATGTATTGAGTAATACCTCGATTTATATGATGAACAGCAGAAGACGTTCAGGCGACCCCGCGATGACTAAAGAATCTATATTAAATAATTTAAAAACTTCAAAAGTTGACATAAGAGGAATATTGGGAACTACAAGTTTAACTTTGCAGGATTTGCTTCAGCTTCAGGTAGGCGATGTTATTCCACTCGACAAACCCGTTGATAATCCTGTGGTTTTGAAAATCGGACCAAAAAATTGGTTTGACGGCGAGATAGGTGTAAAGAAAAATAAAATGGCTGTTAAGATAAAAAATGTGTTGCAGTATATACAGTAAAACAAAACGGTTAAAAATATAGTAATAGTAATTGAAACAGCCGATATTATTATGTAAATTTTATGAAGGACATAGGTGTAAAAGTATATGGGCGGTAGTATGACACAAGAACAAATAGATGCTATGCTTAGAGGGGAACCAGTTGACGGAGGCGCCACTGCTCCCGAAACCTCGGAGGCATCTGTGAATACTTCAAACGAAAATGCACCCAAAAACGACGATATTTCACTTAATGAAGATATTCCGAATGAAGTTGAGCGAGGGCTTCTCGGTGAAATTTACAACATAAGCATGGGTGCGGCAGCAAAAGCAGTCGCTACAATGATAAAAATGAAAGTTGATATAAGCACTCCGCAAGTGACTATTATGAAAAAATCTGACTTGGTTTTTAAGACGCTTGAACCTGCGGTCGGAGTAAAAATAAATTATATTGAAGGCATACACGGGGAAAATATATTTATTCTAAGCCAGTTCGACATAATGAAACTCGTGAATATAGTTGTCGGCGGAACAGGCGAGATTGACGAATCCGAGCAGTTCGACGACTTGATGCATATGAGCGCGATAGGCGAAATCATGAATCAAATGATGGGTGCGTCTTCGATGAATGTCGCGGACTTTCTGCAAATAAAGATAGATATATCCGTACCCGAAACATTTAAAATAGATGGTCAGTTCCCGTTGGACGATATGGCGGAAGACGATAATGATTTGATTGTTGCCACAAGTTTTAAGTTCGTGGTGGGCGATATTATTAACAGCGAGATGATAACTACTTGTACTCTTGAATTTGCAAGGGGACTGATACAAAAAGCTATGGAACAATTCGGGATGCTTCCCGCAGAAAGCCCGCCTGTTGAAACTACGGCGACGCCGGTCGAGGCTCCGCCTCCCCCTGTTGTTCAACCTGAACCAGAGCCTGAACCGGAACCCGTAATACCCGAACCACAACCTGTGCGGCAGGAAGAACCGGCTCCTCCCCCGCCTCCGACGGTTTCAGTCGCAGAGCCGGAACCCGAGCCTGTGCAACGGCAACCGGCGGCAGAACAGCAACAACCCCCGCCGCAAACTCCCCCTCAGCAGCAACAGCCTCCTCCGGCTTATCAGCAACAATACCAACCGCAGGCGCAGCCGCCGGGACTTGACCCGAATATGTATGCGCTGTTTATGCAGCAGCAACAGCAGATGCAGACGCTTTTGATGAACCTTACTGATAAACTCGCTTCAAATCAAATGCAGGCTCAACCGCCGCCGCAGCAGAATCAAACTCATATGCAAACTGCGGCACCCCAGTCAAACGTGAGTATGCAGCCTGCGGGATTCAGGAGTTTTGATGATTCGTCAGAGAGTGAAATATCGTATGACAACATGGATTTAGTCTTGGATTTGCCGTTGGACGTTGCGGTAGAAATCGGAAGGGTGAAGAAAACGGTAAACGAAGTGCTTGAACTCGGAGAGGGAAGTATAATAGAACTCGACAAGCAGTTCTCGGAACCTGTTGACGTTTGGGTTAACGGCAACTTGATAGCAAAAGGCAGCGTTGTAGTCATTGAAGATGATTTCGCAGTCAGAATAACCGAAATTGTTTCGCCGCAGGATAAACTCAAAGCGGCGCGCGGCAAAAATAAATAATTATTATTAGACCTGTTCTAAATTCTATATAAAAAATAAATTTCCAAGGCGTTATAATTATCACGGCGGATTGTTCCGCGTAAAATAAAGAGTTTAGAAAATGTCTGTTAATTATTATATACTATTTAAAACTTATAAAACTTAACGGAAAGGTGTTTTATAGCATGAATGATAAGAAGATATTGTTAGTTGACGATGCTGCTTTTATGCGAATGATGATAAAAGATATTTTAGTGAAAAATGGTCTTACGGTTTGCGGTGAGGCGGTCGATGGCGTCGATGCCATTGAACAATTTAAAAATTTACAGCCCGACCTCGTAATAATGGATATAACAATGCCTAATATGGATGGTCTGCAAGCATTAAAAGCAATCAAAAAAGATTATCCGCAGTCAAAAATCGTTATGTGTTCCGCGATGGGACAGGAATCTTATGTACTTGAGGCGATAAAATCGGGAGCGTCTGAATTTATTGTCAAACCCTTTCAGGCCGACAGAGTTATAGCGGCTGTCACAAGGGTATTGAAGTAGAAGTTATTTTGAAATTGTTTTTAGGGGGCGACAGACCGTCGCCCCTACTGGTGTTAGAGATTCGGCACTATTTTTTGCAGACGAGTTTATTAAAAATTATAGGAGCGTAGCTTTTTGGAAACTAATCAAATTAACGATACTGTCGAAACCGCAGCGGCAAATAATTTAAACAATAATCCCGTTTCGCTTTTCGGAACTTCGGACTCCCCTCTCGACTTGGGCGGGCAGACGGAAGCGTTGCTTAACAATACCGGAATCTCGTTCGGGCAGATGTTGGGATACTTGATTGCCGTCGTAGTGGTTATCGTAGGTTTATTATTTTTGCGTAAATATTTGCTGACAAGGCTCGGAACCGTAAAAAACGGCTCATATATGCGTGTGCTTGACCGACTTGTTATTTCTCAGGACAAACAGATTGTTTTGGTGGAACTAAAAAATAAAATATTACTTGTCGGAATAACTCAACAGAAAATAGAAGCTTTAGCCGAAATTGACAGAGACGACTTTGATATTCTTGAGCAGGACAGTGCAAACGTCGGACTGAAAAATAGCGGAGCCTTTGTTCAGATGTTAAGTGAAAAAATGAAAACAAATAATAAATCAGATGAGAATGACAAAAAATGAATATAAAAAATAAAAAAAAGATTATATTGTTTATCTTGTTTTTAATATTGTTAAGCGCGTTCATGCTGACGAGTATATCGGCGGCGGAATTTTCGGTTTCGATAGACGGTCTCGGGGAACCGGAGGGCGCGGCAAGTACGGTTCAGATATTATTGCTTTTGACTGTGATTGCGCTTGCTCCGTCGATACTTGTCATGATGACGGGTTTTACGCGTATATTAATTGTCCTTTCGTTCGTGAGGAACGCTATGGGGCTTCAGCAGACGCCGCCGAACCAAGTTTTGATTGGACTGGCACTGTTTCTTACGTTTTTTTTGATGTTGCCGATTTTTGCCCAGATAAACGACGAAGCGTTACAGCCGTATATCAACAACGAGATAACCCAAGACGAGGCTATCGAAAGGGCGGTCAGCCCTCTGCGAAATTTTATGCTTGAACAGTTGGATACCGATGATGGCAGAACGGATTTAAGGACTTTCTTGGATATGTCGCGTGAGGTGCCGGAAACTTACGAAGATATTCCCACGTCAACATTAATTCCCGCGTTTATAATAGGCGAATTAAGGCGGGCGTTTATAATAGGCTTTTTTATATACGTGCCGTTTTTGATTATAGATTTGGTCGTGGCGAGTACGCTTATGTCGCTCGGTATGATGATGTTGCCCCCCGCGATGGTCGCGATGCCGTTTAAATTGATATTGTTTTTGATTGTAGACGGTTGGAGTTTGATAGTAAGGGTATTGTTTATAACTTTTTAGTCAAAAATATCTTGAGATTATATAATTATACAGCGTCAATTTGATGAAAATACAAAAAGAAAAGAAAGAGAAGTGTAAAGTGAAATAATGCTGACAACCAACAAGGGCAAGAAAATAGTTGACAGTATGCCGTTAATATTAATCATCGCTTTTCTATTTATTGTATCTTTAATATTTGCAGGTAAAATGATAACGCTGCGTGAAAGCGGATATGCACTTCAGAACGGCGAAAATGCCGATATAATTATGGCAGATGAAAAAAAAGACGAAGAAGCGAAATATTCTGATTTAATCATGCACCATGCAGTAGAAGTGCCTATTTTGCTCTATCATCATATAGCCGAAGAAGTTACTGCGGATACGGTAGTATCACCTGAAACATTTGAAAGTCATGTGAAAATGCTTGTTGAAAATGGATATACGGGGGTTTGTTTTGAACAGATTGTCGCATATGTCGAGGACGAGGGCGAATTGCCGCCTAAACCGATAATTATAACTTTTGACGACGGTTATTTAAGCAACTACGAGTTTGCGTTTCCCGTTTTGCAAAAATATAACATGAAAGCCACTATTTTTGTGATAGGTATCTCCGTCGGAAAAGACACTTACAGAGACACGGGGGACAGTGATTTTGCAATACTGCCGCGCTTTAGCTATGAACAGGCAAACGAGATGATAGAATCAGGGCTTGTTTCGATACAGAGCCATTCATATGATATGCACCGATGGGAACCTTTTGAACAGCTTTTGAACGGCGAATACAGAGACGGTATTCTGCCTCTTGAAAACGAAAGCAGCGACGAATACAGAAAAAATTTTGAAGCTGACAGCAGACGGGCAAAAACAGAACTTGAAACTCACACCCAAACAAAACTTACAGCATATTCTTATCCGTATGGAAAATATACGGAAGACGCTGATAATATTCTGCGTGAAATGGGAATCAAAGCTACAGTAACGCTTTACTCGGGAAGCAATGATATAATACGTCATATGCCCGAAACGCTGTATCGTCTCATGCGTATTCACGTCAACGATATTCCCTCTGAAACTCTTTTGGAAAATATCGTGAAGAGAAAAATAAATCTTTCGTAATAAAAAAGCGTTAACTCAAAACTTAAAACGGAGAAAATTTTATGAATGAACAAGCTGTTATTGATATATTATTTGCGGCGTTCACTACCGCTTTAAGGCTTGCTTCGCCTTTGTTGCTGACAAGTCTCGGCATAGGATTATTCGTGTCAATATTTCAGGCGGCAACTCAAATTAATGAACAGACGCTGACATTTGTTCCGAAACTGGTGGGCATAGGGATATTGCTTGTGTTGCTCTCGCCGTGGATGCTTACTGTGTTGCGCGATTTCGTGACGCGGCATTTCGAGAGATTATTGACGTTTATGTGATTTTATACAATTATTAAATCAAAAAAAGAGATTTATGTTAGATACGATTTTTCAAAAGTATGATTTATTTCTCATTGTAATGATGAGAATGACGGGATTTATATTATTTAATCCTGTGTTCGGCAGAAGAAACGTGCCGAATACCGTGAAAGCTGCGATGGCTCTTACGCTTGCCGTCGTTATTGTGTCGCCTATGGAGCGCGACGCGGAGCTCGACAAATATACGGCGGATATATTCGTATTTATGCTGCTTTTGGTAAAAGAAGCCGTGTTTGGCTATCTGATTGGACTTATAATAAATATCTATTTTTCCGTTATATCAATGGGCGGTGAAATAATTGATATGCAGATGGGGTTAAGTATGTCGCAGTTATATGACCCCGGAAGCAACATACAAATGCCATTGACCGCTAATTTTTTCAATGTAGAGTTGATGCTTATTTTTTTTATGACAAGGTCGCATACAACTTTGATAGAGATGATAAGAATGTCTTTTGAAGTATCGCCCGTCACGTCTTTCAGTTTTAATGCCGCGATTGCAATAGGCTTGATGAGTTTGTTCGCTCATATTTTTGTACTTAGCTTGAAACTCGCTTTTCCTATTTTGGCGGTAGAGCTTGTGACCGAAACGGGCATAGGGATAATCATGCGCGCCGTTCCGTCGATAAACGTGTTTGTGGTCGGCGTACAGCTCAAAATTTTAGTGGCTTTGATTGTACTGGTGACGGTGTGTCCGTTTTTGGCGCGGTTTTTCGATGGAATGATGTACGAAATGAATGAATATATATATAACGCATTGATTTTCTTTGCGTCTTAGACATAAATTCACAGCATATTTAATTCCCGTTTTCTATAATTAAATCCGCAAGACATTCGCCGAAAAGTCTCGCTGAATACAACGCCTCGTCGAATGAATTTCCGCATGACCCGACTTCCAGTATTATTGAGCCTTTTGTTACGTGTTGATTAAATCTCGCGTTTCTCAAATTTATCGGTCGCGCAAGCATTGGGTATCTATCGTTGAGCTTTTGCTGCATATACGCAGCGAAAATTAAGTTGTCCGTCCAGTCGGGGTGATGTGCGCCGCCTTCGGGAGTACCGACAACCATCATAATTTGAGCGGCGTTCCTGCCGTTTATGTTTATCACAGGCTTATATTTTTCCCCCGTGTGGGTAATCATTGAATCCCTGTGTACGTCAATTACATATTTTATTGAGGGATACTGCTCCAAATATGCATTCATGGTTTCGAGCGAACGCGCATATGATTGACGGTAAGATATTTCGTCGTGAATATTTAAGCTTTGTATTACGGGAATACCTCGGTTTTCCAAAGCTTTTTTTATTTCTGCGGCAATCAGAATGACATTTTTGTTTATATCAGAAGTTCTCGGTCCTGTGAAAGACGGAGAATAATAATACTCGCCCTCTTCACAGTAACTCTCTGTGGCGTGCGTGCAGACTAACAGCACAACAGGGTTTGAATTTGAAATATCGGCATCATTTATCGGATAATTTAGTTTTATAAAGTCATTCAAATCAACGCTGTAAGAAGTTTGGTTGTTTAATAAAAGACGGGGGATTTCAGTCTGTTGCCCGGAAGAATTTATCGGCGTGATTTTATATTCGCCGAATGGAATTTCTCTGTTTTCAATGTTGACTTCAAGTATTTTCGCCCCGCTTACTGACTCGTAATGCTCATAAATAGACATAATAGGCTCGTCGCTTGCGATAGGCATATTTTTATATATAGAAGCGGGAGTTTCTTCTTGATATAATTCATCTTGATAATTTAAAGTTTTTAATCCCGAAGGTTCGTTTGTTTCCGATAAATTCATCAAATTTATCATAGGATATGAAAGATTTATCACAAGATTTGTCATATTAAAATCAGATAATAATTTCATATCGGGATTGTATTGCCGTAAAACAGAATCGTAAAACAACGAACTTAAAAAAAATGATACGGGCGTAAACAGCATGATACCCGAAGCACAGACAATAAATAATAAAGCGGCAAACACGGCATATATATTTTTTATATTTTTTTTGAATCTTCTCAATATATTTATTTTTCTTGCTTTTCTCCCGATATTCTTTATTATCACAAGGCGTTTCACTCCGATTATTTTAAAATAATTAAATAAAAAGATATGTTAAATAATATGAGTAAATAAATATATTATTACAAAAATTTCGAACTTGACAAAATAATAGCAATATGTTATAATAACAAACATAAATATGGCAACTTAACATGAGAGGTGAAAGCTGTCCGGTGTGCCTGATACAATGCAATCATTAGTATAGGTATTCGTGGAAATGATTGATATAAATAAAACAGTATAGGTGAGCTTGTGTAAACAGGTTTGTTTGCTGTGTGTTTATTTATATAATCAATTCCACATAATATTTATAAAAAATATGGCTGTGGAATTTCCACAGCTTTTTTGCGTTAAGTTGCCATAAAAATATATAATTTAAGGAAGTGATAATATGTTTATAAAATATCAAAAAATCTTAATAAAATTGAATCGAATATTAAATATCAAAGGAGAAATATTATGTTAAATAAAATCAAAGAATTTTTGGTAAAGCCCGAACTAAATTCTAACGGGAAAAATAATATATGGACTGACAGCCATATATCAAAAGGTATGCTTGAATCTCATCTAAATCCACATGAGAACGGTGCAAGCAGAGAACATGAATATATGGACAAATCCGTCGAATGGATATATTCTGTAGCTCCGTCTGAAAAATACAGGGATATAATTGATTTAGGCTGTGGTCCGGGGCTTTATGCCGAAAGATTTTATGCTAAAAAATATAACGTCACGGGGGTTGACTGGTCGGAACGGTCTATAAAATATGCCGAAGCGCAAGCCGCGTCAACGGGGAAAAATATAAATTATGTCCTGCAAAATTATCTGTCGGTCGATTATGAAAACACTTTTGATATAGCCGTTATAATATCACACGATTTGTGTGTATTGTCAAAGAATGACAGAAAGATTATGCTTGATAAAATATATAAAGCTCTCAGAACGGGAGGCAAATTTATTTTCGACGTGACCACAACAAAAAACTTGACAACGGAAGAAACCCATCGGTGGGATTATCACCCTGACGGCTGTTTCTCAAGTGAAAAGCCGCATATTTGTTTAAACTCATATTATTATTACGACGAAGACGAAACAAACCTGACGCAGACAATTATACTGGCTGACAATGACTATGACTGTTTTAATATATGGCACCATCATTTCACGGAAGAAAAACTCATCTCGGAGCTAAACTCCGCAGGATTTACAAAAATAAAATTATATGCTGACGTTACAGGGAAAACTTACGTAAAAGGCGGCGATTCAATGGCTGTCATCGCAACGAAATAAAACAACGGAAATAATTTTAACAGGGTCGGTAAAAAATCCGACCCTGTTAATTTTTTATAAAAAATTAAATTAACCGTAAAATGCTTTTGACGCTTTATACATCATATATATATCTATTTTAGACGCGACTTCGAACGGAGCGTGCATAGACAAAATCGGCACTCCCAAATCTATCACGTCAATATTGTGATTCGCGATAAACGCCGCGACCGTTCCCCCTCCTCCTTGGTCTACTTTGCCAAGCTCGGACGTTTGCCACAAAACGCCGTTATCATCAAATAATTTCCTCACATAGCCCACAAATTCGGCGTTGGCGTCGGACGAACCTGATTTACCCCTTGAACCTGTATATTTTGTCATAACGACTCCGTTGTTGATAAATGCGGAGTTTTTCGATTCATATACTTCCGCGTAATTCGGGTCAAACGCCGCGTTTACATCTGCCGAAAGGCACATTGAGTTCATAAACATCGCTGTGGAACAAGATTCCTGCATTTTTGCCATATCTTCCATAAAATCCCTGAATATATGCGATTTCATCGAAGTATTGCCCTCACTGCCTATTTCTTCTTTGTCAACCAGAACTAAAATTGCCGTATGCTCGGGTGTTTTGGTTTCAATTAACGCCATTAACGGAGGATAAGCGCAAACTCTGTCGTCATGTCCGTATGCGCCGACCATGCTTCTGTCAAACCCTATATCCCTCGATTTTTCCGACGGGACAAGCGAGAGTTCAGCGGATATAAAATCGCTCTCAATTATGCCGTATTTTTCATTAAGCAAATTTAAAATATGCAGTTTAACTTTTTCCGACGCTTTATCGTCTTTAAACTGGCGGCTTCCTATCAAGATATTAAGACCCTCGCCGCTTATCGCCTCCCCTAAATTTTTAGCATATTGGTCTTTCGCGAGATGCGGAAGCAAATCCGTTATACAAAAAACGGGGTCGTTTGCGTCTTCCCCTATATTTATTGATACGCTGTCGCCGTCGGCTTTAATTATAACGCCGTGGAGAGCTAACGGCATAGCCAGCCATTGATATTTTTTTATCCCGCCGTAATAGTGCGTCTTGAAGAACGCGAAACCGCTATCCTCATAAAGCGGACGCTGTTTTAAGTCTATTCTCGGAGAATCAATATGCGCGGCGATAATACTTGTCCCGTTATCAATAGATTTAGAGCCTATTCTCGCGGCTAATATATACTTGCCCCTGTTGTTAATATACACGCCGTCGCCCGCTTTATACGCTTCGCCGAATTTATAAGGCTTAAATCCGTTCGCCTGAAGAATTTTCGTAGTTTCCGCCGCCGCTTCTCTCTCGGTTTTGCTGTTGTCCATATATTTTTTATATCCCTCTGAAAAGTCATAAGCCTTTTCGACGTCTTCCTCGCTTAAAGTTTCAAATCCGTTTTTTGTTTTAAAAAAAAGCTGTTCTTTCAAAAGTTCGCCTTTGGTTTTTTCATTCATTGTTTTTACCTTTACCTTTCTGTAAATAATATAAATAATATCTGTATTGTTTATCATAGGGGGTGGCGTCCTCGACGTCCCGCAAAAACCGCATTACAAGTGTTCGCACTCCGCCCAAAATGACGGCGTAAAAACACCCGTTTCAATATATTTCATTAATGGCTTGTTTATCTTGGGAAAAACATTAATTTTATCAAAATCAGATAACGAAATCCATTTTGCTTCTGCTGTAATAGAGGGGTCATCGGGATTTGTGTCTGTTTCAGAAGGAGTTTGCGACGGCACATCATTATTTAAATAACATCTGAAGAAAAAACTGATGTGATGAGCGTCGCTTCCAAAACAGTAATTACAACTTTTTGGTTCGTATTCAAGAGAAAAAACCAACTCGCCGACTTCAACTGTTAATCCCGACTCTTCCATGACTTCCCTCATAACTGTCTGTTTTGCCGTTTCGTTTTCTTCTATTCCGCCCCCCGGAAAATTATAATATAGTCCATTGCCAAAACAATTTAACAATATCTTATCTTCTCTGATTATAATAGCCCTTGAACTTACCCGTATTTTATAACCCATTTTAATTTTCCTTTATCTAAAATATAAATTTTTTGCTCAATTATCTTTGAAATATAACCGTCTGTATATTTTTATGGCACTATTTACTTTTTCAATATAGTTTCTCGTTTCAGGAAACGGAATATATAAAATTTTTCCGTCCTGTATATATTCGGGATTTCTCATCCAGTCGCTTTTTACCCTGTTTAACCCCGCATTATAAGCGGCAAACACTAAATTCCAGTTATCTTCAAAATCCCCAAATTCTATAAATAAATATCTCAAAAAATATGTGCCGTATTTTATATTTGTGTTGGGGTCATACAACAATCCCCTGTCAAGGCTTTCCCCTGTTTTTGTCATGAGCCAGTCAAAAGTATCAGGGGTAATCTGCATAAGCCCGACCGCGCCTTTATGCGATTCCGCATTGCTTCTGAAACTGCTCTCGGTTCTTATTACGCTGTATATTATCTCCCGAGGCACGTTATATTCTACGGCATATTTTTCCACAAATTCTTCATAATTCAAAGGATACGACCTTTTTTCAAGTATCATCAACGCCGTTTCATACAAATATCCAAGACCCACCGCCGCAGCTATTATCAATATAATTATAATCGTTCTTTTCATTTTTATTATCTCTGTTATCTTAAATTATTATTTATTAAACTCATTTTATTATTCGCGAAAACTTTTCGACTTGAATTAAAACGTCGCCGTAATCTCCGTTGTTATATATTATATAATCCGAATGTTCCATAAAAAATTTATCGTCTTTTTGATTTTTTATTCTCAGCATTGCCTGTTCATGCGTTATTTTATCGCGTTTTATTATTCGCTCCACTCTCTTCTCAATATCCGCCAAAACCGATATTATTATATCGCAGTTTTTATCAAACCCGCTCTCGAACAAAAGCGGCGCGTCAATAATAACCGCTTCACGCCGTGCGTTCATTCTGTCAATTATCCATCTTTGGCACTCCGCTAAAATATGCTTATGCGTAATACTGTTGAGCATTTTTAATTTTTCTTTGGATTTAAACGCAATATCCGCAAGTTTTTTACGGTCAAGCTCCCCATACGCGGTCAATATCTCCCCTGAAAAATTTTCGGCAAGCTCCCGCAGACATTCACTGCCCTTTCTTGTAACTTCCTTCGATACTTTGTCAGTATCTATTGATTCCATTCCGTAACTTAAAAAAGCCTTGCAAACTTCGCCCTTGCCCGCTCCGCTTCCCCCTGTAAGCCCGATTATTTTCATAAACTATCTATTATCTTTCCTCATATAAATTTATAAATTTGCTACCCGCAGCTTTTTCAAGCCTGTTATATACCGCTTCGCCTATGCCTGTTCTCGACGGCTCCGCCGCATATATTATATCAACGCCTGTTTCGTTGAATTTATTCAGAGCGTGAAATAAATTTTTCGCCTGTTCATCTGAATTATTTTTTTCGCCGAGCGATATTATTTTCAAATTTTCACAGTCTTTTAAATTTTTGATTTTATCCGCAATTTCATTATAACATAAAAATCCGATTTTTTGTGTATTATTATATATTTTTGCTTTAATAAAATCAATTATTAAAGCATCGTCTCCGATTAAAATATAAAGTGGCGCGTTCGGCGAAT
>Ga0099364_10003269_pt1 | contig 25209 bp, 25 predicted proteins | sample TergutTh196P3_FD_73070 | JGI IMG/M metagenome (GOLD analysis project Ga0099364, IMG submission 73070) | Microcerotermes parvus P3 segment gut microbial communities from Pointe-Noire, Republic of the Congo - Th196 P3 | ecosystem: Host-associated > Arthropoda: Insects > Digestive system > Gut ...
CAGCACCAAAAATCACAACCACATTCTCTGCGCCGTAACTTTCAACCGCTTCCTTTACCCTCTTCTGGTTCTCCAGATCCATAGCTCCTGCCGCCGTTCAGACAAAGCACTCGGTGGAGGAGAAGACGACTTCGAAACCGCCGCTTTTGAGGCATTCCTCAATTGCGGGTCCGGGTATACCGTCTCTGTCGCCAATGACAATTATTTTCTTGCCACTAAACACACCCATGCATAACCTCCTAATCAAAAATTATAAACATATATCTAATCTAAACTTCCTGTGCGGAAATTTTATTAAAACCAAGTTCGTTAGTCGCACCTGTAATAATCTGAATCTCTGCCTCGATTGATCCGTCCTTACGCAGAGAGCCGTCGAACCCTCCTGCGATCTTATCGGTATAATCGAGCATCCCGATAATTTTATCCATTGGAGGAAGGATGATAACTTCGTTCGCATTGCCCCCGGTTACAACTGCGTCGGCAGCAGCATCGGCATCGGCAAGGGACTGACTCTTACCGTCACGTCCCGCGTACTCATCGGTAACAATGACAGTCTTAATACCCTCAGCCTCGATCTTCTTGCAGTTCATGATTAAGTCAGTGTCGGGATTGCCGAAACCTTCCTGTGAAACAATTACCGCATCAAAGCCGAAATGACGGCAGAGCTTCGCCGTCCAGTTCGAAGAGCGCTCCTTATCTGCAAGGAAGACATTCTCGTTTGTGATTATCACCCCGATAAAATTAATATCCTTTCCATGGCGTGCATAAAGGTCTTCGATAATGGGATTATTTTGATGATGATAGGTCGTATTCTTATCGCAGGCCGAAACGCAGTTACCGCTTAGTATTGCGCCGTCCATCACCTCTGTCGGATAAAGGAAGGTGGGAACTATCTTTTTTGCATCAACACCATAAACGTAGGTGTCATGAAGTAACCCTTGAGTCTGAAGCATATAAACATAGCCGACCTTTGGCAGACTTGGATATTGGGCGATAGCCTCAAGCAAGGGCTTAGTCTCATAAGTCTCGACTGTATCAGGCTTCGCATCCTTTGCTGCCTGACCTATAAAATCTGCAACCCTAAATCCTGCCATACGCGCAGCAGCCTCGTAGTCGTACTGGCTCAAGCCATCGATGGGCTCAATCACTAGACAGATATTACAAGTCCCCGAGAAGGGAGTATAATCGGCGCCGGGACCGGACATATCGACAATGCCCTCCTGAAAGCCTACAATCTTGCCGCAGGTAACCACCGCAGCCCCGGACAGCACATGGGTGCGGCCCGTCCCGACAGTAGTAACCTTGTTGACCATGCCCGGGAACTGACCTCCGGGACCCTCAACCTTTACTCTCGGCTCGATTACATCCTTAACCGGGGTAATGCGGGTCTTCTCTCCCGGAAGGGCGATTTCCACTTTGACAGATTTAATCTGATCATTCTCAAGGACGAGCTTCTTGATGCCCTCTTCGCAGACAGTTAAAACACCGTCCTTTACCTCGTTTTTATCGCCAAGTTTCACACTCTTAATCTTGATTTTTCCAAGCTCTAATTTCACAGGAATACCTCTTTACAACTTGTTAAACTACTTGCCAAGAGCAGTTTTAATCATGGCTTCAATTTTAGCCTTAACAGCTTCGTCCTTGGTTAACTCTGACAGCTTCTCACCGTCCTTGTATATCGTAACCGTGGGCAGTCCCAATACTTTCTGGCCAATTGCAAGCCTTCTTGCCGCCGTGGTATTGAGTTTGACGAATTTCAACTCAGAGCCATACTGCTCCGAAAGGGCTTCCATATCCGGCATAAGAGCTTCACAGGGCACACAACCGTCACCGTAAAAATCAACCAGAATAAGACCCTGTGCATCCAGAACTTCAGCCTGGAAGCTTTCCTTGTCTACCTGTAACATCATTCCGCCTCCTCATATTATTATAACATAAAAACGTCTAGTGACTATCTTCAATATACTTTTCCGCCTGGGTTGCCGCTATGGCACCATCGGCAGCAGCCGTAACAACCTGTCGCAGGGTCTTCACCCGAATGTCACCCGCGGCATATACGCCGGGGACATTCGTCCTCATCTCCGTATCGGTGATGATATACCCCGCCCCGTCCATTTCGACCTGGCCCTTATAAAGGCCGCTGACAGGGTCAAAGCCGATAAACGGGAAAATCCCAAAGGTGCCGTCATCTTCATCGGCCTTATGCTCACGAGTTTCACCGCTTTTCACGTTTTTAAGCACGATGGAGTCGACAATCCCATCACCCTTTATCTCTTCGACCACCGTATCCCAGATAACTTCGATTTTTTCGTTCTTGAAAATCTTGTCCTGAATGGACTTTGCTCCCCGGAATTCATCACGCCGGTGAACTATATAGACCTTTCTTGCGAATTTTGTCAGATAAATGGCCTCATCCAGGGCAGAATCCCCGCCTCCAATGACGAAAACCTCAAGATCGCTGAAGAAACTGGCATCGCAGGTTGCACAGTAGGACACGCCCTTACCTGCCAATTCCAGCTCACCCGGACAGCCAATCAGGCGAGCCTTGCCGCCGTTGGCGATAATCACGGTCTTTGCCTCGTAAGAATTGTCAGTCCCCGTGATTTTCTTGACTTTTCCGGTCAATTCCACGGAAGTAATGTTTTCTTTTACGATTTTTGCACCAAAATGCAGGGCCTGATCGGCCATTCTCTTGGAAAGATCCTGCCCTGAAACGCCCTCAGCCGCCCCGGGATAGTTTTCTATGTCGGCAGTAAGGGCCAATTGGCCTCCTTCGCCAAGTTTCTCAAAAATAATAACGCTCATCTTCCCGCGCGCCGCATAAAGACCCGCCGAAAGCCCCGCAGGGCCTGCGCCGATAATGGCTACATCGTACATTAGACACCTCTCCAAGGTAAGCATACAGTATAAACGGTTTATTGTCTACAATCCGGGAGCCGATTAGGTTTCGATTTAGGTATTGAGAGAGAAGCCCTTCATTAAGATGGTTACTGATTTCTTTACCATATCGGGTAGGCTCTTTTGAGAATCAATAAGGGACCAATAGCAATCTATACCGACTAGAGAAATAACCATTTTTTCAACGTAGTAGCCGGTTTTATACTTATTGTTTAAAACGCCCTGTTCCTTGCCATACTCAACGATATAAGAGAGAGATTTATAGAGCGATCTGTCTTTGTTTAGAAAATTATTCCTGCCTTCCTCTGATAATAGGTTCATATAGATTGCTCTGATTACTTCCTTTCCAAGTTTCTCAATTTCTACATAGGAAAGCTTTAGAAAAGTATTAAGTAAATCATAAAAATCATCTTTTTTAATTGCTTTTTTAAGGGCATTGGCATAAATCTCATCAGCACATTGAAAAGTATAGAATAATAGGTCCTCTTTGGACTTAAAATGAAAGTAGAAGGAGCCCTTAGCCATACCGGCTAGAGCCGTAATATCATCGATCAAGATATTTTCATAGCCCACTTCCTTAATTAATTGCAGGGCACAGGAATATATCTTACTTTTTGTTAAAGATGCTTTTTCTTTTCTGGTCATTTTCCTACACGAAATCAAAATCCTGATCAAGCGGATATAAGGGCCGGGTCAGCTTTTTATAGCTCAAAAGAGAAAAATTAGCCGTATGTATGCCCGGCGGATCGGCTGTGACAATGGCTTTGGCAATCGCATCAAAGACAGCCCTGAAATGCTGGGTTGATTTTAAGGCAACAATTTTGTAATCACTTATATTTATATCGTGAAGTAAAAATAATGCATCATCCAGGGTCTGCATGCGAACAGAGCCGATTATCACATCCACATTGCCTGCTCTTATAAGGGCAGAATCTCCCATTGAAATTTCCGCACCCTTATTGAAAACAGGGCTCTTAGAGATGAAGCGGCCGTCTGTCAGTTTTTTAACTAAGGCATCTTTGACTTCAATTGGCTCGCCATGAATCTTGTCTGTCTTGGCGCCAAGGAGCCCGCTCACTTTATTGCCCACCCCTGCCTTTGCACAAAGGGCCACAAAGCCGGGATCATAAATAAAACCGAAGCAGGTATCCGGCAGGTCCCGCTTAAGAAGCTCACGGAGCAGATGTGTACCGTCAGCAGGTGTGCCGCCTCCGGGATTATCACTCGTTTCATTTATGACAATGGGCTTTCCTTCTATTGCAATCGCCTTATCCAATGCATCCACTACATTAAGATAGTCTTTTGCATCAAACTCTTTTCGCATATTCCAAATATAGTGTGATATCTCTTTTGCAGCAGTTTCAGCGCTGTCTTTATCCGGAGCTGTCACTACAATGGAAGAACCGGTTATTGAAAGATCGGCATAGGGGAAGCCATGGAAAAAGGAAATATCAATTATTCCCTTTTCTTCTTTGTACTTTGCAATATGTTCTTTTATCTTTAGTGCCGGGTTATAGAATGTGCAGGCTGTCGCAGGAGGTATCATCATCTTTAAACTTTTATGCACAAGAAAGGTTTTAGTTTCCCCGCGAATTATACGGACTAAAGTATCCAGTGCCAGTGCCCCCATTTTATCGCAGTCAATATGCGGGTACTCTTTTACGGTAAATACCCCGTCAAGCATATCAACCATTTCCTTGCTGATATTTCCATGGAGATCAAAAGATGCAGTTACAGGCATATCCTTGCCGACAATTTCACGCACCTTAGAGACAAAATCCAGCTCTAAATCGTCGATGTTTTCCGATGATGCAGCTCCGTGCAGGGAAAGGCATACGCCTTCATACTCACCCTTATGACGCACAAGCGCATTCAGCGTTTGCTTTTTTATGTCCTCGTAAGTTTCCTTAAGAATCAGGCCCCCGACACCAAATGCTGAGAAGCCGGGGATCAGCTCAACACCCAACTCTTCGGCCTTGGAAAGCATACCGGAAATATAATCGGTACCGCCTTTGCGGGTATTAAGCACTGCTTCCCCTGACATATAGGCAAACTTCTTAAAACGCTCGATATCCGTTCGATCAACTGCAAAGGTATTTGTCTCATGACAAAATTGGGACACAAAAATTTTCATAATTTACTTCCCTTAAAATAAAAAAAACTATTTTTTTAAGCCGGCGGTACTCCCCCATAAAGGCAGTTTGATACCGAGCCCCTTATCCAGGGCGCGATCAAAAATCATTCGTGCGCACATCAAATCCTCAACTGCCATGCCCACATTGTTAAAAATCACAAGTTCATCTCTGTTTTCACGACCTGCGCATATACCTGCAGCAGCGCCGCCTGTCTCACCTGTAACTTTAGGAAGCCCGTAGGGATAGTAACCGTAGCCTGCAAGCAGCTCATGCTGCTCAATACTATCAAGGTAATACTTATCCGAGCGCTTGTAAATAGCATCTTCGAAAGCTGTATGGCAGTCAAGGCAAATCAGGGTCTGCCCTTTTTGTATCCATTCGTTCTTTACAGGCGGCATGGGTTTTTGCATGATAGGCAAAGCGGAAACAATTACTTCAGAGCTTTTTGCGAGTTCTTCATAATCTCTGCATTTAACAATTTTCGCCTTAACAAGCGGCTGACATTGCTCGATAAGGGAGTCCATAGCCTTTTCCATAATATCGTATATATATATGGTAGAAAGTTCTTTCAAAACCTGTCCAATCATTCTGACATTAGCCTTTCCTTGTATACCGCAGCCGTACATACCGAATGTTTTCGCGTCAAGGTTGGCACCATACTTGATACTTATAAGTGAGGTTGCAGGTGTGCGAACTTCAGTAATCCAGGTCGCATCCATAATCGACAGGGGGAGACCGGTTTCAGCATCATTGAAAATTATTTGACAATTTGTCGGAGTAAGACCGGGATAGCGACGATTATTCCCGGGAAAGTTCGAGCCCCACTTTATACCGCAGGCATATTCATTCGGGATGTATACCGGCATTGCATGCATTAGAGAATCAGGCTGTGGATGTATGCCTATCTTTGCAGGCATCTCCACCTCCCGTTTTGAATAGGCAATCATGCCTCTCTCTGTTGCCTCTACAATCTCTTCCTCTGTTGTGCCTGTATCCTTACAGTCCTGTAAACTTAAATACAGAACCTCTTTGCCTATGTCTAAATGCTTAAGATACCCGGTCCTGATTTCTATATTATCCAAGATTATTTCCTCCTATTGAATTAGTGTTCTTCTTTATTATTCCGTCTATCATTACAAGAGTGATATTATCCGGTTTGCTTAATACGCTGATATCCGGTAACGGGTTGCCGGCACAAACGGTGATATCTGCGAGCTTTCCTTCTTCAAGGGTTCCAAGCTCATTTTCCCTCATGATGATTTCCGACCCGGTCTTTGTTGCTGCCATAATCGCTTCCATTGGTGACATCCCAATCTGTGTCAGGTATTGAAACTCTTTCAAATTATTTTCACCGTACGCTGCTATGTTCGGGTCACTAATCAGGTCACAGCCGTATCCGATTTTAATCCCGGCCTTATGCGCTTTACTGATTGTCTCGAAATGGAGCTCACCTGCCCACTTTGATTTCTCTGCCACTTGAGGCGGCATTTTATCGATAAACTTTAGATAGCACTGTAGAATCGTAAAGGTCGGCACAATCCAGGCACCGGTTTTAGAGAAAAGCTCTAAAGCCTCTTCGTCAAGCTGGAAGCAATGCTCTATCGACTTTACACCACCTTTAAGCGCGTTCTTAATTCCTCTTAGAGTTTGTGCATGAGCTGCCACATAGGTCCCGCGCATACCCGCTTCTTCAACTGCGGTCTTAATTTCCTCAGGGGAAAGCTGGCAGTGCTCGGGGCTATCGCCCTGAGAAGTAACACCGCCTGTGGTCATAATCTTAATAAAATCAGCTCCTGCACGGAACTGCTCGCGGCAGGCTTTGCGCATTTCGTCCGCACTATCCACAAATGCTGCAAGATCGTTTCTGGAATTGAACTCTATCGGAAACTTCTGGTATGCATCCGCATGGCCCCCTGTTTGGCAAATGGCACGCCCTGCAGCATGGATTCTGGGGCCCTGTATAAGCCCCTTCGCAATAGGCTCCTTCAAGTAGTTAGCGAACCCTCCCGCTTCTCTTACAGAGGTAAACCCCGCGTTTATAAGCTGCCCCATGTCATACACAGCCTGGCAGGTTTTTTCGTAGGAAGAGAGCGCATAAACCATAATAACGTTTACGTTTCCAATTCCGCCAAGATGGCAGTGCTGCTCAATAAAGCCCGGCATAATACTGCCGTCCCCGGCATCTATCGTTTGAGCATTTTCAGGAATCGTATATTCAGACTGCTTTGCAACGTGCTTTATCTTATTCCCTTCTACAATGACAAGTCCTTTTTCAATAGGCTCCTCTCCGGTGCCCTTAATCACCCTGCCCTTTAAGACTATCATACTACCAGCCTCCGATTATAAAAATGACTAAAGGTCATTGACTATTAGTCATATTGTGGTATTATTTTATATGAGCTGTCAAGCTTAATTTTTTATAGGAGTGTAAATACAATGAAAAGGTTCGCTATTGTTTTTCCCCTAATTATACTTGTTCTGGTCTTTTCCTCATGTAACCGGAGCGGTACTGCAAGTCAAGCGGAGGGCCGGACAGATTTGAATCTGGTAGTGCTTGAAGTTTTCAGCAACATGGATCCCCATTATTTAGCCAGGCTCGTGGATGGCTTAATCGCCTATCAAATTTATGAGAGTCTCTTCCTGGTTGAAGATGATCAGAGTATGACACCTTCACTTGCTGAAAGATACGAGGTAAGCCCTGACGGACTTGTCTATACCTTTCACCTGCGCAGGGGTGTAACCTTCTGCAACGGAGATGTATTCACCGCAGACGATGTCATTTTTTCTCTGGAAAGAGCAATGACATCCCCTGTTTTATTCACTGAAACCGAGCAAATTGAAAGCTTTGAAAAGGTTGATGATTATACCGTCAGGATTAGATCAAAGGATGTATCAGCCGTTTTTGCAAGATATGTATCGGGCATTTTCATTGTTAACTCAAGGCATGTTCAGCAAGTCGGCGATATCAGCGAAAATCCCTGCGGCACAGGAGCTTACATGTTCGAGTCCCAGCGCAGAAATGTAAACATCACCCTTACAGCAAACGAGAATTACTGGCGCGGAGCTCCTTCGATCAAAACACTTAATTGGGAAATTATGGGAAATGCCGCAGCAGCCCTTATCTCCTTTGAAGCAGGGGAACTGGACTTAATTAGCGTACCAAGCGCGAATTGGGAAGCAGTTAAGGCACAGAACAGATGGACAACAGAACTATACCCGTTAAACCATGTTACATTTATTCTGATGAATAATGAAATCCCGCCGTTTAATGATATCCGGATTAGACAGGCCCTAAGCCATGCCATTAACCGTGAAGACATGATTTTATTGGCAATGGACGGCCTTGCAGAACCGGCCTTAACAATGGCTAACCCGAACCTGGTTTTCGGCGCTACAAGTAATGTCACAGTCTATGATTATAACCCTCAAAGAGCCAGACAGCTCTTGGCAGAAGCAGGTTATCCGAATGGCCTCTCGATTCCGCCAATATCAACCATGGGTGGTGTGTACTTTGAAAATGTTGCCATCACATTACAGGGCGCTCTAAGAGAGATTGGGATTACAGCCAATATAGAAGTGCGAGATTCAGTTAATTATATCCCCAGCCTAATAGCAGGAGACTATTCAGTCGGTGTTATCGGCGCAACATTAGTTCAGGACATGGACGCATACAGGCAACTGTATCATACCAATGCAATCGATAATTCCCTTAACGTAGCCAGATTTTCTAACGCAAGAGCCGATGAACTTTTTGACATAGGCATACGCACTATTGATACTAGGGCAAGACAGGCAATTTATGCAGAGCTAACAGAGATTTTACAACGAGAAGCACCTTATGCCCCTGTGTTCTACCGATCACAGCCCATAGCACATGACAGAAACCTGAACTATGCGCATCGTTTGAGCTTCGTGCTTTATAGGCAGCTTAGCTGGAACAACTAGAATCTGTAGGAGGTAAACGGCTATTTTCATTAAAGATTAGATCATAATCGATAAGCCTGAAATCAGCCATTACCTCCTCATTCAGGCTTCTTGGTGGCCTGTTTGCTAAAAGCTTCTTACTTGTCTGTATACTTTCTTCTATTATATTGAGGGCCTTTTCATCAAGACTGCTCCTCTCTGCGCTAATCACAACTGTCTTATAAGGAGTCTCCCCGGGCTTAACACTCCCCGAAAGGGGGTGCGTAAGGAGCCTATGTCCAAGGTGAATCTTGTCTCTCGCCAGCACCAGCACTCCCAGATAGTCTGTGTCGTGGAACTCAGCTTCGGGGCATCTGTCCCTCACAAGGGGATTATTGGTAATTACAAGCATAATCACAAACTACCATTTTCAGCTTGCTTTTTCCTTAAAATACAGCATACATTACCGCTGCTCACTTTGAATTCCAAGGGCGGATTGCCATTTTCAGCCATTGTTTCTTTCGCCCATTTAAGCCCAAAACCGAACCGCTGGCCAAGATCCAGGTTTTTCATTATTTCTGCAAGATTGCGGTTGCGGTAAGAAACAAATCCCGGTTCACCAAAGTTTTCTACAGTTACATCTCCAAAGGGACCGCCGATACTATTAATTTCGATCCGGTCATTGTACCAATAAAAATGAATGGGGGCATTATTTTCTTCATAACGGCGATGCATAATTGCGTTACATAGGATCTGCCTAAATGCAGTTTCAGGATAATCAGGGGTAATAACATGGGTTGGACCGGAAAAAACATCTATAGCTCTTTTGTTATATGCTTTAAACTTAAATTCCGCTAACCGGTACATTTCTAAAATTCGTCCTTCAATCTCCTGCTCATCAATAATCGGGGCCATTTGGTCAAGGCCATCGATACGCAAAAACTGAATATAGGCACTACCGATATGAAATCGCGGCTTTTTCCCGATTGCCATTAAACCAATAAATGTAGGTGTTGTGTCTTCGACAGAAACAATCATTTTACATGCTGCAAGCCGTTCTTCATAACTGCGTTTATTAGCCTCCAGAACCTCTTTTGCAACTGCCATAGGAAGATACTCATCTTCAAAAAAACCTCTGGATAAGTCATTGATTGATGACCCATACACCGGTTTTAAATCAAACGGAACGTTTTTGCTTTGCCTTTTTTCGATTAAAATTCGTTCCTCCTGCTCATTAGCCAGGGCACGGCGGGGTCCTGTTCGTATCCATATCCGCCCATCATACTTGACAGGCGTAGAATCAGAAGGCATTACAGTTACAACTGCAATTTCGGTTCCGTTTAGGTTTCTCTTTTCCACAGTCATTACAGGCAGAGGTAAAATATTACCATCGGTTTTCATGTCAGATAAGGTTATTAAGAGCCGGTCAGTTACTTCTAAACCGGAAGGCTTTCCATTGTCCAAAGCTCCAATAAACAGTACACCTGCTTTGTTATGATTAGGCAGATCATTAGCGAAGGCACAAATGGCTTCCCTTGCTCTTTTTGGAGTATCCCCGGAAAAACTTTCCTTGCGCTCTACACAATCTGATTCCAAATCATTCAGCATGGTGTTTAGCTCTTCGTCTGTATACCGTTCCATAATTAGTCAGTTTACTACATTTTTGGCAATTTTGTTAGTATCTTTGATTACTCACTACCCCCTTTCCCATTCCCTGACATGAACATCAAATTGTGATATAACCAATACATCGAAAATGAACATCATACTTTTTATACCCGAGATGATAGGAATCGCAGCGTTTGCGGTTTCGGGGGCCGTAACCGGCATCAGAAAGAAATTCGATTTATTCGGAATACTCGCCCTCGGTGCCATTACCGCCCTTGGTGGAGGAGTAACGAGAGATATATTACTCGGACACCTTCCCCCAAGAATGTTCCACAATTACAGGTACTTAACCCTAACCGCAATAGTTTCCGCCATAGTTTTCCTATCATATAAACTAAACACAAGAAAAAGGGAAGGACAGGGAATACTCAATAAGGCGCTGGTCAGCAAAACAACACTTGCGTTAATAAATATATTCGATGCCATCGGCCTTGCAACCTTTACCATAACCGGCTGTGGATACGCAATCGAGGCAGGCTTTGGCAATAATTTCTTCCTCGTGGTCTTCCTGGGGACAATGACAGGGGTGGGCGGAGGAGTTCTACGAGACATACTCTCCGCAAGCGTTCCGCTGATTTTCAGAAAGGAAGTCTACGCAACAGCCTCCATCGCAGGCGGAATTGCATATTTCCTTCTATATAATAGTATAAGTCAGACCTATGCAGTTATTATCGGAGCAAGTATTATCTTGATAATCCGGTTTACGGCCATTTTCTTCAGATGGGGCCTCCCAAAGGCCTAACCTTTCTCCCCCATTCCCATGTTACTAGATTTTGTATATACTATAAACAGGAGTAAATATGTTAGAAGATCAGGTTAAAAAGGCTCTGGGTGCAGTAAGGCCCAATCTTCAGGCTGATGGCGGCGATGTGGAATTTGTCTCGATGACTCAAGACGGAGTAGTGTCGGTAAAACTCACAGGTGCCTGCGGAAGTTGCCCGATGGCACATCAGACCTTAAAAAACGGAATAGAAGCTTATTTGAAGAAGGAAATCCCACAAGTTAAGGCCGTAGAAAGAGTATAAACGGCAGTACAATGCCGGCATTTCTTCCCATAAACCAAAAGGACATGAAAGAACGGGGATGGGACGAGTGTGACTTCATCTTCGTTTCAGGTGATGCCTATGTCGATCACCCCTCCTTTGCTGCAGCCCTCATCTGCAGGGTCCTTGAAGCAGAGGGCTTCAAGGTCGGGATAATCGCGCAGCCTGACTTAGAGGATCCGTCCGCCTTCACACTACTGGGAAGGCCCCGTCTCGCCTTCCTTGCAGGAGCGGGAAACCTCGACTCCATGGTCGCTCACTATACCGCAAACAAAAAACTCCGATCCCAAGACGCCTATTCCCCCGGAGGCCGGGCAGGCCTTCGCCCCGACAGGGCACTTTTAAAATACGTCGAAGGAATACGCAGGGCCCATAAGAAGATCCCCATTATAATCGGGGGCATTGAAGCAAGCCTCCGCCGCTTAGCACACTACGATTATTGGTCAAATTCAGTCCGCCGCTCGATCCTGCTCGACTCCAAGGCAGATATTCTCGTTTACGGCATGGGAGAAAGGGTGATAATCGAAATTGCACACAGCCTCTCGCAAGGTGAGGATATAAGCGATATTGATGATATCAGGGGAACCTGCGTACGCAGCAACACGCCCGTTGCGGGGGCTGTGGAACTCCCCTCTTATCAGACTGTAAAAGGCACCGATGAAGCATCACTTAAAGCCTATGTCGAACACTACCTGATCCAAAAGCAAAATTCTGACCCATTAAGTGCGAAACCTCTCGCGGAAAAAGACGATTCAGGATCGCCGGAGCGTTTTATCATCCAAAATCCCCCTGCCCTCCCCCTTGAAACCCGGGACCTCGACAGAATCTACGAACTCCCCTTCACCCGACTCGCCCACCCCGTCTACGATGCCGAAGGAGGCGTGCCCGCACTCAAAGAAGTGCAGTTTTCGCTCGTTTCAAGCCGCGGCTGCTTTGGAGGCTGCTCCTTCTGCTCGCTCACCTTTCATCAGGGGCGGGCCATTCAGTCAAGGAGCAAGGAAAGCCTTGCGAGGGAGGCCAAGTCCCTTACAAAACTGCCGGGCTTCAAGGGATACATCCACGATGTCGGTGGCCCGACCGCCAACTTCTATAGCGCCCCCTGTAAAAAGCAGGCAAGCGGCGGATTTTGCCCCGAAAGAGAATGCCTCTATCCGAAACCCTGCCCCAAACTGAAGCCCGACCATGGCCCTTATCTCCAAACCCTCGCTGCCCTGCGCAATGCCGATGCGAAAATTAAGAAGGTCTTTATCCGCTCCGGTATTCGTTTTGATTATATAATGGATGATAATACCCATGGGGAAAAATTTCTTGAAACCTTATGTCGCCATCATGTTTCAGGCCAATTGAAGGTTGCACCTGAGCATATCTCCCCAAAGGTTCTTGCCGCCATGGGCAAGCCCGGAGATTACGAGAGTTTCCGAAAGCGTTTCTTTGAAGTAAACAAAAAACTGGGGATGAAGCAGTACCTCATCCCCTATTTAATCCTCGGTCATCCCGGCTGTACCCGGGAAGACGCAGAAGCCTTAAGCAAATACTTAAAGCAAAGCGGCTTCACCCCCGATCAAGTGCAGGATTTTTACCCGAGCCCCGGCACACTGTCAACCGTCATGTACCACACCGGCATAGACCCCCGCACAGGAGAAGAAATCCACGTACCAAGCGATAAGGAAAGACGTGCTCAAAGAACCCTTATAACTCGATAACCGCCGCAGAGGCAGCCGCTACTTCCTGTGCGCGTTTACAATCCCTTCGGCGTACTCATCTGCAGCCTGGCTCGTACTTATCTTTTTATCCTTCGCCAAAGTGATAATCTTTAGCGTGTTATTGTAAATATCATCAACCTTTTGGTTAACTACATTAACATCGTAGATCTTCTCGATTGCCTCCATGCCACAATTGATAACGCCGCCCGCATTAATGATATAATCAGGTAAATATAGAATACCCAATTTATCCAAGACCTCCCCCGCAGCAGCATCAACAAGAACATTATTCGCAGCACCCGCAATCAACTTACATTTCATGTTTTTTGCATTCTCGGTATTGATAACAGCACCCAGTGCACAGGGAGCGAAAATGTCACAATCTGTAGTGAGTATCTCTTCGCTGCTTACCGTTGTTGCACCAAACTCCTTCTTTGCTCTTTCGACAGCCTCCGGTTTTATATCGAACACTTTAAGCTTTGCACCTTCCTTATGCAGAGACTCACAGAGAAAATAGCCCACACTCCCAAGCCCCTGCACCGCAATAACCTTGTCTTTTAAGGAATTCGAGCCAAACTTCTCGCTTGCACCAGCCTTCATGCCCATATAGACACCGCGGGCAGTAAAAGGAGCCGGATTCCCGCTTATTGCAGGAGTCCCACAAACATACTTTGTAGCTTCGTTGATATACGCAATATCAGAAGTATTTATATTGACATCTTCAGCTGTAAAATACCTGCCCCCTAATGATTCTACAAACCTGCCGTATGCATGGAAGAATTCTCTCGATTTCAGTTTTTGAGGATCGCCGATAATAACCGCTTTTCCTCCACCGAGCTTAAGACCCGCCGCCGCATTCTTTAATGTCATCCCCTTTGAAAGGCGAAGCACATCAAAAAGAGCCTCTTCCTCCGTAGCATAATTCCAAAAGCGGGTTCCCCCCAAGGCAGGACCCAGATTAGAATTGTGTATAGCAATAATGGCATTAAGCCCCGTTTTTTCATCACGCACAAACACGATTTGCTCGTGACCATATTTTTTCATTTCTTCGATAACGTTCATTACGATAAGCCTCCAAATTAATAAATTATGATGATATTCTAACCCGGAAAATACGATAAAGCAAACAAAAAAACATACACAATAGCACCTCATGACAGATCAGATGCATAAAATTAAGACAAACCATTAAGATCCCGGAAAACCGGGCATTAATATTTATAACGGAGGAAATTATGTCTGATATGAACCCATTAGAAATCCCACCCGGCGGCAAGAAAGCCGTTGCAACCATCGGCGGCGTCGCAGCCGCAGGAGCCTTAATCGGCTCCTTCATCCCCGGAATCGGCACCATCATAGGCGCCGGTGTTGGCGGCATTATCGGCGGCATCGCCGTCATTGCAAACGAGGTCACGTCCGACGACTAACAGGGGCGATGCTTTCGCCCCCTAACCTCTAACCTTTGGGTTTTCCTCAAAGAAAGGGCAATGGGATTTATTAGCCTCATAGACCCTCATTGAAGGCAAGCTGTTCCTTGTTTTAAACTCAAACTTATTACAGCCATGTGGGAAACTAGAATTCCAAGTAACAAAATAAAAGCTACAATCAAAACAGTACGGCGCTTTCAAAGGCCCCATAACAGAAATATCAATATTCCTTCCCAAGTTTAGATCGGTAATAACCTCTCTCTTTTTACTTCTTACCCTAACCTGTCTTCTTCTTTTTATAGGCGTGATTGGACTAATTGGTTCTATCGGGTCTGTTGATCTGATTCGCATGAGCGCCTCCTGTGTTTATTATACAGGATTGATCTGTCACAGGGTGGGGGTGGGAGAAATTTGACGAAGAATATTCTTGTAAATATAGTATTGACAAATAAAAATATATAAAATACTATTTAGTAATTAGAGGTGATAATGACTATTAATGATAATTTGTTTGTCCTTTATGAAAAAGAAAACATTCTGGGGTTACTTGATAGCTATAATAAGAAAAACATTGATAATGACTGGACTTGGCCATTATTATTAAAATCATATAGAGACTATGAAACTGCCAATATAAGAATAATGATTTTCGGCAAAGAAACTAATGGATGGGGTCCATATCCAGAAGATATAGATCAAAATGGAGTAGATATAAATTGCTTGATGAATGTTTATGAAAGATTTTTTAATGAAGGTAATTGTAAATATAATAGCTCCTTTTTCCCAGTGATAGATGAATTTATGAAAGTTTTGCGTGATTTGTTTAAAGAGAAGTCAATTCATTATTTATGGAATAACGTAATAAAAATAGGAAAAGGAAGCAAAGGCTTTCCAGAAAAAATGTATAATGAACTAATAAAGGACAGCATTAGCAGGATAATTCCAATGGAAATTAATATACTAAAGCCAAATTATATAATATTTTTTACAGGACCAAATACATATCAGTCAGGGCCATATGATGATATTATTGATAATATTTTTGAAAATCCTCAGAGAAAAAATGTTTTAAACATGAAAGAACGTGAATTATGTGAAATAATTATTCCAAATACAAGAAAGAGTTTTAGATTATATCATCCAAATTATTTACATTTAAGAAAAATGAGAGAGAAAATAGATTATCTAGACACCTTCAGAATAATATCAAGCGAAATGCTAAATGACTTATAAGATATAATGAATCTTTAAATCAATGTCGAAATCAGAGTATTATTAAAAAACATTGGAGTCATAACACATAAAGAATAAATCACCCTGGATTCGGAGCGAAACAATTTGAAGGTGCAGAAGTACTTGAGCTCATTCTTCGGTTTGCCCCACAACTCTGATTGGGACCTTGATAAAGCCTACAACCTCCACATTTCTTACCACTAAAAAGACTTGCCGGTCCTTTAAAACAGTTAGTAGGAGCTGAGGTAGAAGCGCTCATTCTTCGGTTTGCTCCACAACTCTGATTGGGACCTTGAAATAATAGACATTGGCCACATTTATTAGACATACTCAACCTCCAATAACTTAATTATATAATATTACAACATTATTTTATCATAGAATGGCATTATACATCAACCATAAAAAAGAATCAAGCTATGGAAAAGAAAATATACCTACTTCTTATCAATATACTTTTCTAGGAAGTCAATAATACTGTACTCTTCGTTAAGTCTTAATTCTCTATAATAATAACCTACCCTGTTTGCAAGTGTTTTTGCAAAGTCTCGGTGCTCTATTCGATACTTTTCCAGGCTTTCCGGAGCAGAAAAATTAAGTTTTGGTGCTAGTTTATTATCCAGTTCTACATAAACTTCCTTGTCTATTTTTTTATCATCTATAGGTTTTGTTATATGATTAATATAGAAATCTCCCCCTATAGTTTCTTCAAAACCATCATAATCATGACGGAAAGGATCAAACTGGTGTATATTTCTGTCTACATGAAGGCAAAAGTCCATGTGTTTGCCATCAAATCCTGTAATAAGTATTTTACAGCCTTTATACTTTCTAAACTCAAAGGAAATACTTACATTGGGGTATTTGCCTCTCATGTAAATTTCTTCTTTTCCTTTTTCAAGATCCTTATCTGTCGGCAGAGCCTTATTAAGCTCATTAAGAATTTCGTTCTTAAATACAAGTGGAAAAAGAATTTTATCATGTTCATCCATAATAGTCGTATCTACTTGTCCTCCAAGTTCAAGCTCTTGACTCAATTCATTAATTATACCAATTATATTACTGCGTAACTCCTTAATATCTTCTTGTTTACTTTTCCCAATCAACCTTCCCATACCGGATAAATTATTGCCAACTTTTTCCAATCTTTCTTTTTTTAAATATATCATCAAATTTTTATAGTACTTTGATATAAGATTCTGAAATTGCAAAAGGTCAATTTTTTGTTCTTCCCAAACCTCCCAGGCATCCTGTATATAATCTTTAAAAACTTCCGTCTTTTTTTCGAGAATCTTTATATCTTTCCCTTTCTTTTCTACAACATCGGTTTGTCCGCGCAACAATACAAGAACTATCAAAGCTCCAATCAGCGAGCTTAGTGCTGCACCTATGTAATTTGTTGGCAGATCATCAAATGATAACAGTCCAAATGAAACAGCAACTATGCAAAATATAATAATAATAATTATTGAAATAACTACAGCAATTTCATAATTAGAAAATTTTTTATCTTTATTCTTTTTCATGAAGTACTCCTTTAAAGAGAAAAATAAAACACTCCCCCGGTATCAGTCATTTTTCAGCTTGATCCTATCTTTTGATTCGAATCACAAATAACTTACATCTTTAAATGCGTTCAATTAATATTATACCATATAAGATTAGCTTAAGTCAACTACAACTCAGAATAAAACGCTACCCTTCCACTCCATGCCGGAACAGATCCACTGAAGGTTCAAGAATTAAAACCTATACTTTTTGCCATATTGAAGCTGTTTTTAACTTCATCCTTACAATACTGTAGCAGAGCACAATCATCAAGAATATCACCGTGTAATATGGCATCAACTTCGATTTTACGTGAAATGTTCTCAATCTGCCCTCCGGATAAATCAAACTTACCTGATAACATAATTGCTTTCTCTTCCGGTAAATCCGGTAGCAGAGAGTTCCAAATGCCCTTTCTGCTTTCAATGCCGGGACGATCAAAGTTAATTTTATAAAGGAAACGACGCTCGAAAGCTTTGTCCATGTTCTGTGTTAGGTTGGTGGTAGCAATCATTATGCCGTTAAGGTTTTCCATCTCTTGTAGGATGATGTTCTGGATAGCATTCTCGGTTTGATCGATTATATGGTTGCCGCTTGAAAATGCCTTGCGTTTACCAATGACTGCATCGGCTTCGTTAAATAATAATATTGGAGCAGTGCTTGAATTTTCTACTGCCAAACGATAATTATCAAAAATTTTTTTTATCCTTTTTTCGCTCTCACCATACCACATACTCTTTGTTTCAGAAATGTTAACCATCATAATGTTCCGCTTGGTTTCTCGTGCTATTTGATAGGCTGTTTCGGTTTTTCCGGTTCCCGGTGACCCCGAAAACAGACAGGCAAAGCCCTTTCTCATTCCTTTTCCGTCAAGCCGGTCTTGAATCCTCCGGTAGTTTACCTCTGACAAAAGAGAGGCGAGGGTTTCTATCTCTTTTGTTTCTCTGGGATTAAAAAACAATTTTTTTTCTTTAATAGTGTCAAATAAAATAAGGTTTTTCTTGTTATTTCTATTAAATCTATTGCTTAATTCTGACAAAAGCTCTTTTTTTGCCATGTTTGATAGTCTCCAGGATTCATTATTCACGAAACCACCGTTATTATTGAAATCGACAAACTTTTTTTCTATCAAAACATGATCCCCACAAGCCAGTGAACTTTCTATATCCCTCACTTCACGTATTACATCATATAGGAATGCAATTTCCCTAATTGTTATAAAGTCATCATTGTTGTTGCCGGATAAATTACAAAAACACATTAGCAGGATAAGGTCATCTTGATCTAGGTTATAGCTCATTATTTTTTTGCAAAATTCCAGATGCATATTTTTATTAACAAGATCCAATAGCTCCACTGTTAAGGTTTCAAAAGTTAATTCATCTTTTTCACGCTCTTTAAAAAGTTTTTCGAGAATAGAGAAAAACTTAGAGATACTCAGGTTTTCATTCTTCTCAGGACGGTATTCATTGTATTTTACCAAAGATTCTTTTACATCACGTGGAATCCGGTATGATGTATAATCATCGTTTCTTCTGCATCGAATTAACTTTTTCTTTTCCAGTTCTTCACATTCAGTCATATATTTAATCACTCTGACTTTGCTGCTTTTAACAGATCTGGCAATTTTACTAAGAATAATATTGTTGTCCGAGGCATTTTCCATCATTAAAGAAAACAACACAGTTTGCAGAGGTTTTATATCGAGTTTCTCTGAGATATAGTTTATATGCTTTTTTCCTTTGTGTTGGCATTTTTCTATACCATGATATTGCGCAATTTCCACGACTTTTTCGATATGATCCAGAATATCCATATTTTTACTGCTCTCTTCTGAGCCGGTTTCTCTTGGCATATCAGACATTATCGTCCCAATACTTTCTACATTAAAATCATTAGAAATTTCTGAAACCGAAAGCACAACTACTTCCGAAAACTCCCTATCTATTATAGTCTTTACAAGGTATCTCGCCTGTCCAGTACATAAAATAATCGGATCATGGCCCTGATCCTGAAATGCTTGCACGGATTTCTCCAAAGCTTTTACCCATACATCATGCAAAGCCGGTTCCAAGACAGAAAACATATCTCCGGTAGAAGTCTGAGCCTTGCCATCAATGATTTTTTGTTCAAAAGTTGGATCAAGGGTCATGACATGAATGGTGCAGTTATTTTTGGCATACTGACTGCAGATTTGCCCTGATAAAGCTTGCCGGACTTGTTCAATAAGGAATCTAATGTCTGTTGATATATGAACGTTTTTTGTAACGGCTTCCAAAATTGAAGGCATATTACGAATGGATACATTTTCTTTAAGCAAGCCCCGGAGTATATTCCAAATATGTACTACCCCAAGATCGTTGTTCTCTTTCATTACTTCATCTACAATTATTGGATGTTTCTTTCGTAACTTATCTAAAATATTTTGGGTATCTTGCAGGCCAAAAATGTCCGCAGAATTGCGCTTGATAATTTCTTTTAAACTGGCAATAATTATAGTTGGGTCATCAGCATCCATGTATCCGATGTGCTTGTCTCCATTCGCATTTATATATATGCAATATTCGGATAGCTCCAACCCTACATGGTCAACTATTCGAATCTTTGGAATGCCAAACCCCAGTTCTTTTGCCAACTGCTGTCTGAGCCTACGAATCTGTTCATGCACTTCAGAATATTGACTATTATCAAATAGAGGAATAAGGTCATAGCCTATTTCAAGTATAATTGCATCTACTTCGTTATAACAGGGGTCATCATTATGCCGAGCCATTAGAACCTCCTGCAGATAAATATACCATATTGATCTATCATAGGATGGCAGAGTAAAACAAATTTAGCTTTTTTCATAGAACTCACATCATTTATCAAATAATCATCAATATACTGGCATCTCATGAAAGACCGGTTACTATATTATATAACTGACTCAAATTTGGAGGACAAAATTTTGAAAAAAGAGCTTAGAAATGAGAGCAATGACAAGGTAATTAATCCAAGGAAGAATAAATGAAAGAATCAAGAAGCTTTCTGAAATTGTTTGTTTTTTTTATCGCCTTGGCAGCAGTTATGGCTTGGTTATTTTTCATCATTCCGGAACTAATAATGGAATTCCTTCAATGGTTGGCATTTTTTACAATTGTTGTCAGTGTAATGCTAATTGCAAAAAAGTTCTATGATGGCTCTACTATTTCTACAAAAAGTGATTCCTCTGACAGCTCAAAAGCAAGGAATATTATCATGCATGATATTATTAAACCAAAAAAAATGTTTTATAATCTAAGAGAAACAGAGGCTATTGAAACTTTAAAATCTCTTTTATCCAATGAAAATTACCTCAAGATAATTGAAAGACTTGCCGGAAAGGGAATGAGAAAAGGTTTTGCCTGCCTTTTTACCGGAAGCTCAGGAACAGGAAAAACAGAAACAGTATATCAAATCGCACTAGAAACAAAACGAAATATAATGATAGTCGATAATTCCCAGGTTAGAGATAGCTTATACGGATCAAGCGAAAAAAGAATAAAAGATATATTTGATAGTTACAATGATCTGGTAGAGAAATCTGAAGTAGTTCCGATATTACTTTTTAATGAAGCTGATGCAGTTATCAGTCAACGAAAAGAATTAAGCAATCATAACAGGGCAATAGACCAGAGTGAAAACACAATACAGAATATAATTCTATCAGAAATGGAAAATCTAACAGGAATTTTAATTGCTACAACTAATTTAGCACAGAACATGGACTTCGCTTTTGAACGCCGCTTTCTGTACCGTATCGACTTTGATAAGCCTAGTGCAGAAATCCGTAAGGAAATATGGAAAACACTCATGCCGGATCTACCTGAAGAATTAATTAAGGAATTGTCAGAAAAATATGAGCTGTCCGGCGGTCAGGTTGAAAATATAGCTCGCAAGATAGAAGTTAGACGGGTCTTAAATAACGACGTACTGCCAATGGCCGTACTGCTTCAATACTGTAAAGAGGAAAGTCAAAACAGTATTAGCATACTTAGGCAGTAATTATTATAGCTATTTATTTTCAAGGAAGATTGTCATGAGGTCATGGAACTCATGTAAAATGGCTTTTATCTGCACAGAATCGGGAGGAGCGACCTTTTCTACTTCAGCAAGAATTTTATCTATTTCATCTTTCCGTAGATGCTTAAATAGGTCCGCTCTTGCTTGTGAACCGATTAAAACGATGAGTACTGCCATTTTTTGGCGACGTGTAAATTCCTTGCAGCTTCCCTTCCTTTCTTGTTCTGTGGATGCGTCCTCATAGATCAACTTCTTTATAAGCGCAGCCATATCCTCCGGATGCACATTAGTTACACTTTGTTGATTATGCGAAGAAGGCTGAGCATTTTCAGTGTCTTCTAGAAACCTGAAGCAAGGGGACTGCCTAAGTCTTTCTTCTCTTCTTGCTCTATCTTCTTCCTCTAATTTTCTTCTTTTTTCTATTCCTGAAACAATCCAAAACAAGATAAGACAAATAAAAATTAAAACAAAAGCAAATAACATTCTCATATTTAATCCTCCAAAAAAAATATTAATTAGTTGATCAATCAAGGAATGCTATACCGATACAGATTTTGATAAAATTATGTAAAAATAGTCCTTATTTCATCTACTCTAACATGTCATGACAGATCAGAATGGTAATTTATAGATTAAGGACAAAAATATTCAAACAGGAAGGCATTTATAATACTATCCAAAGTGCCAAGGTTTGATATTTACTTTCAAGCAGCTTTTAAAAACTATACGAGGTTTTAGTTATGGAAGTAGAAAAATTACTATCTTTGGCAAAACAAGGTGATGCAGAAGCCCAATTTCATCTTGGACGTTGTTTTGATATTGGGGAAGGTGTACTAATAGATGAGGATAAGGCGATATACTGGTTTACGAAGTCTGCCGAAGGAGGATATCACGTTGCACAATTCTTACTTGGGTGTCTTTATCATCAAGGAGAAGGTATACCAAAGGACTTTGAAAAAGCCGTATATTGGTATACAAGATCTGCTGAGCAAGGTAATTTTACCGCACAGGTAAACCTTGGGTTTTGTTATTTTTATGGAGAAGGTGTTGAAAAGAATCGAGAAAAAGCTGTAAGCTACTTTATAAAAGCAGCGCGCGAAACCGATATGATTGCAAGTTGGAACTTACAATTCTGTTATTATAACGGAGTAGGCATCGAAAAGGATTTAGAAAAAGCCTTATACTGGTACAAATTTTCTTCAAATGCCTATTTTCCGGAAGAAAATTACAGCGGTACTATATATTATTATCAAGCTGTTCGAAAATGCAAATACGCTATTAGCTTAAGAATAGTTGGTTCAAAAGATATGCTTGATAATAAGAATTAATTATGAACTAGCACTCCATAACAGATAAGCTAGATAGAATTACCTGTATGAAAATACAATCATCCAAAGAAATGATTATCAATGATAAGAATGTGATATTACTGACTAAAACATAGGCTTGTGCTGATGATTGTTTATTCAGTGCTTCTGAGTTTGTCAAGATTTGCCTCTGTGATTGGCAGTGATTTAGTTCCTAGTTTGGCAAATGGATAGGGCTTGAACATGGGGGAGCTCTCAGGGAAATACTATGCCTGTACATTCTATTCATAAACTCTTTTTATAATGTAATCAGTATTAAACAATATTTGCTTTACCAATTCCTCTTCAAGTTTAAAATCTTTATTTATCTTATTACATAAAAACTCCAGCATATTTTCTCCTCGTTTTCTTATTGCACTAAAATCCCAGTAATCATTTTTGCTTATCTCATATTCATTATACGAACCAGTATTAAACCATTCTCTCTTGTATTCCCAAGACTTATTGCCCAATGGCTGGTTTTTATGCAATAAAATAGTTAAATTGCCTAGAGAATTTAAAAGAACTTTTAAAGCATGGTCTTTTCTTTCATCACTAAATTTACTGAGATATTCTTCTGTTTCATTATTCCAAAACTCCCATGGTTTTTGAGGCATAATATGTTCAATCTGGGTATCATAAAAAACAGAAATAGGCATTCTTTCTATGGTTTCCTTAAATTTTATTCTTAAAAATTCCTCATATTGAAACAAGAAATATTTTAAGCCCCACCATCTATGAAAACCTTTATTCCCTGTTACATAGGTAAATAAGCCTTTAAAACCATCTACGACCGATTGTTGGTTAATTGGTGACTTATTTTTATCTTCGAGAAATGTAATAAAATCAGATAAATTTTCACCATTATAAATATCTCTTGCTTTTTCAGCTGAATGGTATTCAATATCAAGTATCCACATACCTGGTATGCTGTTTCTAAAAAAAACATTTTCAATCAACATTAGTATAGTGTTTAATTCAGACATATTTAATTTTCTCAGCATCAGGGCAGACAATAGTATCTTTACTTCCTTACTCCCATTTAGCAGCAAAATATTTCTCCTTAAATCACTATTATTGTGTATTTCATACCAAACAGGAGCTAAATCAGAGAGGCTGGTAATATAATCATTGATTTTTACATAATTCATGGTTTCTTCATTATATTTTTCCGGCTTGTTGCAGAACATTTGGAATAACTTATCTTCTGCTGATTTTTCAGAAAATACATTGCCCTGTTGAGGCTTTTTGTATAAAGAAAGATGCGCGGATAGAAAAGCATCTTCATCAAGAACATCATTAGGATTTTTTGCCAGCGAACTATATACAATTCCCCACGCATCATTTATTTTCTTTCGAAGAACCTTTTTATCATCCTTATGGTGATCTAAACGTTCGTTAAGATATATCAGTCTATTTTTTAATTTTTCCAGTGTTGTTAACGGTTTCCCGCGATTGTTCATTGTTTCAAATACAGCCTGGACATCAAGATCCTTTTCAATTATTCTTTCATCAAATATCAAGCAAGATATAATCTTTTTAAATAATATCTCTTTTTGATTATTGTCTAACTCCATTATTTTTTTCTTGAAAAAGTCTTTTGCGTAACTTAAATTGTGTGTATAAAAATTTTCACGATCCATCTCAATAACAGTTTTTTCCTTTTCGTATATTTCTTTTAATAAATAATTGTAATTTTGGTTTGTAGCCTGATAGCTGAATTTATAAACCTCAGCAATTTTAGAAAGACTTTTTTTTGCAATAAAAAGGTCATATAATTCATTTTTACTCATATCGCAATATCCATTATCTGTCTGCTTAAGAAATTCAAATATAAGTATAATAATGGTAGTTAAACGCTGTTGGCCGTCTATTATATTGAAAAACTTACTCGTCAGCCATTCCTCTTCTGCTAAAGGTTTACTTTCTTCAAGGAATATTGTACCAGTATAATGCGGTTTCATTTCATTATTTATCTCATCTAAATCATCCCATAATTCAGATAACTGTTTATCTTCCCATGAATATCCTCTTTGATAGTCAGGGATACGAAAAACCTTATTATTAAAAAGTTCCAGTAAATTTCTTGTATTTGACATAAAAACTCCCTCTAAGTACTATACAGTATTGTTTTCATCAACACAAGCCTATGTATTACCTGATAATCTGCCATGCAGGTATACATAAACTCCGAGTTTGTCAAGATTTTACTACCGTATACGGATTCATGTATGAATTACTTAATTTGGAGATAATTTTTA
>Ga0099364_10003270_pt1 | contig 25209 bp, 18 predicted proteins | sample TergutTh196P3_FD_73070 | JGI IMG/M metagenome (GOLD analysis project Ga0099364, IMG submission 73070) | Microcerotermes parvus P3 segment gut microbial communities from Pointe-Noire, Republic of the Congo - Th196 P3 | ecosystem: Host-associated > Arthropoda: Insects > Digestive system > Gut ...
GTCATGCTCACAATGAATTTACGCAAGCCTTCTGCACCTTCTTTTGACAGTGGTTCCTGTAATATCCTGCCTGCGGATACTGCCGTTGCACCCAGGGCGATGGCCTTAAAAGCATCCATTCCCCTGTCTATGCTGCAGTCAACAAAAACAGGAATTTTTCCATTTGTAATCTTCACTATGGAAGGAAGTATTCTAAGCGGAGGAAGGGAATAATCTATATGCCCGTGATGGTGTGAAACCACTAAACCCCTTACACCGGCTTCAAGACATTTATATGTATCCTGTTCGCTTAAAATACCTTTAATAATAAAGGGAAGTTTTGTAGCTTTTACAAAGTCTTTAATTTCATTCAAACTTTTTGGCATCATTTCCTGACCTAGCACATTATCATACATACCTTTTCTATTCATGCTATGATCCACATCCATGCCAAGTGCAATGCAGCCGCATTTTTCCGCATGCTCCATTTCCTTAAAAACATTTTTATTGTCTTTATGAGGCTTAATTATTTTTATGGTCTTTGCTCCTGTTGCAGTAATTGCCTCAAGTTCCGCCTCATCTCCCATGCCTGCCCACATAACAGCATTAGCAGCTTTAATACCCCTTGCAGCCTCCACCATTCCTCCCGGATGCCATTTATCCAGATGAGAAAGCGCTGCAAGCATGATTGGTGTGGAAAAAACCTCACCGTAAAGCTCCAGCTTGGTGGAAGGGAGTACCGTATCTATATGCCTCATTTCCACGAGAATAGAATCAAAATAATCTCTTGTAAACTTTGTTGAATAACCTGCATTTTCTGCCATAATATCCTCCCGGGTTAACTTTTTTTCTACTTAACCCTGTTTTATTCTAACATAAATACAAAGTTTAATCAGTCACTGTTGTGGAACAATTCTTTGTTTATCTGCCGCCTTCCTCACAGCCCTATAAATATCCTCTGTTGAAAGGCCGTAAAAAGTTAAAAGTTCTTCGTAACTCTTTGCAGAAGTTCCAAAAGCATTATTTATTGCAACCTGTTCAAAAGCAACATTCACCTTGCCAAGAAGGACAGCGGCAATTGCCTCGCCAAGCCCTCCGGTTTTTACCGATTCTTCTGCGGTGATAACAGCTTTTTTTCCCCTTGCGTATTTCAGGATTTCTTCGGCGTTTAGAGGTTTTAATGTGCTTACATTGAGAACCTGAACGGAAATACCTTCCGCTTTAAGTTTTTCTGCGGCTTCCATTGCTTTGCTTACCATGATCCCTGTGGCAAAAATTGCCGCATCCGTGCCTTCGGTGAGGGGGTAGATTTTACCGATTTCAAAATCCCCCTCGGCTGCGGTGTATACGGGAAGCTCGTCGCGGTTAATGCGAAGATAAACCGGACCTTTATATTTGATAATCTGGGGCAGCATTTTTTTAAGCTCTACCGCATCCATGGGATTCAGCACTGTCATTTCCGGCATCGCACGGATGATGTTGGCATCTTCTACAGATTGATGGGTTTTGCCGTCGCCAAAATCCGAAAGCCCGCAGCTTGAGCCGATAATTTTAACATTGGCTCGGGGGATTGCAATGGAACAGCGTATCTGGTCGTAAGCTCTTCCTGCAGCAAAAACCGCAAAAGTCCCGGTAAAAGGTATCTTTCCGGCAAGAGCAAACCCGGCGGCAACCGAAGTCATGTTTTGTTCAGCAATGCCCATTTCAAAAAACCTTTCGGGGAAAGCTTCTTTGAACATCATTGACATGGTTGACTTTGAAAGGTCTGCTTCCAAAACCACAATGTCCTTGTTTAGTTTTCCGGCTTCCACAAGAGCTTCGCCGTATGCTTTGCGCAGATTTATTTTTTCCATCATAGAGCCGCCTCCGCCGCATCAAGTTCTCTAAGCGCTTCGTTATATGTCTTTTCATCGAAGATGCCGTTGTGGTAGGCGGCGTTTCCTTCGGCAAAAGAAAATCCTTTTCCTTTAACGGTATCAAGGATAATGATTTGCGGCCGCCCTTTAATAGTCTCCGCCTTTTCGAGAGCGGTAGCTATAGCCGCAGGGTCGTGGCCGTCCACGTGAATCACTTCCCATCCAAAGGCTTCCCATTTTTTGTCAAGGTTGGGAATATCAAAAATATCTTTGGTCGGCCCTGTCGCCTGTATTTTATTCCAGTCAAGAAAAGCTGTGATATTGTCCGCCTTAAAATTTGCCGCAGCTTGCGAAGCCTCCCAGAGCTGCCCCTCGGATTGCTCGCCGTCTCCCATTATCACGTATACGCGGGCGGGGCTGTTATTCAATCTTAGCGCAAGAGCCATCCCAAGGCCGACGGAAAGCCCCTGCCCGAGCGAGCCTGTTACAGCCTCAATACCCGGAATGGTTAAATCAGGATGCCCCTGAAGCAGCCCGTCAAGTTCCTTCACCTTGCCGAGCTCTACCTTCGGGAAAAAGCCTTTTTCGCAAAGGCAGGCGTACTGGATAAGGGCTGCATGTCCTTTGGAAAGAATAAGCCTGTCGCGGTCTGGATCACTAAGATTGTTTTTATCCAGGCGGAGTTTATGAAAATACATCACTGCCATAAGTTCTGCAAGTGAACAGGAGCCGCCTAAATGCCCCGCGCATCCTATGCCGATCATCTCAACCACATTGCGCCGCAGTTTAAGAGCCAGTTTTTTGATTTCTTTGATTTTACTTTCCGTCATGTTGAAAATGTTATCTTATGTTGTGCGTGAAGTCAATTGTTATCATAGACGTAAAGGCACGGAGGATTAATATAGTTTTAGTATCAAAAATCCGTTAATCTACGTTTCTCTGCAGACTCAAAAAATAAAGTTAACTCATATGATGTCAGGCATCGTTTTTCCGCGCTAGAATTATTTTCAGCGGAGGGCATTAACACGGACTTGGTAACATTTATCACGGATTATCACGAATTACACGGATTCTAAGAATTAAATAATCCGTGCCGTAGCGAAGGTACGCTCCCTTTCGAGGGCTGATGTCGCCAAATATATTTCTGGTAGACAAACTGACCCATGACAGGCGCCATTTTCGTTCTAGCTCAAATGGCGGCAGCGTAATCCGGTGTATGAGACATAACTTTCCTTAGAATTATATTCAACTGAGTTTGATAGTTCGTTCCGTCCTTTTTTAGCCATTCTACTATGTCAGCATCTAAATTGCAGGCAATTGCTACTTTTGCAGGTTTTTGGCTTTTTCGCTGTTCCCATGAGCAGAATGTGGAGAAATTTGTAATTTCCGGAATATCAGAACAATCAATATCTTCATCTTTTATGGCATCCGCCTGTTTCAGTTCATTTTCTGTGACTGAGGGCAAATTATCAAGATTATATTTAACCATTCCCTTTTCTTCCCTCTCGCCTACGGCGAAGAAGTCCCTGTCTCTTGCCACTCCACTGGGTTTGCCGCGTCGACAGTGCCGCCGGTTTTGACGTAACATGATGTCACCATATGCGGATTTAAGCAATTGCACGCTCTAATTTCTTCTTTGGGACTGTGTATTCAGTTTCAGGTTCTTTTACAAGACACATTTCATCATATTCAAGCATCCTTTCTGCAGAAATTGCCCCAACTTCATAATTTGCGATTGCATTTTCATGAATCGTTTCATAAATATCGCTTTTGTATTTCATTTCATTCCTCCAATAGAATCTCGGTTAAAGTTCCGTTTTTCAAACGATCTTTAATCTGCTCATCAGTCAAGGAAAATTGATCTTTAGCATCATTCTTAAATGCCTTTAATTCTCCATCGTCTATATTGTCTTTGTCAGACTTTGTAAAACCATAAACAAAAAAAGTACGAAATTTATTCTTAAAATACACGATAATTCGGAAACCACCAGATTTACCTTCCCCCATTCTGGCGATTCGATGCTTAAAAACACCGCCGCCTAAATCAGCATCAGACTGATCCGTTTCAAGTTTTTTTACCACCTCATATAATTCATTGTCTGTGATGCCTTCTTTTTTAGTAAATCTGCTGAATCGCGTATATTTGAATATTCTCACTGTTAACTAATAACACAGATTTAAGCCAAAAACAAGAACGAAATCTAAGAGAAAATTAACCCTACCAAAAATGGCAGCCACAACAAAGCTTGAACAAACGAGGTGGTGATACCATAGGCGTTAACTTATTTATCTCACACTAAGGCGCGGAGGCGCAAAGAAGAGGAAAGATTTCAAACTACAACTCTCTCCTCCGTGCCGCGAACCGAAGGTTCGATGTGCCTTTGTGCGAGTTTTTCTTCAAAAAATGTAAATGGAGAATTACTGATTCTGTATAGGGGAATAAAACTGAACGCTATTACCGTAACGCAAGCAAAGCCCTTACAATATAGCCGGCGCGCACATTGACGCGGACAGCCTGCCTAAGAGCAAGCTCGCGGTCGGATAAGCCGCTCAGCCTTTTCAGTTCGCCGATTTTGTGGAGCGCGATAGCCAGCTTGTCAAAAAAGGCGAGGTTTTTTTTGGAAAAGTGTTTTGCGAACCTTTTCTGATAATCAAGAACCTGCTCCATTGCGGCAGTGTTTACCTTGCCAAGCTGGCTTTTTAACGCCTTGTCATTAACCTTTACGCCCCGCAGCTTACCGCTGCGGTACATACCGGACATGGTATCAAGGGCTGTGTACAACTCTTTGTTAAACTGAACAAGAGTCTTATGCCGGGAATCTTTTTCTTCTTTGATGTTCTTAAAGATGCCGCCAATAGATTTGGCAATATCGTTTACGAACTTGTTGATGTCCAGATTGGCGTTTAGATTGATGTTTACCGGCATATTTCCCCCTATTCCGTAACTCTGGTAAAAATGGAGTCAAACGTCATTACTATATGTCCAAAACCAGCGATATTGTAGGTTGATGCACTTTCTGCAAGATATAACGAATTACCGTCTGCCGAGAGTGCAATGAAAAACCCAACCGGGATTTGATCTGACCATCCGTGGACAGTCCTTGTTCCGCTGATAGTAAACCCTATTGGATAATAATCTGACGGATTTACGCGCCTAAAGATACCATCATATGGGGGGGAAGTGTTGGGTGTCTCATGTGTTGTTGCGGTATTGTCGGCTTCTACCCATGTAATACCTTCATGGTTAATAAAAAATTCATTTATCATTGAGGCTGGACTACTCTTAAAATGAAAAGAATTTTCCGTGATTGTTATAGTGTGCGGGTTAAAATTGCCTTGAGTCCTTGTCCATGTGCCTGAGAATAAGGAAGGGTTTATTATTAACCAGTTAAGTTTCAGCGGTTCTGTTGTGCCGTCCCACCATTCGTAATTGTCAGTGTCGGTTAAGGTAACGGTGGCGGTGTAAGTTCCACCCTCTGTTTTCTTAATGTCACCGCCCAGAATGTATATATCGGCATCATGCCAATCATTAGGATCGGACCACCCCCAATTAAGTGTTATGGTATGTTCGTTTCCGTTGTGGTGAAAAACATTTATCGTTAGTTGAGGTGTAACGATCAACGCTTTGTTGACTGTAATTGCTACATTTTGTGTCAAAATGTTGTAGTTTGCCGTATCGCTCGGCGTAAATGTTACCTCATAACCACTGTTTATCACAGTCGGGATTATTGTTCCGTCTGTCCATGCAAAAACGCCATTTCCTGAACCGCCCCAAAATCTAGTAGTTGACAATGCCTCTCCGTAGTACTCAATATCGTATGCCCTCGGCCATGTTACATTGGGATTTGCTTTGTAGACTGTAATTGCTACAGCCTGTTTCAATATGTTGTAGTTTGCCGTATCGCTCGGCGTAAATGTTACCTCATAGCCGCTGTTTGTAACGGTCGGGATAACAGTGCCGTTTGTCCACGCAAAAACGCCGCTTCCTGAACCGCCCGAAAGTGTAGAAGTTGACAATGCCGCTCCGTAGGTAATCGCGCTTGCTGTCGGCCATGTTGTTACATTGGGATTTGCTTTGTTGACGGTAATTGTTACAGCCTGTGTCAAGATGTTGTAGTTTGCCGTATCGCTTGGCGTAAATGTTACCTCATAACCGCTGTTTGTAACGGTCGGGATAACATCGCCGTTTGTCCATGCAAAAGAGCCGCTTCCTGAACCGCCCGAAAGTGTAGAAGTTGACAATGCCGCTCCGTAGGTAATCGCGCTTGCTGTCGGCCATGTTACATTGGGATTTGCTTTATTGATTGACCACGTAAGGCCTAACTGCTCACTTGTACCGTCCGCCCATTCATAATTGTTCGTGTCGGTTAAGGTAACGGTGGCGGTGTAACTGCCGACTGCTGTTCCTGTAGTTTGGCCGCCCAAAGTATATGCCGCATTGGCTGCGGTAAGCGTTACGGTATGTGCGGTTCCTGTGTAGTTAAACTGGTTTGTGGTAAGCGCGGGTTTTGTAAGTTGCTGTTTTCCAATCGACCAGTTAAGGTTCAGCGGTTCGCTTGTGCCGTCTTCCCATTCGTAATTGTCCGTGTTGGTTAGGGTAACGGTGGCGGTGTAATTGCCGACGTTTGTTTGTGTCTGACCACTCAAAGTGTATGCTGCATTGGTTGCGGTAAGGGATACGGTTTGCGCGCTTCCGTTGTAGGTAAACTGGTCTACCTCAAGCGCAGGCTTTGCGATTTGCGTTTTACTACTGATTGACCAATTAAGGTTCAGCGGTTCGCTTGTTCCGTCTGCCCATTCGGAATTGTCCGTGTCGGTTAAGGTAACTGTCGCGATATAATTGTCGATGTCTGTTTTGGTAATATCGCCGCCTAAAGTGTATGCCGCATTGGCTGCGGTAAGGGTTACGGTATGCGGCTCTCCAGTGTGGATAAACTGGCTTTGGGCAAGTGCAGGCTTGGCGATTTGCTGTTTTCCAATCGACCAGTTAAGGCTTAACGGCGCGGTTGTTCCGTCCGCCCATTCAAAATTGTTGGTATTACTCAAGGTAACTGTGGCGGTATAATTTCCAACCTCTGTTTTTGTAATGTCGCCGCCAAGAGTGTATGCGGAATTGGCTGCGGTAAGCGCCACTGTATGTTCGCTTCCGTTGTAGGTAAACTGGTCTACCTCAAGCGCAGGTTTTGCGATTTGTGTTTTACCGTTTCCTGAGGGAATATCACAAGCGGTGATTACAAATAATCCCGTAATCATAATAATTCCAAAGATTCTAAACACTGTTTTCATACATACTCCTTACGCCGCCTTTGCGGCGGTTCAATCGGAAGTCTCCGCAACGCGGAGACAATACTTCCTTTGTTTTGTGGTGTATATAAATGTCTGACCACATATCATGGTCAGGTAATTTACCAAAAATTGAGAAAATATGGAGAAATCTGTAGTTGGATAAAAATATACTGCTAGATAGTTGACACGGTGATATAGGTATATATGATATAATTGCCGGATTGCCGGATTGCCGGATTGCCGGATTGCCGGATTGCCGGATTGCCGTAGGGAGAGGTCTGTTCAAAAAGGGCTGACTTTGGACCGCTTTGGCGAAGTATCTGCCTCATGTTTAAATTATGCTGTTTTGTGTTAAAAACATCAAGCAACTTTTTTGGAATATCGTAAGCATCACCGGCGAAGGAAAAAGCGCCTGTCATCCCGCCAGTTTGTCTACCAACAGGGTGTTGACACCTTTTATCCTCGAATTAGAGCTTTTTTCACTTTTCTCCGCACCGTAGGTGCGATTTCTCTTTTCTTTTGTTTTCTACCTGCGTCAAATATGCTAAACTGGGGCAGGGAGTGTTCAAATGCCAAAAAGAAACGACATCAACAGTATTATGATTATCGGGTCGGGTCCGATTGTAATCGGGCAGGCCTGCGAGTTTGACTATTCGGGAACTCAGGCGTGCAAGGCGTTAAGAGGTCTTGGGTATAAAATCATCCTTGTAAATTCAAACCCCGCTACAATCATGACAGATCCTGTTACAGCGGATGTAACCTACATAGAACCGCTCAATGTAACAAGACTTACGGAAATAATTGAAAAGGAAAAACCCGACGCGCTTCTCCCCAACCTTGGCGGACAGACAGGACTTAACCTGAGCCTTGAACTGCAAAAAGCCGGAGTGCTGGATAAATACAATGTTAAAGTAATTGGCATCAACCTTGAGGCGATTGAACGCGGGGAAGACCGCATTGAATTCAAAAAAACGATGGATAAAATCGGCGTGGAAATGCCCGGAAGTTTTGAAGCCCTGTCAGTTGAGCAGGCCGTGGAAGCCGCCTCCAAACTTGGATATCCTGTGGTAATACGCCCGGCGTATACAATGGGGGGAACAGGCGGCGGCATTGCGTATAACAAAGAAGAACTGCAGGCAATCGCAAACAGGGGAATACATGCGTCGCTTATCGGGCAGGTGTTAGTTGAAGAAAGCATCCTTGGCTGGGAAGAACTTGAAGTTGAAGTTGTAAGGGATGCGAAAAACCAGATGATTGCAATCTGCATGATCGAAAACATCGATCCTGTCGGAGTTCATACAGGCGATTCATTTTGCGTAGTGCCAATGCTTACCATAGAAGAAGATTTACAACAGCGGCTTAAAGAAATTGCGTTCAGGATTGTCAGCGAAGTCGGAGTCATCGGCGGCACGAATGTGCAGCTTGCGCACGATCCTGCTTCCGGCAGAATCGTTGTAATCGAAATCAACCCAAGAACATCGCGCTCCTCCGCGCTTGCATCCAAGGCTACGGGATTTCCCATCGCTTATGTTTCCGCACTTTTAGCGGCAGGGCTTACACTTGACGAAATTCCCTATTGGAAAGACGGAACAATGGAAAAGTATACGCCTTACGGGGATTATGTTGTAATAAAATATGCAAGATGGGCGTTTGAAAAATTCCCCGGAATCGAAGACAAACTTGGAACGCAGATGAGAGCTGTCGGCGAAGTAATGAGCATCGGGCGCACGTTTAAGGAAACTTTTCAAAAGGCGGTAAGGTCGCTTGAAATCGGAAGAAGCGGTCTTGGCTTTGCGAATAACTTTAACAAGATGAGCGCCGATGCGTTACTCGAAAGAATCGCCGTTCCAAACAGCGAACGTTATTTTGTTGTATACGAAGCCCTGCGCAAGGGTGTAAGCATCGACAAAATATTCGACATCAGTAAAATAAAAAAACATTACCTTGAACAGATGAAAGAGCTTGTCGATCTGGAAAACGAAATCCTCACTTACAGGAAAAGAGTTTTACCCGACGAGCTGCTTATAAGGGCGAAAAAAGACGGCTTTGCCGACAAATACCTTGCCGGGCTTCTTGAAGTGCCGGAAGATTATATAAGGCTCCACAGAAAAGTTGCGGGAATTGAAATGCAGTGGGACGTGGTTCCTGTAAGCGGAGCGGATGCTGAGTATTTTTATTCAACATACAACGGCATCGGCAAACTTGGCGGCGAGCTTTCTGCTTCAAGGGAAAAGCGCGGAGTTCAACCAAAGCAGCCTGCGGCGGGCAATAAAAAAGTTATCATACTTGGAGGCGGTCCAAACAGGATTGGACAGGGCATCGAGTTTGATTATTGCTGCGTTCACACTGCCTTTGCGCTGCGCGATCTTGGTTTTGAAACAATCATGATCAACTGTAACCCGGAAACTGTTTCAACGGATTATGATACCTCGGACAAACTTTATTTTGAACCGCTTACTGTCGAGGATGTTCTTTCAATCTGCAAACACGAAAAGCCGCTCGGCATCATTGTCCAATTCGGCGGACAAACGCCGCTTAATATCGCAATGGAAATGAAAAAAGCCGGAGTGCCGGTTCTTGGAACAACACCGGAAGTTATCGCGTTAGCTGAAGACAGGGATTTATTCAGAAACATGATGGAAAAGATAAATATCCCGATGCCCGAGTCCGCAATGGCGTGCAGTTACGAGGAGGCGGTTGTTGCGGCGGCAAGGATCGGTTACCCTGTCATGGTGCGCCCGTCCTATGTTCTTGGCGGCCGCGCGATGGAAGTTATCTTTGACAACGACCAGCTTAAAAATTATATTCAGGTAAACGACCGCTACATCTCAAGTGAAGCGCCGATTCTAATCGACAGGTTTTTGAATAACGCACTTGAATGTGAAGCGGATGCGCTTGCCGACGGTAAAAACGCCTTTATGCCCGCTGTAATGGAACATATCGAATACGCAGGGATTCACTCCGGCGATTCGGCGTGCGTTATTCCAACCGTTAATATCACAGAAGATCAAATCAATACAATCCGCGACTACACTTGCAAGATTGCAAGCGAGCTTGGAGTTGTCGGTCTTATCAATATTCAATATGCAATACACAACGGAAAGGTTTATGTGCTTGAAGCAAACCCGCGTGCCTCAAGAACGGTGCCGATTGTTTCCAAGGTGTGCAATCTTAACATGGCAAGTCTTGCGGTAAAATTGATTATGGCAGAGCACTCCGGCAAGGGCATCAATCTTACAGTGATGGAATCGCCGAAGATTCCGTACTACGGCGTTAAGGAAGTTGTTCTTCCTTTCAACATGTTCCCGGAGGTCGATCCAGTCCTCGGTCCTGAGATGAGATCGACAGGCGAAGTTCTCGGGCTTGCGGATTCTTTTGAGCTTGCGTTCTACAAGGCGCTTGAAGCGAGCAAGACGATTCTTCCGCTTGGCGGCTGTGCGTTAATTTCTGTAGACAAAAAAGACCGCGAAGATTCTATTGAAGTTGCAAGGCGTCTTGAAAAACTGGGGTTCAAAATCTTTGCAACAAAGGGCACGTTCACTTACCTTACGGATAAAGGCATACGCGCCGAGGCAATCAACAAACTGCACGAAAGCCGCCCGAATATCAAAGATGCGATAATCAACCGCCAGTTGGACATGATAATAAACACGCCAAGCGGAAGCAGGAGAAGTACGGACGACGGTTCTTATATAAGGAAGTCGGCAATCAAGTACAATATCCCGTATATGACAACTTTAACTGCCGCGCTTGCAAGTGTGAAGGGAATCGAAGAAAAGCTGAAAAGCGCAGGGGGGAAACTCTTTTCTCTGCAGGAGTATCATCGCTGTTAACCGTGGTTATTCAATCAAATGAGAATATAACTTGCCGAGTACGGCTTATTTGTTGTATATATTTAGTATGAGGAAATTTGTATACTTTTCTGTTTTAATTGTGGTTTTATTCTTTTTTGGATGCACAAGCAATACAGCTCTTGATTTACCCGAACTGGATTTACCTGAGCCTGTAAACGTGCAAAGGTACACCTCCGGCTCAAGCGGTCCAAATTCCTTTGAAACAAGGGATTTAATAAACGAAGCGGCTATACAGGATGCTTTTACCCTTGATTACCGGCCGTTAAGAGCGGAACCGGCAAGCACAGTCGATACATTAAGCGCTTCCGATCTTGCAAGCGTTTCAGGTTCGCTGCAAAGCATTACCGCAGGAGGCGGGCTTCGCAGTTTAACAGATTATATGACATCGTATTATAACGCCGAAACCGAGCAGGCGAGAATCCGTCAAATACAGGCGGCTCAGGAAGCAGGGCGCGAGGGGCAATTGCCCGCATCTGACCAAGGCCTTACGGTGATTGACTGGGGGCCGCAGGGGCTTTTTTCTGCGGCAATACAGAGACCTTCCATATACGTGATTTTTTCCCAGCCGATGGTTCCGGTTGCAAGCCTTGGGCAGGCAAGCGCGGTTTCTCCTCTTGTTACAATTACCCCGTCAATAAGGGGAACTTTCAGGTGGTACGGAACGAGCTTTTTGAGCTTTGAAGCGGATGAACCCTGCCAAAGCCAGCAGAATTATACAATTACAGTTTCGAGTAACGCTTCATCGTTAAGCGGCGCTGCGATTACTGGAGAAAGAGTTTTTTCATTTCATACCGAGACCCTTAGTATAAGAAGTTTTATTCCGGGTGAAGAATTCAGAGCACAAACAAACATGTGGTTCAGTAACGACAACGTTCCCCCCGAGGCCGCCCGTCTTATCAGCCTTGTGTTTAACTACCCGGTATATACTTCCGATATAAATCAATATCTTGAAATAACGGAAAATAATATACAAAAAAGATTTACCCTAAGGCAGATTGATGAATATAAAATTATTGCAGAACTTATTGACCCTGTCGAATTTGACAGAGAGATAAGAATAAACTTAAAAAGCGGAGCGAGGTCGCGCGGCGGCAGCCTTGGAACGCCTTCCGATCAGATTTACAGCTTCCGTACCCCGGGTCCGTTTGCAGTAACATCCCTTAACAGGAATGCCTGGTCGGGAAGTTACTCCAATATGTTTGACGTTATTTTTAACCAGAACATTGACGTAAGCACCGTGGACGGCGCGTTAAGCACAATTCCCGAAATGACCATTACAAATGAAAATTACGATATCTACGGGAATATGATAAGGCTGTTCAATTTGCCTGTTAGATATGGCGATAAGTTCAATATCACTGTTGCCTCAAGCGTACAGGATATATACGGAAGAAGGCTTGGCTCTCCTTATACAAGTGAAATTACTATGCCGGCTCAGCCGCCGCCAACCGGCGAAGTGCGGTTTTTGGATTACAGAGACCGCGTAATCCTTGAAGCGGAATTTGCGCCGCGTTATCTTTTTGAATACCGGAATAATTTACAGGGTTCCCGTTATTCTTTATCCTCGATCACAAACCCCTGGATCAACATGACAAGGTTTTGGGATAACCCTCCTCCTTTTGTCGTGCTGCCTCCCGGGGAGACAAATGTAAGGTATATAGAAGAAATGGATTTAACTCCCTACCTGAATGAGCAGGGCAGGGGATTTGTTGCATTTAACACAGACATGATTCTTCTGACAAGCGAAAGATTGAACAACGAAGCATACCGCGCAGGAACAACAAGATCGCAGAGCGGCAGAACGATACAGGTAACAGACCTTGCAATGACAGTCCGTTATGGATTTAACAAGGCGGCGGTGCTTGTTACAAGCCTTTCTACAGGGCAGCCTGTCGAGGGCGCGAAGATAAGCATGCTTTCGCCGGAACTTGTAAACAGCGGCGCGGATTTGACCGGCATGGAAAGTTTTGCAGAAGGCGTTACGGGAAGTAACGGTCTTGCCGTGATTAACATGGGTTCGCTTTTACTTAGAAATAATACATATTCCAGATACTATTGGGCTGCGCCGTATTTTATGGCGGAAAAAGACGAAGATAGGGTTATATTCGATTCTATTTCGCATAACATGTGGCGCTTCGGCGTATACCCGAATTCCCCCCAATCTGCGGAAGAAATTATACCATTTGCTTTTATGTTTTCCGACCGAGGCTTATACAAACCCGGCGAAACTTTAACGTTCCGGGGCGTAGATCGATCAAAGGTGCTTGGAATGTACACAATCTATCAGGGCGATTATACCATCACCCTCGAAGAAAGTTCCTACAGACCTCAGCAATCCTCTTCCATAACCGGAGTTACAACAGATTCAGGGAGTTTCTTCGGCCAGATTCAAATCCCCGAAGACCTGCGTCCGGGTTCTTACAGCCTTGTTTACAGAAGAGGTATAAACGGCGAAGCTAATGACGAGGTGATTGCAAGTATTCCCGTAACGGTTGCATTCTTTGAAAGGCTGAGCTTTCAGGCTGCGATTTCTTCAGCTTCTGCGCCTGTAATTCTGGGTGGTGAAATAAATCTTACGTTAAGTGCAAATTATCTTTCCGGCGGAAGCCTTTCAGGCGCGGCGTGGGAAGGTTCGTGGTTTGAAGAAAGGACTTTCTTCCAGTCTCCGTCCGAACGCGGATTTGTTTTCGGACCCCGGCGCGGCTGGGACAGTATGCGCCATATCGCTTCAGACGGCGGTACGTTAACCGCTGGCGGTACTGCAGAGCTGAGTCAGACAACAACAGGCGCAGGCAAGGTAACAGGCGCGCCGTATGTTTATAAAGCGGAAGCAAGAGTAACGGATCTAAGCAACCAGATGATCTCGGCTTCACGTTCTGTTATCGCACATCCCGCAGGTTTTTACATCGGCCTTAACAGTACAACGCGCGGCTTTATCCGCGCCGGTCAGGATTTTACCTGCGATTATATTACAGTGGATGTTAACGGCGCGAGGACTTCCGGCAATTCGCATTTCCTGCAAAGTGGAGCCGGCGCACGTCAGCTTAAGATCGAGCTTATCCGCGAAGAATGGCGGCGTGTACAACAGCAGGGAGTTGCAGGTTATATTTACGATCAATATGTACGCGAAGAAGTTGTTGACAGCGTTCAGACTATTACAATTCAAAACAGCGGAAATATAAGAGTAAGACCTTCGAGCGCAGGTTTTCATATACTGCGCGTTTCATCGCTGGACAGGGAAGGAAGAACTGCGCTTACAGAAATTACTTTTTATGCTACAGGTTCCGGCGGTTACTGGAACATGAACAATCCTTCCGAGATTCGCCTTGTCCCCGATCAGGATATGTACGAGCCGGGAGAAACTGCACAGATCCTTATGCAAAGCTCTCTTCCCGAAGGTTATTATCTTATAACGGTGGAAAGAGAAGGTGTTTTTACGGAAGAAGTCAGATATATTGAAGAATCTGTTTCTGTAATTGACATTCCGATTGCACGTAACTATGTGCCTGTTGTATATGTATCTGTTTCATCATATTCAGTGCGCTCCGGACCTCCGACACATGAATACGGAAGCCCGGATTTAGACAAGCCTCAGGAATTTTTCGGCATAACGCATCTTTTTGTTGATTCGCGTACTAAAGGTTTTTCTGTCAGCGTTGAAACTTCAAAAAATGTATACCGCCCGGGCGAAGAAGTTACGATAACCCTTACGGCGATAAAGGACGGAAGACCGCTTTCCGGCGCAGAACTTTCTTTAATGGCAGTTGATCGCGGAGTATTGGATTTGATCAATTACCGCGTGCCCGATCCTATAGAATATTTTTATTCCACAGGTAATTTTCCGCTGTGGGTTACAGGCGGCGATACGCGGTCGCTTTTGATGGATCCCGTAACATATACTGTAATGAGCAGAATGGGCGGAGATGCATCAAATGACGGCGGTAAAATGGAAATGGCGGATATGGTTATGGGTGCAGGAGCCGCCGATGAAGAGCGCATCGACTTTAACCCGACTGCGGTTTTTGAACCAATGCTTATAACAGACGCAAACGGCAGAGTTACGCACACATTCACCCTGCCGGACAACCTTACAACATATCGCGTAACAGTCTTCGGCGTGCGCGGCGATCTCTTTTCCTTAAAAGAAAGCGAAATTGCCGCACAGAACAGGATAAATGTACGCGAAGTTGTCCCAAGGCGGATGCGCGAGCGGGACACTGCCGAGGTTGGAGTGTTAATCACAAACCTCGATTCTTCAACACAGACAATCACAGTAAGGCTTGATATCGGCGGTCCTCTTGCGAATGTATCAGGCGGTCTTGCAAGAATGCCCGGTCAGGCTTTTGTTGACGGTGTTGCAGAACAGCGGATTACTGTAAGGAGCGGTCAGAATGCCGTCGTATATTTTGATGTTGCGGCGGTCAAAGAGGGTAATGTTACGCTAAACTTTTCAATAAACTCTAATATCCTAAACGAAAGATTAGTCAGGGAAATGATAATCGAACGCCCCTATGTAATGGAAACTTTTACAACAATGGGAACTATAACGGGGGATTCTGCAAGCGAAGGGCTTGTTATTCCTTCCTATGCAGATAACAACATGGGAAGCCTTACAGTCTCTTTGGATGCGACACGTCTAAGCCTTTTGGATTCCGCTGTCACTTATCTTTTCCGTTATCCTTACGGATGCCTCGAACAGCGCGCATCGGCAGTCCTTCCCCTTGTGATTTTCGGCGAACACCTTGAAGCGCTGAGCCTTCGCTCGGAGGTTTCAGATCCCCGCCGTGTTGTGGAGGATGAACTTCGCTCATGGGGGAATATCCAGCTTCCAGACGGCGGCTTCCCGTACTGGCCGTCTGGTACGCGCGGCGATTTCTATGTCAGTTTAAGGATTGCCCACATTATTGCGATTGCCGGAGAAAAAGAAATTGCTTTACCTTCATCGTTAAATGTAACAACTTTGGTTGAATATCTTAACCGTGAGTATCAGGAAATGCAGACAAGGCGGAGTAATTCACGGGATTATATCTACCAGTCATATTTACAGTCGTACATGTTGTATGTTACAGCTCTCCTTGGCGAAAGAGTAGATCCTTCAAGGCTTGCCGATATTTTAGGCAGAACCAATGTTGATCCTTCCGTGCTTGCATTTACGGGGATGACCTACCGCGCAATGGGACGAAACACCGATGCATCTGCCGTGGCGCAGCGTCTTCGGGGTCTAATTCGCCTAACGGCAAGAAGCGCAGAGATTACAGATCCTCTGGAAAGGCAGCGTTACAGTTATTTCGGCGGAACCGTCGAACAGCTTGCATTAACTCTTCAGTTCTTTGTAGATCAGTACCCGGGTGATGAAATAAACACACGCCTGCTTTATGCGTTACTTGAAAATCAAAGGTCAGGAAGCGGTTTCTGGAACAACACCGCAGTAACTTCAAGGGTTCTTTCTGCAGTTGACGCATTGATAAGGGCGGAAAATCTTGCCGCAACAGATGTACGGGGAGCCATAACTCTTGCAGGTGTAGAACTTTTACAAGGAACATTTAGAGGGCTTGGAGCAAGAGCTGTTATAAATACCTTTGAATTTGGAAGCCCATCTTTGTTGAACCTTCCAAGAGACAGAATGCAGACGCTGAACTTTACACGCAGCGGGACAGGAAATCTTTATTATTCGGTTTCATTGCGTTATGCGATACCGTCGGAGCTTCAAACCATCCGCGATGAGGGGCTTGGCGTATTCATGGCAATTTATGATGTAATAACAGGCGAAGAAGTGGCTGGAACTGCCCTTCAAAGCGGAAGAACATACCGCGCAAGAGTAAGTGTATCTTCTACAAGGGATCGTACATACGTTGCGCTCCGCGTACCCGTTCCTTCCGGCGCGGAAATTCTTGATTCCGCTTTTGTTACAACAGCTTCTTACAGTGATATGCCGGAAACCGAAATACAGGAAAGAAGCTCATGGCTGAGCCACAAGGCAATAATGGACAACGAGATACAGTACTTCTGGGATCAGTTTAACAGGGGAGAGACAACAGTCAGTTTCCTTTTTAGAACTGCAAGAAGGGGAGTGTACCCAACGCCTCCGGCTCAAGCTGAATGTATGTACGAACCGGAAGTTTTCGGCAGAAGCCGGGGGTTAATCTACATAATTGAATAAATTGTTGATAAAGGTTTGCGCTATTGCGCAAACCTTTAAGGGAAAAAATAAAGCCATTTTACGCATAACGGCAATTGCAGCTTCGGCGCTGATAGTGATATGGCTTGTACTTCGCTTTTCCCCATACCCCGAGTTGAAGGAATTTCAATCGCGGCCTTACAGTGTCCGGTATTACGACCGCGCAGGAATGTTACTGCAGATAACGCCTCTTACCGACGGGCTTCGCAGGGAAAAACAAAATGATTATCCGCAGCATGTTAAGGATGTTTTTGTATTTTCAGAAGACCGCAGGTTCTACAATCATTTTGGCGTTGATCTTCTGTCTCTTTTTCGCGCATTGTACCAGAATGTTTCAAGCGGAAGGAGGGTAAGCGGCGCATCAACCATTACAATGCAGACAGCGCGGATAATTGCAGATAACGGGCAGCCGCCGCGTAATCAAAGCGTTTTTCAAAAACTTATAGAGATGTTTAACGCGCTGCGCCTTGAAACGCGCTTTTCAAAAGATGAAATCTTAAAGATGTACCTTGACTCTGTCCCCTTTGGGTTCAGCACGGAGGGAGCAGCATCCGCCGCACGTACATTTTTTGCAAGTGAAATTTCAGCTCTTTCCCCATCGCAGATTTTCTGCCTTGCCGTTATTCCGCGCCGTCCGAGTTTTTACAACCCGCTGGAAAACCCGGAAAATTGTATAGCGGCAGCTTCGGCATTGCAGGAAAGATTTGCGGCGGACAAAAGCCTTGCGCGCAAATGGCCGTTATTCGCACAGATCGATCATGGCGGCTGGGAGTTTGCCGCAAATTCCGCGCGCAGGTTTTCCTACCCGTTTGAGCTGCCGCACCTGATCCGGTATATCAGCGCAAACACTCCGCCTCCGCCTGACGGCGAAGTACACCTGACAATCGATCTGGCTTTGCAGAATTACCTTGAAAGAACAATCGCGGCAAGTGTGCGGATGTATTATTCACTGCGCATCACTAATGGCGCGGCTCTGGTGATTGATAACGAGACGGGAGAAATCCTTGCATGGACAGGCAGCGCAGAATTCTTTAACGAAGATGCTGCAGGTCAGGTTGACGGGGTGCTTGCATTAAACCAGCCGGGCAGTGCAATGAAACCGTTTCTCTATGCAATGGCGCTTGATAATGGTTACAGCCCTTCGGATGTTCTTGCGGATATTCCTGTAAGTTTCGGCGAAACAGAAATTTATATACCGCGTAATTTTGACGAACGTTTTAACGGCCCTGTCCTCTTACGCACCGCGCTTGCATCAAGCCTGAATATTCCGGCAGTGTCTTTACTCGAAAGAGTTGGTGTAAGAAATTACAGCGAACTTTTGTTTTCACTTGGTTTTGATTCCATCAGACAATCAATTGAAGATCCCGGTCTTGGGCTTGCTCTTGGGAATGCCCCTGTAAGCCTGCTTGAATTGGTCAGGGCGTTCAGCGTTTTCCCACGGGACGGCGTTTATCTTCCGCTGACATGGGACTTGCAGCGCGGAAATTCTGTAGGCGGACAGGAAAGACGCATCTTTTCTGTTGATGCCGCACGAATCATCTGTTCGATTTTATCGGATTCCGCCGCGCGGACGCTTGCGTTCGGTGCGGGAAGGAACTTTGTAACACAAGTTCCTGTGATATTCAAAACAGGAACAGCAAATCAATTTCAAAGCATTGTCGCTCTTGGGGCTACAACAAAATATACTATCGGCGTGTGGATGGGGAATTTTACCGGCGAAACTATATTCAGAAATACCGGAAGTTCCGTCCCAGCCGTTATCGCACGCGACACTCTCAATCTGCTGCATGGAAATTACAGAGATTATTCCGATTTTCCTGCACCGGCAAATTGGCAGTTAAGAAGAATCTGCGCCGTTTCGGGAATGGAACCTGCAAACGGATGTCTTTCTGTAATCAATGAATACGTGCGCCAAAGCGCAGCAAGAGAGCTTTGCACATGGCATGTTGTTGTAAATGGAAGAAGCGAAACACTATACCCTGCGGAATATCAGGCATGGTTTAATTCAACCATGAGGCAGGGCTCGATTTTTTACGCATCGCGTCCTCTGGAAATAATTAACCCGCGCGACGGCATTGTGTATCTTCCAAGCCGGGGCATCGGCATAAATGAAATTCCTGTTGAAGTGATCGGCGGAGGCAGCGATCTTCTTCACGTAACGCACAACGGAAGGTCTTTTACCGTAAGCCGCCCGTTTATTTTTAACCTTGAGCGTATTCCCGGCGTGAATGTTCTGCGTGTTCAAAGCGGCGGTGAAGATGCCGAAATTACATTTACTGTTTCGCAGTAGTAATTATTAAGAAGTCAAACACTCAGTATATTTGCCATATATTTACTTGCCCCGCAGATATATTTAATGTATAATGACTTATGCCGTTGTTTTTTAATATTGCAGGACCCTGCGTTCCGAGCGAACATTATATAATCGACCCAATGCGGGGTATTGGCGATGATTTGATGTCGCTCATCAATAGTAAGCAGTATTTCCTCATTCACGCGGCGCGTCAGAGCGGTAAGACCACTCTGCTTCAAGCGCTTTCCCGTAGGCTGAACGCGGAAGGCAATCATTACGCACTGTATTGTTCGTTGGAAGCTTTGAGTGAATTCACCGATCCGGAAAAGGGCATTCCCGCAGTAGTTAAAACGATAAAAGCCGCTATTGAAGACAGCAATATGCCGAAAAACTTTGCAAAAGACGCCGATTACAGCGATACCGTCAATGTTTTACGGAGTTCTCTTGTGGCATATTGCAGAGCGCTGGATAAACCATTAATTATCTTTTTTGACGAAGCGGACTGCCTTTCAGACGGAACGCTTGTAACTTTTTTAAGACAGCTCAGGTATGGTTATGTAAACAGGGCAGTTGCCCCATTTGTTCACTCCATAGCCCTTGTCGGTATGCGAAACCTGCGGGACTACAAGGCTCAGGTTCGCCCTGATTCACAAACGCTTGGAACTGCAAGCCCGTTTAACATTGTAACGAAATATATCAATTTAAGAAACTTTACCAAGGGTGAAGTTGCCGAACTTTACACGCAGCACACAACTGAGACCGGGCAGGTCTTTGAATCGGATGCTGTTGATTACGCTTTTGAACAAACACAAGGGCAGCCCTGGCTTGTAAATGCCATCGCAAGAGAAGCGGTGATGGAAATAATACGAAACAATTATTCGCAGGCAGTCACAAAAGACCATGTCGAACAGGCTGTTCAAAATATTATCCTTACACGGGGAACGCATTTTGACAGTTTGATAAGAAAACTTAGAGAGCCTAGAATTCGCAAAGTAATTGGACCGCTTATTCTGGGTGAAGAAATTATAGACAGAACTACAGATGATTATATTTACACGCGGGATTTGGGTCTTATAAGGGAAGTTAACAGAAAAACCGAGGCGGCAAATCCCATCTATGCGGAAATGATCGTAAGAGCTTTGAACCAAGGCGTTCAGGATTCCATAGAAAACACATACAGGGAGTACGGGATCCCGCGATATATAAAAGACGGCAAGCTGGACATGGATTATCTGATAAAAGATTTTCAAAGCTACTGGCGCGAAAACAGCGAAATATGGAAAACTCGTTATGAGACAGAACTTTACCAGTACGACGAAGCCGCCCCTCATCTTGTCTTACAGGCGTTTCTGCAGCGTGTAATTAACGGCGGCGGGAAGATTGTCCGGGAAATGTCGTTAGGCACAAAACGTGCCGACCTGTGCGTCCTCTACGGCGAACACAAATACCCAATCGAACTTAAACTCCTGCAGAACGTTAGAAGCCATGCTCATTCTCTGGAACAAATATCCGAATACATGGACAAGTGCGGCTCAGACACAGGATGGCTCGTTATCTTCGACCGCGATACAGAAAAGCCCTGGGACGATAAAATTTACACGAATGAAGAAAACATAAACGGGAAGAGAATCGTTGTAGCCGGATGTTAGATAACAAATAGCAGAGAGCAATTAGCAAAATTTAAATGCGTACACCCTTATTTTTTTCTGACAATTGTATTATCTTTATTTAATTCAAATTCTTTGTTATTATTCTCAAAATAAATTCTTAGCCTTTTTATTGTTTTTCCTTCTACTTTATATTTTGATAAATCAAAATCCGGTTTAATTTGCTTTAAATAAGGTATTATTTTATGCATTTCAACCCACCCATCCTGATTTTTTGGCAGCTTCTCAACGGCAGTATTCATCAGCATATCCAATGTTTCTTCATCTGAGATTTCAGAATTTTCGGATTCTTCCGGTTTTATGGTATTTACTTCAACAGTATTATCATCTAAATAAATAAATTCATTGCAGGCATTTACAAATGCTTTTATGGATTTTTTTTCTCCAAGTCCAATTACTGTTTTGCCTTTTTCCCTGATTCTTTGCGCCAGTCTTGTAAAATCGCTGTCGCTTGACACAATGCAGAAACAATCAATAATTCCTTCGTGTAACAAATCCATTGCATCAATTACCAGTGTAAAATCGCTGACATTTTTGGAGTCTTTATTGGAAAATTGCTGTATGGTACTCAGAGAAAATTCATGAATTAAAGGTTTCCATACATTTCTGTTAGTATCTGTCCAGTCTGAGTATATCCTTCTGACAGAAATCTGTCCGTAAGCGGCAATATTTTCAAATATTTTTTGTAAATACCTGTGGGATATATTTTCCGGATCAATTAATACGGCAATATTCGTAAATTCATTATCTTTCATGATACTTGTATACCTTTATTCCTGAAATATACCATATATAGGTACTTTTGTATATGTTTATTTCAGATTAAACTTCGAGGAATGGAAATTCCGGTGATAAACGGTTTTAAAATGCAGGGAAGCACAGGTTTTGGAACAGCTTCGTTTTAAAAATATTTTTCAAATTTCCTTCAAAACCTATTGACAAAAATACCAAATTGATATATATTCTTAAAAGAAACTAATTACAGATAAGGAGATTTAAATACTTATGGAACGTAATACGGTTCAGCGCCAGATTATCCTCGACGGGTTGCGAAGACTGGATACGCATCCCACAATTGAGGAAGTCTTTGCCGAAGTCAGAAAAGACCATCCTGCCGTCAGCAAAACGACAGTTTATCGTAATCTAAGGCAGCTTACAAAGGATGGTGTAATTCGGCAGGTTTTGCTGCCGGACGGTCTTGAAAGGTATGACAGAACAACCATGATACATCATCATTTTAAATGTACCAATTGTAATGGCATTTTAGATGTGGAAATTGAACATTTGATGGACATCAATGGTATTATTCAGAATAAATATGGTTATCAGGTTGATAAGCATGATTTGGTTTTTTCCGGTCTTTGCCTAAAGTGTAAAAAGCTAAAAAAACTGCAAACGGGTAAAAGCAGGAATAAAATAAATCAAAAATCCTCAAAGGAGGTTATATAATGCGAAAATTTAAATGTTCGGTTTGCGGATATGTCTATGACGAGTCAAAAGGCATCCCCGATAAGGGCATTGCGCCCGGCACAAAGTGGGAAGATATTCCTGAAGACTTTAAATGCCCGGTGTGTACTGCCCCAAAATCTGTATTCAAGCCGCTGGAAGAAACTGTACAAAAAGCGGCGGCTGTTCACGCAGACGGCGGGAATGATCATTCTCATGATTTTGAAAAACTCAAAGAATTGTCCGCAGCGGAAATCTCGGCCGTTTGTTCCTCTCTTGCAAAAGGCTGCGAAAAACAGCGGCTCAATTCCGAGATGGAAGCTTTCTATAAACTCGCAGACTATTTTAAGTCAAAAGCGGAAAGCCAACAGGGCAGGACATTCACGGATATATCCAAAATGATTGATGACGATATAAATAAGGGATATCCGGCTGCAAATACAACGGCAAAAGCCGCAGGGGACAGAGGCGCGCTTCGTTCTCTTGTGTGGAGCGAAAAAGTCAGCTTGATAGGTAAAGCTCTGCTTCTCCGTTTTGAAATGGAAGGAGATGCAATGCTTGCAAACACTAAAATTTTTGTCTGCGATGTATGCGGGTTTATCTTTCTTGGCGACGCGCCTCCGGATATTTGCCCTGTCTGCAAGGTGCCAAGTTATAGAATAATTCAAGTGGAGAGGAGGTAACGATATGGCGGTATTTCGAAATGTACGGCTTTGCGGAAAAGATTGTATGTGCCTTTACGTCTGCCCGACTGGCGCAACCGACACAGAGAATAGTATAATAGATGTTAACAAGTGCATTCCCGGATGCAGGGCTTGTGTGGATTCCTGCCCGTCAGGAGCTATCTCTTTGCTTCCTGAATGGTACCCTCCGCAGCAGCCTAAAACAAAAGCTGTTATTGCTGCGCAGCGTGTATTGGGGAAAAGTAAGGTGGTTCAGGAGGGAATTGCCGAAGCTGTTGCAGCTTCAGCACAGAGTGCGGTAACAAGGCAGTTTGCCGAAGCACTCGCAATATCCAGCCGCCGGATGGCAGAGGATATCCTGCGTGAATCGGGTTATATGCTTCCGCAAAGCGCGGAGGTACGTGAATTATTAAGCTCTATGAGAGAAAATCCTGCAAAGGATTTTCCAATAGAAGCAGTTGAGTTATTAATTAACAAACTGCAGAAATAAATTTTGAAGGAGAGTTTATGGCAAACTTGAAAGGGTCAAAGACCGAAAAAAACCTTCTGGAAGCATTTGCCGGCGAAAGCATGGCAAGGAACAAGTACACCTACTTTGCTTCCAAGGCGAAGAAAGAAGGCTACGAACAAATTGGGGCCTTCTTTGAAGAAACAGCGGGCAACGAAAAGGAACATGCAAAACTTTGGTTTAAATTCCTTTGCGGAGGTGAAATTCCTTCGACCGCCGAAAATCTTAAAGCCGCCGCCGCCGGCGAAAACGAAGAATGGACATCAATGTACAAGCGCATGGCGGAAGAAGCAAAGGAAGAAGGCTTTAACGACATTGCATTCCTGTTTGACGCAGTAGGCAAGATCGAAAAAGAACACGAAGGGCGTTATCTGAAACTACTGAAAAACGTCGACGAAAAAACTGTCTTTGCAAAGAAAGAAAAATCTGTCTGGATTTGCCGTAACTGCGGACATATTCACGACAGTGAAAACGCTCCGCAGCAATGTCCTGTTTGCGCGCATCCTCAAAGTTACTTTGAGCTCCGTGTAATAAATTATTAAAGGGAGGAAATATGAGTTTATTTATTTGCAAACATTGCGGGAATATGGCGGAACTCATCCATAACAGCGGCGTACCAATGGTATGCTGCGGAGATGACATGACAGAAGTTGTTCCAAATACTGTAGAAGCAAGTACCGAAAAACATCTGCCTGCCGTAGAAGTTTCAGGTGATATTGTAAGCGTACAGGTCGGCACTGTGCTGCATCCGATGGAAAGCAACCATCATATTACATTTATGTATCTTGAAACAAAAAATGGCGGACAGCGTCAATCACTAAAAGCCGGCGAAGAGCCAAAAGCAAAATTTGTTTTATTCGGCGACAAACCGATAGCCGTTTATGCATACTGCAATCTGCACGGACTTTGGAAAACAGAGATCAAGTAAGAACCTAACCGAAAAGGGCGTTGTTTACAGCGCCCTTTTTTTTGCTTTGAATCTATAATTATCTCTACAGCCTCACTTACAATCTGTTTCATATCTGTAATAATCTTTTGATGTAAACGCTCAAGTGGTTCATTAGGGTCAGATACAACACTAAATAGTTTATATGGCTCAATTTCAAGGGTTTTGGCCAAATGTTCCAACATATTTGGTTTGGGGTATTTTTTACATGTTTCTATCATCGCGATGTAATGTGTTGACACACCTGCTTTTTCAGCAAATTCTTCCTGTGTCATTCCCAAAACCATAACTGAGGAAGACCGGGGGCTACCGAACGGAACACAAATCGTAGTTACAAAGACCTAACAGTTTAATAAAACTACAGCAAACACCGTCTAAGGCGGTGTTTGTTGTAGTCACGGTGATTTGAATGAATCGCTGTTGCCTTGTCATTTTTCCTGTGTTAATCTATTAATAAATGTATACATTAACTTATGAAGAAAAGTTGAGATTTATGCGTACTCTTAACTGGGA
>Ga0099364_10003271_pt1 | contig 25203 bp, 24 predicted proteins | sample TergutTh196P3_FD_73070 | JGI IMG/M metagenome (GOLD analysis project Ga0099364, IMG submission 73070) | Microcerotermes parvus P3 segment gut microbial communities from Pointe-Noire, Republic of the Congo - Th196 P3 | ecosystem: Host-associated > Arthropoda: Insects > Digestive system > Gut ...
TTCTCCTTCTGAGTATTGTCTCGATTTTCTTACCGTTAGTTTTTCGAGTCCTTTAGGATATTTTCTCACACTTTTATACTGCTTTTGCATGTGACGTCTTGTTTTACGCTTACTAACATGTTGTCTTTTCCTCACGATACTCTCATACCGCTTGGCAGCGGCTTTCGCAAAGAAAAACGAGGGGGCTGTTATTTGCCCCCTGTTTTACTCATGTTTAGAATCCCGGTGATTGTGGCCTCGACAATCGGCAAATAATTCTCCGGGCATTGGGTAAGTTTCAATTTTATTCGCTCAAACACTTTACTGTCCGACTCTGTTGTTTCAGGATAGAAGTATTTATCAACAGGGAGCTTGCAAGCGGTCACTAAATCATAAAAATATGCCAGGCTTGGTATGAATCCGCTGTTTTCAATGTTTGCGAGGTAACGAGGGTCAATCCCAATTTGTTCTGTCAACTGGCGACGCGATATTCCTAAAGCAATACGAGCCTCTTTTAAGTCACTGCCGAAATCTTTAAACGCCTCACTCATTCTACCTTCATACATGGTATGTATCACCCTTCTACATTGTAGACACCATAATACAATTATGATATGATGTACATGCCATATGCATACAAGAATTATGCCATAAAAAATAGACATACCCCTCGCTAAAAAAACTCCTGTGACAAAACAGCCCTCCAATTTTTGTCTTAAATTTTAGAACAGGATTTTAATTTAGAGAACAATAATAAAAGCAATAAATGTATAGAACATAGCAATTAGATATAGTGACAGTCATTGATAAATATGACAATATATCATTAACAAAGTATCTAACAAAGTATCAATAATTCAGTAAATATGCAACCTGTCCTGAATGATGAAATAAAGACTATAAAGCTAATGCTCTAGAACGTAATTATGCATGAGAAGCAAATTAATAATAAAATAATAGGAGGGTTTTTAATGAAAAAGTTCATTATTGGGCTAGTATGCCTAACGTTACTGGTGTCTGTTACCGCTTGTGGTGGAGGCTCATCACCTTCAGCATCCCAAACTCCCGCACCTTCAAACGAGCAAGCAGCCACTCAGGAAGCGCCGGCTGATGCGTCTGGAGCAAATATTACGATAGGATATGCTTGCGCTGATTTAAACAACACTTTCCAGACTTATCTTGTTGACGCTGCAAGAAATTTTGCAGATGCAAATGGTGTCGGTTTGACTGTTACTGACGCACAGCAAGATGTTATTTTTCAGCAAAATCAGGTTGAGACGATGATTCAAAACAACATATCTGCACTGGTTGTGTCCCCATCTGACACAAGCGCTATGGGACCTGTAACAAATGTTGCGCTAGGCGCGAACGTCCCGCTTGTATATGTAAACAGCAATCCTTATACAGATTCCGATATGCCAGCGGGTGTATATTATGTTGGTTCTCTCGAGACGACAGGCGGAAGGCTCCAGATGGAAAAGGCTGGCGAACTCATGAGTGGTGAAGGCAACGTATTTATACTAATTGGCGATCCGGGTTATGAAGCATCAAGGCAGCGCACCGAGGGTGTCAAGGAGATAATTGCAGAAAAATACCCTAATATCAAGGTTGTGTCTGAAGAAGTTGCAGATTGGCAACGTGAAAAGGCGGTTACTGTAACTGAAAACTGGCTGACTGCTCACGGCGACAATGTAAACGCAATTATTGCAAACAACGATGAAATGGCCTTGGGCGCAATTCAAGCGTTGACGGCCGCCGGTAGAAGTGATGTTATTGTTATTGGCATCGATGCCATTCCAGACGCCGTAAAAGCGATTGAAGCTGGAACTATGGCAGCATCAGTATTCCAAGATGCGGCTGGTCAAGCTGGTGGTGCTATGCAAGTTGCGTTAGATGTTTTAAATAATAATCCGCCGAGCGAGCAAATTCTGTGGGTTCCATTTATTCTTGTAGATGAAAAAAATTTCCGAGAGTACTTGGACTAAACTGACATTCATTTACCCCGGTAAATTAGCGTAACATTTGCACTTGTTACGCTAATTTACATTAAAACATATTCGCCCTTATTAGGATTCAAGGAGGGTCTAAAATGGATAATAAAGACAACACTAATTCAGAATACATGCTTGAAATGATAGATGTTCATAAGAGTTTTCCCGGAGTCAAGGCTCTGCAAGGTGTCCATCTCAAAGTACGCAAGGGAGAAATACATGCTCTTATTGGGGAAAACGGGGCAGGTAAATCGACAATTATGAAATGCCTTATGGGGATTTATCAACCGGATTCTGGAAGAATAATAATTGATGGCGTTGAAAGAGAAAAATATACAACGGCAGAAGCCCTTAATTTTGGGGTTTCAATGATTCACCAGGAGTTGGCGCCTGTATTGCATCGTTCAATAATGGAAAATTTATGGTTAGGTAAGCAGCCTAAGAACAAATATGGCTTTATAGACCATAAAAAAATGGAACAGATGACAAAGAAGTACCTAGACATGGTTGAACTGGATGTTAGCCCAAGAACGCTTATGTCCGAATTGACTGTTGCGAAAATGCAAATGGTAGAAATTGCACGCGCAATTTCTTATGACGCGAAGCTAATAATTATGGACGAGCCAACATCTGCGCTAACCAATAAAGAAGTGGCGCAACTTTTCACAATTATGAGAAGGCTAAAGGATGAAGGCAAGAGCATCATATACATATCTCATAAACTTGACGAGATTTATGAGATATGTGACAAGATAACTGTTTTCAGGGATGGTACATACATAGACTCTAGGGATATCGCCGGCATAGATCAAAACGAAATGATTCGTCTTATGGTTGGCAGAGAATTGACTGAAATGTTTCCTAAAACAGAAAAAATTGATGGAGACATATTACTTGAAGTAAAAAACCTTTCATCCGACAAACACTTCAAAAATGTTAGCTTTACTGTTTCAAGAAATGAGATTTTTGGTATCTCAGGGCTTGTTGGTTCAGGAAGGACAGAGCTGATTGAAACAATATTTGGAATAAGGAAAAAGTCATCCGGAGATGTGATTATAAACGGAAAGCCTATAGCAAATAAATCTAGCATCGAGGCCATTGACAACAACATGGCGTTATTAACGGAAGATAGACGTTTTAATGGAATATTTCCGATGCTCGACATCAAGTTCAATACATCAATCGCTAATATGAAAAGCTATCGGAATAAATTTGGTTTGTTAAATAATGCAAAACGAAAATCCGACTGTGAAGATAACATAAAAACATTCGGAATCAAGACTCCATCTGTCTATCAGCAGATTCGAAATTTAAGTGGGGGCAACCAGCAAAAAGTACTTGTAGCAAGATGGCTTTCTACTGAGCCTGATATCATTTTCTTGGATGAGCCGACCAGAGGTATTGACGTGGGCGCGAAAGCAGAAATACATAGAATCATTGATAAACTGGCCCACGAAGGAAAATGCATAATTATGGTTTCCTCAGAGCTGCCAGAGATTATGGGGATGAGCGACAGGATTATGATTATGCATGAAGGCAAGTTACAGGGAATCGTTAAAAACTCAGAAGATGTGACCCAAACACTCTTAATGGAATATGCAACTGGACTGCGGGAAGACGCTTTACAAAATTAATAAAAAAAGGAGCGGTGAGTAACGATGGGAGCATTATCAAGTATAAATAGCGAGAGAATCTCAAACTTCACTAAGAAGTATGGGATAGTTATCGCGTTGTTTTTGATGATTGTCGTAATTTCGATTCTGAGACCAAATTTTCTTATGCCGAGGAATCTGTTCAATGTTTTGATGCAAAGTTCCATTTTTGGGATTATGGCTCTAGGTGTAACTGTAATTATTATTTCGGGAGGAATAGACCTATCACTCGGATCAACATTGGCTCTGGCAGGGATTATTGGGGCAAGTTTTGGGCAAACCGTAGATGCTTCGAACAGAATACTGCCTTTTCTGCCCCAAATGCCGTTAATTGTACCGATTATTGTTACATTGTTAATAGGGTCTTTGTGCGGCGGAACGAGTGGTATGTTAATCGCAAAAAGAGGACTACCACCATTCATTGCGACACTAGGAATGATGACAATTCTCCGTGGTTTTACCCTTATTTATTCACGAGGTAGGCCCGTGAGTGATTTGCTGCCGTCTTACGCAATCTTTGGCGATAGGCTGTTTGATGTGGTACCTGTGCCAGTTATTGTTTATGCGATTGCAATTATTGTTACATACATTATATTAAATCACACATCTCTTGGTTTAAACGCATACGCCATCGGAGCTAACGTCAACGCCGCAGCGGTCAACGGCGTCAATATAAAAAAGAGCCTTGTCTTGATTTATGCATATGGCGGGTTGTTATGCGGACTGGCTGCTCTTGTTTTTGCCGGCAGGGTTGGTAGTGTACATCCCGGCGCTGCAACAGGGTTTGAATTAACAGCCATAGCAGCTACAATCATTGGAGGCACAAGCACGGCCGGCGGTGTTGGAAAGGTTTCCGGTGCAGTCATTGGCGCATTAGTTTTAGGCGTTCTAAATAATGGCATGACCTTATTAGATGTTGACGCATATTGGCAGTCAGTCGTTCAGGGTTTAATAATAATTGTGGCTGTAACAATCGATATGAGGAAAAACGCTAAGAAGTCTTAATGAGCTTAATCTCGCATACTAAAGTGCAAGACGTAAACTGACAAACCGGATATATATTTCGGTGATTAAACTGGTATGGACAACAGATCGGGAAGGCTCTATGCCAGTTTTTTCACCTAACATCCAAAAAACTTGAAACAAAAAACATAAACGGTTATAGAAAAATCACCATTTTCCACCTATTTGGGTTGCGTACATCGTGCGAAACTCGCTGGGGTTTGTGCCCATGACATTACGAAAACAACGTGCAAAATGTGAGGCGCTACTGAATCCGCATTTTTCTGATATAACTTCTATTGATGTGCTTGTGGTGGTCAGTAACTCCATGGCGCGCTTAAGTCGAAGGTTTATGAGATACTCATGCGGTGTGCTGCCGGTGGCTTTCTTAAAGGAACGAATAAAATGATACTTGCTGAGATTTATTTTCTTTGAAATATCATCTATAGTGATGTTTTCTGCATAATGCTCATGGATATATTCAATTGACCAATTGATTACTGGGTCTAATTTTATAACTTCTTTATCTTTCTGAGTGCTAATATTTCGCAGTATCGAGTGCAAAAGAATAGAAGCGGTTTGTTCTTCAAAAATCGGTAGCTCTATCATCTTTACAAGCGTATTGATATGCATCGTTGTGGATTCAATAAGTGGGGTTGACAGCAATAAGTTTTGAGATTTCAAATGCTCATAGTATGCTTGACAACTGTTTCCTGAAAAGTGAATCCACTGGAATGTAGTCTTCTCAGCATCAGAATAATATGCATGTGGTCGCTTGCAGTCCATCAGAATTATCTGATTAGCTTCGACCAGCCATTCTTTGTCCTCAAATTGGCAGATTAGCCGACCGGTTTGAACATGCATTAACAAGAACATATCCAAATAAGTGCGGTTAATTTCATATTTCTTGCTACAAATAAAATGTCCGGCAAAAATTAGGTAAAACAATGCTGATTTCGCAAATTCCGAAGAGATATTGGCATAATTAGTGGACTCCATTGATAATCCAGCATCTTCAAGCTTTCGCCTTGGCATTGTGATCGCCTCCTAACTTTGCTCTTTAGTTTGTCAATACTATACAGCATAAAAAAATATTATTCAAGAGAGGGTAAGTTGTTATGACTTCAAAAGAAAGAGTAATTGAAGCAATTAATCATCGCCAGCCTGACAAAACACCGATAGATATCGGTGCCGCACACAATACCGGTATTAGCGTCTGTGCTTTGGCTCGGCTGCGGGAAGCGCTTGGTCTTGCTAAAAAGGATATACCCATATTTGAAACCATGCAAATGCTAGGCGAGGTTGACGACGATGTCCGTCGCATGTTGGGCGGTGATGTGATTGGCCTAAACAATAAATATGATTTTTTGGGCGTCCCTTTTGATGGAAAAAAGAAGATGTTTATTATGCCAGATGGCACGTGTGCCTTGATTAATGAAAAGCATCAGGTTCGCAAGGATCCTGATGGACGAACATTCATGTATCCGCAAGGCAATGCCAGCGTTGATGCCAGCGTTATCATGCCAGAGGGTGGGTATTTTTTCGATAATATTGATCGGTCTCCCCCATACGATGAGGACAATTTGACGCCCAGCGAGGATTATAAAGATTCATTCTCAATTATGGACGACGACGAGGCGCGGTATTATGAATCGCAGGCAAAGCGTTTAGCAACAGAGACGGAATATGCGGTTTTGGGAGTTTTTGGACGGGGGTCATTAGGTGACCCATCCACTCTGCCCGGAGCGTCAATTTTAAAACCACAGGGAATAAGGAGATATCAGGATTGGGTCATGGCTCAACTGCTATATCCAGAATATATTCATGAAGTTTTTGAGATGCAGACGTTAAGTACGATAAAGAACCTAGAAATCTATCATCAAGCAGTGGGTGATAATGTTCAGATTATCGTAATTAGTGGTACAGACTTTGGAACGCAAGCTGCTCCAATCATGTCTATGGACACGTTTAGGGAGTTATACAAGCCCTATTACAAAAGAATTAACGATTGGGTACACAAGAATACAAACTGGAAAACCTTCTACCACAGTTGTGGGGCCATTATGAGCTATCTCGACGATTTTGTAGAAATGGGAGTAGACATCGTCAATCCCGTACAGCTTTCTGCAACTGGAATGAATGGCCCGGAACTCAAAGAAAAATACAAGAATAAGCTCGTGTTTTGGGGCGGCGGCGTGAATACACAGCAGACATTGACTGAAGGCTCGTTGGAAGAAATTGAAAAAGAGGTAAAGGAACGCCTGGATATATTCTCGCATGGCGGTGGATATGTGTTTGCTACAATCCATAATATTATGGGAGATGTCCCGGCAGAGAACATAAAGGCTGTGTTCAAAGCGGCAAACGAGTATCAAATAAAATAAAGCTTGCGTTGAAATTAATACTAGAGAATCATAAATCCTGAATGAATACATATTAGAAAGGTCTGAAATAAATGTCAAAAATAAAAGTGGGAGTCATCGGAACGGGCAGAATTGGCGCGTTACACATTGAAAACATCTCATCGTTAAGGCAAAAGGCGCAAATAACCGCGATTGCCGACCCGTTCATGGACAACCTTGAACAACTGGCAAAAGATTTCGGGATACCTAAAACATATAAGTCATATCAAGAGGTTCTGAATGACCCTAATGTTGATGCTGTGATTATCGCAACATCGACCAACACCCATGCCGAAATAGCAATCGCGGCGGCGAAAGCAGGCAAGCATATATTCTGCGAGAAGCCTGTCGACACTGACCCCGAGCGTATAAAGGAAGTACTTCGTGCCGTCGGGGAAGCGAAAGTTCTCTTCCAAACAGGGTTTAACAGGCGGTTTGACCACAACTTCCGCCGCGTGCGCGAGCATGTGAAATCCGGCGCAATCGGCGACGTTCATATCGTTCGGGTCACGTCAAGGGACCCTGCTCCGCCTCCAATCGAATATGTAAAGATTTCCGGCGGAATCTTTAGCGATATGATGATACACGATTTTGACATGGTAAGGTATTTATCCGGCTCGGAGGTTGTTGAGGTACACGCATCCGGGGCCGTTCTGGTCGACCCGGAAATTGGCAAGGCAGGTGACGTCGATACGGCAATCGTTACGCTTAAATTTGCAAACGGCGCTTTAGGCGTAATCGACAACAGCCGTAAAGCCGCTTATGGTTACGACCAGCGTGTAGAGGTTTTCGGCTCTAAAGGGCAGGCGGTAGCGTTGAACGACAAGCCGACCACCGTCGAGCTAAGTACCGAAGACACGGTCTCCACCGACAAAATACCGTATTTTTTCTTAGACCGGTATACAGGCGCGTTCATTGACCAGTTCATTGAATTTTTTGATGCAATAAGCGAAAACCGCCAGCCGATATGCGACGGCCTTGACGGTCTTCGTTCAGTTGAAGTAGCGCTTGCGGCGACGAAATCCTTAAAAGAAGGCAGACCGGTCAAAGCTGTAAAAAACCAGAGGGAGGCGTCGTTTTGTTTGTAAAGGGCAAGCCGTTAGGTAGCGGATATAACTGCTTCACGGAAGAATCGGGCGAAATGATGATGGACTCGGGCGTATATCTGCTTGAATCCGGCGAGGAGCAGGAGTTTTTCTCCGAGACAAAGGAATCGGCTTTTTTACTGCTCTTAGGGAATATCAAGTATACTTGGAGTGGCAATGAAAAAGCTGCCAAACGAAGCAGCCTGTTTGACGAATATCCCATATGCCTGCATGTTCCGCGCGGTGAAAAGGTTCAAATACAAGCGCATGAGCGTACGGAATTGCTGATACAAAAGACGACAAACGAAACCGGATTCGCCCCCGTGTTCTACGATGAAAGCAATGTCCGGGTTCAAATCTTCGGCGACAATGTGTGGAACAACACGGCAAGACGCCTTTGCCGTGACATCTTCAACTACGGAAACGCCCCTTACTCCAATATGGTGCTTGGGGAATTGATTACCCTGCCCGGAAGATGGTCGAGCTACCCGCCGCACCATCACCCGCAGCCGGAAATCTATTATTACCGGTTCGACAAACCGCAAGGGTTTGGCTGTTCATATATCGGCGACGAAGCGTTCACGGTTCATGAAGGCGACTTATCGCTTATTCCCGGAGGATTATGCCACCCACAATCGGCGGCGCCGGGATACGCGATGTATTACTGCTGGATGATTCGCCATTTCCCGAACAACCCGTGGACGCAGCGAATAAACGATGCGGCGCACGAATGGCTTGCCGGCGAACATCCACAAATTTGGGAACCGAATATCTAGGAGGGATAGAATATGAGCAAAAAAATGACAATGGCGCAGGCTTTGGTAAAATTCTTAAACAATCAATACGTTGAATTTGACGGCGTTCAAACAAGATTCGTAAAAGGTATTTTTACACTTTTCGGCCACGGGAACGTTCTCGGACTCGGTCAGGCTTTGGAAGAAGACGCGGGCGGGCTTGAGGTCTACCAGGGCAAGAGCGAGCAGGGTATGGCTCATGCCGCAACTGCCTTTGCAAAACAAAAGCTCAGAAAACAAATTATCGCGTGTACGTCCTCGGTGGGACCGGGCGCCGCCAACATGGTGACAGCCGCGGCAACCGCCACGGCGAACAATATCCCGGTACTCATCTTTCCGGGGGACGTCTATGCCTCGCGCCAGCCCGACCCGGTGTTGCAGCAAATCGAGCAGACATCGAATCTTTCCATCAGCACAAACGACGCTTTTAAGGCAGTAAGCAAATATTGGGACAGGGTATCCCGCCCGGAGCAGCTTATGACAGCCATGATAAACGCCATGCGCGTTCTGACCGATACGGGTGATACAGGCGCGGTTACGATTGCATTGCCGCAAGACGTCCAAGGTGAAAGCTATGATTTCCCGGACTATTTCTTTGAAAAGCGTGTCCACAGGATTGAGCGCACCGCGCCTACAAAAGAAATGGTAAACGACGCGGTTGCCGCAATTCTAAAATCAAACAAACCGCTTATCATTTGCGGCGGCGGTGTGCGATATTCGGAATGCGGCGATACTTTGGCGGAGTTTTGTCAAAAATTTAACATCCCCTTCGGCGAGACGCAGGCAGGAAAAAGTGCCTTGCCCTATGGTTTCGAGTACAACCTCGGCGGCGTGGGCGTGACAGGCGGCATGGCCGCAAACATGATTGCGAAAGACGCCGACCTGATTATTGGAATCGGCACGCGCTTCACCGATTTCACAACTGCTTCAAAATCGCTCTTTCACGATAACGCGGCATTTTTGAATATCAACCCGTCAAGGTTCCATGCCGGAAAATTTGATGGCATTAAGGTCGTGACCGACGCGAAAACCGCCCTTGAAGTCTTGACGGAGGAGCTTTCAAAAGCGGGCTACAAATCCGCTTACAAAACAGAAATATCCGAAGCGAAGGACAAGTGGAACAAGGAAATGACCCGCTTGTTCCACAAAACATACAAGCCCGGCGACAAACCGGAAATAGCAGGGCATCTTGACGATGTGCTGAAAGATTACGAAAAAGCTTTATGTACATGTCTTACGCAAACCGAAGTCCTCGGCGCGCTTCAAGATGTGTTTGACGATAACGCCGTTGTCGTCGGTTCTTCGGGCAGCCTTCCCGGTTGTATGCAGCGTATTTGGCTTCCGAAAGAGAAAAATACATACCACATGGAATACGGGTACTCCTGCATGGGCTATGAGATTTGCGGCGCTTTGGGCGTAAAACTCGCCGAACCGGACAAAGAAGTGTATGCGATGGTCGGCGACGGAAGCTTCCTCATGCTCCATTCGGAGCTGGTCACAAGTATCCAGCAAAACGTAAAGATTAACGTTGTCCTCTTGGACAACGCGGGATTCGGCTGTATCAACAACCTGCAAATGTCCACCGGAATGGGGTCGTTTTTCACTGAATTCAGAAAAGGCAACACAGCGGACGGCGACGTCATGGCGATTGACTACGCGAAAGTCGCGGAGGGCTACGGTGCAAAATCATACAGAATCACAACGCTTGAAGAATTGAAAAAGGCTGTCATCGACGCGAAAAAACAGAGCGTTTCCGTTTTGTTTGACATCAAAGTCCTACCAAAGACGATGACCGACGGGTACGATGCATGGTGGAATTCCGGAGTCGCAAGCATTTCTAAAAAGCAATCGATAAAAGATGCATATAAAAACAAAATAGATAATTTCGAGAAAGCGAGGAAATATTAATGAACCCAAATGACGTTAAGCTGGGAATAGCGCCAATCGCGTGGACAAACGACGACCTGCCGGAGCTTGGCGGGGAAAATACATTCGAGCAATGCGTGAGCGAGATGGCTTTGGCCGGGTTTACCGGCTCCGAAGTCGGCAACAAATACCCGAAAGACCCGGAAGTATTAAAGAAGTTTTTGGACATCCGCGGCGTCACCATATGCAATGCGTGGTTTTCGACTTTTTTCACAACAAAGCCCGAACAGGAAACCGTCGACGGTTTCATCAAGCACAGGGATTTTCTTCATGCTTGCGGCGCGAAGGTTATCGGCTGTTCGGAGCAGGGGCACAGCATACAAGGGCTGCCGAAGCCGATATTCGCCGAAAAACCGGCATTTACGGATGACGAGTGGGCAAAACTCGCCGCGGGGATGAACAAGCTGGCTGAGTTAGCCGAAGAAAAGGGCATGAAAGTGTCACTGCACCATCATATGGGTACCGGCATCCAAACCCCCGGTGAGATAGACAGATTCATGGAGATAACGAATGATAACGTCTATCTCCTCTTTGACACCGGGCATATCTATTTTTCGGAAGGGGCACAGGATTCCGTGGATGCACTCATTGACAAGTATATCGGCAGGATTATCCATGTCCACTTAAAAGACGTAAGGGGCGAAATCCTCGCAAAGGTAAAGGCAGGCGGCATGTCGTTCCTTGACGGCGTAAAAGCTGGCGTATTCACAGTTCCCGGCGATGGAAATATCAGCTTTGACCATACCTTCAGCGTTTTAGAAAAGAACGGCTATCAGGGATGGATGGTTGTTGAAGCCGAACAGGACCCCGCTTTGGCAAATCCCTTTGAATATGCCGTCAAGGCGCGGAAGTTTATCAAAGAAAAAACGAACTTGTAAAACACTGGAGGTTTGAGATGCGTTTTGGAATCAGAACACTGGACGACATTGATGTAAAAGGCAAGACCGTGTTGTGCCGCATAGATATTAACCAGCCAATAGACTGGGAAACCGGCGGGTTGAAGGATACCACGCGAGTCAAAGCGTGTACGCCCACGTTGAAAGAGCTGTCGGACAAGGGCGCAAAGCTCGTTCTTTTGGCGCATCAGGGCAGCGACATTGAATACAATAATTTTTACACAACACTTCCCCATTCCAAGGTGTTGTCGGAATTTCTCGGCAGAGAGGTCAAATTCATCGACGACGTATGCGGGCCTGCCGCGCGGGAAGCAATCAAAGCGCTGAAAGACGGCGAAATCCTGCTGCTTGACAACGTGCGTTTTGTCTCGGAAGAACAGACGTTGTTCGAGCTAAAGCTCCAGCTTACCCACGAACAGCAGGCAAAAACGCTGCTCGTGCAAAAACTGGCTCCTCTAGCGGATTTGTACATATGCGACGCGTTCGCCGCGGCGCACCGCGACCAGCCCAGCTTGTGCGGGTTCGAGCAAGTACTGCCGTCCGCGATGGGCAGGTTGTTTGAGGAAGAATTTTGCGTTATCTCCGGATTGATGGAGCAACCGGAACGCCCCTGCGTCTTTGTGTTGGGCGGCGCTAAAATCGGCGACGCGTTCATGATGATGAGTACAGTGCTTGGCGGCGGGATTGCTGACAAGGTGCTCTGTGGCGGGCTTGTGGCGCAGGTGCTTCTCTGGGCGCATGGCAAGGATATCGGCGAGCCGTCAAAGGAGTTTATCAGAAAACAGGGTTACGCCGATTTGGTTGACACCGCGAAAGATATTCTCGAAAAATACAGCGATAAAATCCTGTTGCCCCATGATTTTGCCTGCGTTAAGGATGGCAAACGCTGCGAGTGCGAAGTCGGCGGGCTGCCTGACGGGGAGCTTGTTTTGGATATCGGAAGCAAGACCGCAAAAGCGTTACAGCAGGAAATACGTTCAGCAAAAACGGTGTTTGTCAACGGCCCGATGGGTGTGTTTGAAAAAGAGCAAACCGAATCCGGCACCAAAATGATTTGGGACGCGCTCGGCGATACGGCGGGGTACACCGTCATCGGCGGCGGGGACAGCATTGCCGCAACCAACAAATACGGCACGAAAATCAACTATGTATGCACCGGCGGCGGCGCGTTGATTCGGTTCTTGACAGGCGAGGAACTGCCGGTGGTAAAGGCATTGCGCTACGGTTCAAAGCGAACGAAAAAGGAGTGCTAAAAAATGGACTACGCAAAAGAATCTCTGAAAAAACATTATGAGTGGAAAGGCAAGCTGGATATCGTCCCGAAAATGCCGGTCGCAAGCAGGCTGGACCTCTCATTGGCATACACGCCGGGCGTTGCCCAGCCATGCCTTGAAATCCAAAAAGACGTCAACAAGAGCTACGACCTAACGGGCCGCTGGAACACGGTTGCAGTCGTGACGGACGGTACGGCGGTGCTCGGCCTTGGCGACATCGGCCCCGAAGCGGGTATGCCTGTTATGGAAGGCAAATGTGTGCTGTTCAAAGCGTTCGGCGATGTTGACGCAATCCCGCTTTGTATCCGCAGTAAAGACGTTGATACAATCGTTGATACCGTTGCACTGCTTGCGGGCAGCTTCGGCGGGGTTAACCTTGAAGACATATCCGCGCCCCGTTGTTTTGAGATTGAGCGTAAGCTAAAAGAGCGGTGCGACATTCCAATTTTTCATGACGATCAGCACGGAACGGCTGTCGTAACTTTAGCGTCGCTCATAAATGCACTTAAAATCGTGAAAAAGGATATCAAAGATATAAACGTTGTTACAAACGGCGCAGGAGCGGCGGGCGTCGCGATTATCAAGCTACTGATGGCAATGGGGCTTGAGGATGTTGTCATGTGCGACCGTGCGGGGGCTATCTATAGAGGCAGAGACGGGCTTGACACTACAAAAACGGAAATGGCAGAAATCTCAAACAAGAAGATGAAAAAGGGGAGCCTTTCCGATGTTATGGTAGGCGCCGATGTATTTATTGGAGTTTCTGTTCCGGAGACTGTAACGCAGGAAATGGTTCGCAGCATGGCTAAAGACCCGATTCTATTCCCGATGTCGAATCCCATACCTGAAATCATGCCGGATTTGGCGTTTGAAGCAGGCGCTGTGATTGTTGGTACTGGGCGCAGTGACTTCCCGAATCAGATAAACAACGTACTTGCGTTCCCTGGTATATTCCGCGGTGCGTTTGATGTGAGAGCAAGTGATATCAATGACGAGATGAAAATTGCCGCCGCATATGCTCTGGCCGGGCTGATTCCCGACAACGAGTTAAAACCGGAATATATCATCCCCGAAGCGTTTGACCCGAGGGTGAAAGACGCGGTTGCGAAAGCCGTCGCCGAAGCCGCGAAAAAATCCGGTGTGGCAAGGATATGAAGCTGGAAATAGGATTCGGCAGCACGCCGCAGACGGTGGAAATCCCAGACAAAAACCTGATTGGCGTGTTGAAGCCCAACGACATACATGTGGACATCAAGGGCGTTTCGTCGGTCGAGTCGGCACTCCAAAACCCGATTGGAAGCAAAAAATTGTCAGACATTGCAAACCCCGGCGAAAAAACTGTCATCATCACGAGTGACGTGACGCGGCCTGTTCCTAGCAACAAGATTATCCCGGCGGTTCTGGCTGAACTTGAAAAAGCGGGCGTAAACTTCGGAGAGATCACGGTTGTGTTCGCTCTTGGTAGCCACCGGAAACACACACCCGACGAAATGAAAACGCTTGTCGGGGATGAGGTGTACGGCAAGGTGTTGTGCATTGACGGCGACCCGAACGACTTTGTGCATATGGGTACAACAATGCTTGGCACACCTGTAGATATCACGCGAGTGGTGGCGGAGGCCGACCGCCGAATCGGCATAGGCAACATCGAATACCACTATTTCGCCGGGTATTCCGGCGGCGCGAAGGCCATCATGCCGGGGGTATCGACGAGGGCTGCAATCCAGAACAACCACAGCCGTATGGTGCTTCCCGAAGCGGCGGCGGGGCGGCTGGAGGGCAATCCTGTCCGTGAGGATATCGAGGAAGCGATGAAATACTGTCCACTTGACTTTATCGTAAATGTTGTGCTTGACGAACACAAGGAAACCATATATACCGTAGCAGGTGACGCGGTTCTCGCCCACCGCGAGGGATGCAAATTCCTCGACCAGATTTACTTGAAGACGATAGCTGACCGTGCAGATATCGTGATTGCGTCTCAGGGCGGGGCTCCGAAAGACCTGAACCTCTACCAGACGCAGAAAGCGCTGGATAACGCCAAACACGCGGTAAAAGACGGTGGTATCATTATTCTGGTCGGGAGCTGCAAAGAAGGGCTTGGAGAGGAAGTTTTTGAAAACTGGCTGTTAAGTGCAAAAAAGTCTAAGGATTTGGTCGAGCGAATCGGTAGAGATTTTCAGCTTGGCGGGCATAAGGCGGCGGCAATCGCTATGGTATTGGAGGATGCGGACATCTATCTTGTCAGCGATATGGCGCCGGATTTTGTCGAAAATATATTCATGAAGCCGTATGCCACAGTGCAAAACGCGCTGGACGCGGCGTTTGAAAAGCTTGGTAAAAACGCGACCGTATTGGTTATGCCATACGGCGGCTCTACTCTTCCGGTAGTAAAACAGTAAAAGATTTATTTTAAAAGGAGGATTTTTTCATGATTAAAGTTGGTGTGGCAGGTTACGGTGTAATAGGCCAGCGTTTGGCGGACGGCGTCGCGCTGCAAAAGGATATGGAGCTTGTCGGCATCGCCGACGTGGCGCCTACATTGTCAGTCCGTGCGTTAAAGGAAAAAGGTATGCCCTATGACCTTTACCTCGTTGACGGTGCGGACAAATCCGCGTTTGATTCGCTGGGTATCCCCGTTTCCGGCCGCTTCGAGGATTTAATCGGCAAAGTAGACGTAATGCTTGATTCCGCGCCCGGCGGCATCGGCGTCAAAAACAAGGCGCTGTACGAAAAAGCGGGCGTCAAAGCCATATTCCAAGGCGGCGAGAAAAACGAAATCGCGGATGTGTTTTTCCACGGATATGCCAATTATGAAAAAGGTCTCGGCGCGGATTACCTCAAGCTTACAAGCTGCAACACCACCGGCTTAATCCGCGCGGTGGACTGCCTTGACCGCAGGTTCGGTGTTGACCGTGTGGCGATTACAATCATCCGCCGTGTCGCCGACCCGGGCGATTACCACCGTGGCCTCACAAACGCCCTGCAGATGGAGAAAGCCCCGTCCCATCAAGCCGTTGACCTGATGACAATTATTCCGCATGTCGAAGCCACAGGAATCCTCGTTCACACGCCTGTGACCCACGGGCATATCATCACGGTGCTTGCCCACGGCAAAAACGGAAAAATCACAAAAGACATGGCGCTTGACGCGTTCAAAGAACATGACCGCATCCGCGTGGTACGCATAGACGAAGGCTTTCTCGGCAACGCGAGCCTGTTCCGGTATGCGCGCGACCTCGGCAACCCCCGCGGCGATATGTACGAGATTGGCTTGTGGGAAGACAGCATTGTCGAAAGCGGCGACAACATCATGTTCGCCATCAACATCCCGCAGGAAAGCGTGACCATCCCCGAAACACTGGACGGAGCGCGGGCAGCCATGAAAATGCAGCTCGACAGCAAATCGGCTACTTCTGAAACAAACAAATATTTGGGGATGGGGAAATGGAAATAAGTGAAATCAAGGTGTTCGCCGCAAAAATCCGGCTTGAAACAGTCAAGCAGATTGGCAGGCGCGGGTTTGGGCATTTGGGCGGGGCGTTGTCGGTTGCCGACGCGCTGGCTGTCCTTTATGGCGGCGTGATGAACATAGACCCGGCAAACCCAAACTGGCCGGAACGTGACAAGCTCGTGATGAGCAAGGGCCACGCGGGGCCCGCCGTTTATTCGGCGTTGGCGCTAAAGGGCTATTTCCCGATGGATTGGCTCGACACGCTCAACCAGCCGGGTACGAAGCTGCCGAGCCACTGCGACCGCAAGCTGACGCCCGGTATCGATATGACCACCGGCTCATTGGGGCAGGGAACGTCCACCGCCTGCGGTCTTGCGCTGGCGCAGAAAATGGACGGCAAATCCGCGTGGACATACCTCTTTGTCGGTGACGGCGAGTGCAACGAGGGACAGGTATGGGAGGCGGCGCTGTTCGCAAACCAGCAGAAGCTTGATAACCTCATTATGTTTGTAGATTACAACCACAAGCAGCTTGACGGGACGACCGAAGAAATCATAGACATGGGTGATATCGCCGCAAAATTCGAAACCTTCGGCTGGCACGCGCAGAGCGTTGACGGAAGCGACGTTGCGGCAATCCAAAACGCGGTTAAGATTGCTCAAGGCGAGAAAGAAAAACCCTCCTGCATTGTTTTGAATACTGTCAAGGGCGCGGGAGTCCCCTGCATTGAGACGATTGAGCTGAACCACCATATCATGCTTGACGGGGAGCTTCTTGAACAGGCAATCGCCGAATGTGAGACGGCGCTTAAAAAGCTGGACGGGGGTGCGGCGTAATGGCTGTGATTTATGACGGGAGCATGGATAAAGACGTTTATAAAAACATATTCGGCAGAATGATGGAAACCGTTGCAAACGAAGACCCCGACGTCGTCTACCTTGACGCCGACCTGATGAACTCTTTCGGCTCCCACGGCTTTTGGAAGAAAAACAAACGCCAGACCATTAACTGCGGCATCTCCGAAGCGAACATGATGGGCGTCGCCGCGGGGCTTTCCGCAGGGGGCAAGAAGCCGTATGTCCATACGTTCGGGCCCTTTGCCACGCGCCGCAGTTATGACCAGAGTTTTCTTTCAATCGGGTATGCGGGCAACTCCGTGCGCATTTTCGGCAGCGACCCCGGCGTTACGGCGGCGTTCAACGGCGGCACGCATATGCCTTTCGAGGACATGGCGCTCATGCGCGCGGTTCCTCACAGCACAGTGATTGATGTCACCGACGGCGCGATGCTCGAATGGCTCATCCGCGAAATCAAGGACAAGCAGGGGCTGACCTACATCCGCACGACGCGAAAAGCATATCCCGCAGTATACGGCGCAGGCCATCCGTTTGAAATCGGCAAGGGTGAAATATTGCGCGACGGCAAGGATGTGACAGTCATTGCCTGCGGTTTGATGACGGGCGAGGCGATGAAAGCCGCAAAACAGCTTGAGGAAAAGAACATATCCGCGAGGGTTGTGGATATGTTCACCGTCAAGCCCATTGATGCGGAGCTTGTCTTAAAGTGCGCAAACGAAACAAAAGCCATCGTTACCGCCGAAAACCATAACATCATTGGAGGGTTAGGCGACGCGGTAAGTGACGCACTTATCGGGAACGGCAAATGTATCCCGATGAAAAAAGTCGGTGTGAACGATGAATTCGGCTCCGTAGGCCCACAGGACTATTTGCAGGAGTATTACGGGCTTACGGCGGAGAAGATTGTGCAGGCGGCCTGCACAATTACTGAACCCGGAATGAATATTTTAAAAAGGAGAGTATTTGTGTGAAAGGCTATGCAATGCTTGGGATTGGAAAAACAGGTTGGATTGAAAAAGAAAAACCCGTTTGCGGACCGATAGACGCCATCTGCCGTCCGATTGCCGTTGCGCCATGCACATCGGATGTACATACTGTATGGGAAGGTGCGCTAGGTGAAAAAAGCAATATGATTCTTGGACATGAGTCAGTCGGCGAAATTGTCGAAGTCGGCATGTTAGTCAAAGACTTTAAGCCGGGTGACCGGGTAATCGTCCCGGCCATTACACCCGACTGGAATTCTGTCGAAGCGCAAGGCGGTTATTCCATGCATTCGGGCGGGATGCTGGGCGGCTGGAAGTTCTCTAATATCAAGGACGGTGTTTTTGGCGAGTTTTTCCATGTAAATGACGCGGATGGGAATTTGGCTTTACTGCCCGACAGCCTGGACCCTGCCGCCGCCGTCATGCTGTCCGACATGGTCCCGACTGGGCTCCACGGCTCGGAGCTGGCGCGAATGGAATACGGCGATACGGTGTGCGTAATCGGAATCGGCCCCGTAGGGTTGATGGGTGTTGCCGGGGCCGTATTAAGAGGCGCTTCCCATATTTATGCCGTAGGCTCAAGGCCGGACTGTGCGAGAATCGCGAAAGAATATGGCGCGACCGATATTATCAATTACAAAAACGGCGATATTGTAAAACAGATTATGGACAAAACAAACGGGAACGGCGTTGACAGGGTAATTCTCGCAGGCGGCGGATGCGATACTCTTGAACAATCCGTAAAGATGCTGAAACCGGGCGGATATATAGGTAACATCAACTATTTCGGCGACGATGATTACTTGAAAATCCCAAGAGTGGAGTGGGGCGTCGGCATGGGGCACAAAACCATTGCCGGAGGCTTGATGCCGGGTGGCAGGCTGAGGATGGAAAAGCTGGCTTCGCTCCTTGTAACAGGGCGCATTGATACGTCAAAACTTCTAACCCATAGGTTTCATGGCTTTGATAAAATCGAGGAAGCCCTCATGCTTATGAAGGATAAGCCCGCGGATTTGATTAAGCCTGTTGTAACCATTGACTGGTAATACCTAATTCTTACCACTGCTTGTATCTTAAAAACAAATTTTATTGACAAAATCGATGAAATTATTCTGCTGATTATTTTAGGAGGAAGTCGTAATGAACATGACCCAATGGTTGGATGATTTGATAAAAGCCCCTGTCAAGAAAGCGTTGCCGGTGCTGTCGTTTCCTTCTGTTCAATTGCTTGGAATTGGCGTAAACGAGTTGATTCACAGTAGCGATTTGCAGGCGAAAGGAATGAAAGCCGTAGCTGAGCGCGTAGACTCCGCTGCATCCGTCAGCAATATGGATTTGTCTGTTGAAGCCGAAGCGTTTGGTTCCGAAATTCGCTTCTCGGATGATGAGGTGCCAACGGTTGTCGGGCATATCATTGAATCGGAAGAACAGGCCGATGCGCTTGTAGTCCCTGAAATTGGCGCAGGCCGCACCGGGCGTTACATCGAGGCGATTGAAAAAGCGAGCAAGCTGATTACGGATAGACCCGTTCTTGCCGGGGTTATTGGCCCGTTCTCACTCGCAGGCCGATTGCTTGATGTTTCGGAGGCGATGATTTACTGTTACGACGAACCTGATTTAGTCCACAAGACCCTTAAAAAAATCATTCAATTCAGCACAGCTTACATCAAGGCGTATAAAGCCGCCGGCGCAAATGGCGTGGTCATTGCCGAGCCGGTCGCAGGGTTGCTTTCCCCGGCATTAAATGAGGAGTTTTCCGTTGCGTATGTGAAACAAATTGTGAGTGCGGTTAAGTCCGATGATTTTGCCGTGATATACCACAACTGCGGGAACGGTACGCCGAAAATGATGGACGCAATATTGACAATCGGCGCGGATGCATACCATTTCGGGAATGCCGTTGATATGAAAGAAATGTTGAGTCTTGCACCGTTGCCAGCGGAAATATTGAGGGAAATCTCAGAACAAATTCAAAATGGTAAGGCAAAGGCCGTTAAGGCGCTTGTGGAAAAAGCCATTGCTGATGGAGTCCCACTCAAGAGCATTCTGGACGACGGGCTACTAAACGGTATGGGCATCGTCGGCGCAAAATTCAAAAACAATGAGGTTTTCGTACCGGAAGTTCTGGTGGCGGCGCGTGCGATGAATATGGGCGCGTCGGTGCTGAAGCCCTTGCTTGCAGAGGCCGGTGTGGTTGCAAGCGGCAAAGTCTGCCTCGGTACTGTCAAAGGCGATTTGCACGACATCGGCAAAAACCTTGTAAAAATGATGATGGAGGGTAAGGGGCTCGAGGTGATTGACCTCGGCACGGACGTCCCGCCTGAAAAATTCATTGAAGCGACAAAAGAAAACAATTGCAAAATCATTGCCTGCTCCGCATTGCTCACAACTACGATGGGCGCTATGCAGGATGTTGTGGAAGCGGCAAAAGCCGCGGGAATCCGCGACGAGGTAAAGATTATGATTGGTGGCGCGCCGGTGACACAAGCATTCTGTGAGCAAATAAAGGCAGACTGTTATACGCCTGACGCAGCTTCTGCCGCCGAGGTAGCCGTAGATTTCTGCAAAGCGTAGCTTAAAGTTGTCAGAGGGGGAATCGATTTGATAATAAAGGTGAAATTCAATACAGCAGAGGATTTACGCAATTTCATGAACCTTGCATGGAGTTGCAAGGATGATATCGGTGTGCATGCTCCTGACGGGAAAATTGCCGATGCCAAGTCTATCCTCGGACTAATATCCTTAAACTATGACAATCCCGTTTCGGTCGTGACCGATAATGAAGATTTTAAAAAGAAAATCGCTTTATGGGCTGTTGAATAGAATAACATATGCACTATTCTGGCTCGATTTTATCACAATCCGTATAAATAGCTGGTGCATGTTCTGTTTGTGAATTAACAGCAAGGAGCAGCTAAAGTTGACACCGACAAACATAAAATCAGAATGGCTACATTGTCCCGTCTGCAGTGGAAAAACTCGCATACAATTGCGGCAGGATACTATTCTCATCAACTTCCCATTATTCTGCCCAAAATGCAAACGGGAATCGCTTGTGGATGTTCGACAACTGAATATAACAGCCGTTAATGAGCCGGACGCAAAGACGCAGAGCCAATAATTGTGAGATGTTTCACAGTTATTGGCTCTTTTATTTGGATGAAAAGGCAAAAGCATGGCTAATCCATTTGCTGACTATCAAGTGCGGCCTTAATAGTTGCGCCAATTATTCCTATTGAACGCTCATCGCATTTGTAAAGCATGCGGATGAGTTCTTCAAGCTCATAGTCTTTGGATTGTTTTTCAGGATAGAAAATAAAATCAGATGGGATGTTGAGTTCCCGAATCAGTTTATACAGGACTTCATAGCTGGGGAAATTCCCCTCATTTTCAATCCCCATGAGGTGACGCAAACCTACTCCGGCGCTTTCAGCAAGCGTCTCTTGCGTCAACCCTTTTTTTAGCCGAGCATCTTTTACAATCGAACCCAAATTATTATTCTCAATATGCACTATAAATTCACCCCAACATAAGTTTACAGTGCATATTGTTTATTTTGAACGTCCCATATATTCATATTGATACGCAATAGTATTTCATATAGAGCAACCTTGTCGAGCCAATAAAAATGTCCGGCACGGCAAGATGGTTTTCATATTTAAAACTTGACACATCTTCCCGTCCGGCGGGAGGTGTTTCTGTCTTCGGAAGAACAGCATTGCTTTTAATACAAAAGAAAGTTTACACTTCATGTGTAGCAAAGCTGTCCCTTCAATACGCAATCACATCTCGCATATATAAGAATAATAACAACGAAATCGTGGTGACGGGTAAATCCTGTCAATGCGATTTTGTTTTTTTGGCATCATTCTCTTTTGTAGGCAAAATTAGGATGTCTCAGACAACTTGAGGATTACAGAAATTATTTATCCAACAGAATATCGTATTATAACGCATAATACTATATATCTTGCCCTGATACTTCAAATATACTTTTTCAAGACCAACGGAAGCCTACCCCGTTGCCGTTCCCCACCACTCCATTTTCGTTTCCCAAAGAAAAACGAAAATGGAGGAATTGAAATGGCTCAATACAAGAGTATTCCTATTGAGTTTGTGGAGTATACAGAAATCGCACGGAAATGCTATCGGAACTACGAACGGGATATAGATGCACCCAATGAGGCTCAGATTGAAACCGAATGGACCGCAAAGCGAAAACTACTGAGCGATGCACTGGATGTCCTCACGCCGCGCCAGCGTGAAGTTTTTATCCTAAAAGCAGGATACCAAATGACGGAGGTGCAGATTGCAGACAGGTTGGGTATCTCACAGGCTGCCGTCTGCAAACTCTACCAAAGGGCACAAAGGAGGCTTGACAAATTCATTGAAAAAACTACTGATACATAATATACTTTTACATCCTACTTTTATGCAAAATGCTGATTTTTCGTTTTTTGTCAAAAAGATTTCTGCAAAAGCCAAAAATATGGTTATAGAAATTGCGAAAATCTCGGAGTAGTGAAAGGGGATGTAATTCCACCTTCACCGCTCCATGACAAACGCCGGATAAGCCAAGGCCCCGGTCATACCCAGTCACACCAGTACGTTAGCCGTTCAGCCGGTGGAAAGCCGGAAAGCGATGTAAAGGGATACGCCATGACAGCCATAAGGCCGGATTAATAATTTGTAAAACCGGCCCGCCGTGAAAACGACTGTAAAAGGTATGAGCGATAACTATCCACTTTAAATCTGCCAGTGGTAAGCAGATTCGCAATGACCCGGACGGCCTATACTGATACTCCCACGCAGTCGAGATTTGGTCCAGAGCGTGGCTTCCTTGGATGGGAGAGGTGGAATTCCTGTGACGCTGTTTAACCGACAGCGGCTGGCGTGACTGCCCGAGAGCTTTACAGCTCAACGCTGGGGGAGTAGTGTCGAATACAGCGCAGAAACGAAAATGAAGTATTGTTCCTGAAATTGTTTATAGAACTTGTGAGCCGGAGTTTTTGAGCTCCGGCTCATTGTTGTATAAATTATTAATGATGAATGGCGGTTGACGAAAAGATATGGAAAGAACGAAAACCATGTTTCAAAACTATCCCGATGTGGTCGATGTAGACAATCTCTCGCTAATGCTTGGAATCAGTAAGAAGCTGGCATACAAACTCGTAAAAGACGGCGATATTTCCTCTGTAAAAGTTGGACGCAGTTATAAGATTCCAAAGGCTTTTATTGTGCAGTATTTAGTGGGAAATAACCACCCCGACAGCTAGATATTACAAAAGAAGTGTGGTATTGTAGAAGTATCAACAGCAGGCAATGCCACCCAATAAAAGGAGGATGTATTGTGATAACAGGGAGCCTGCAAATAAAAAACAAGCAATGGTATGCCGTTTTAAACCTCTATGTGGACGGTAAACGCAAACCCAAATGGATAAGAACCGATTTTGCCGCACCGAGCAACAAACGGGCCGCAAAAAAAGCCCTGCAAGATTATATTCAGGAGTATGAGGATATGGAACTTAAACAGACCCCAAAAGCAGCGGAAGCACTCTTTGCTGATTACATGCAGAGTTGGCTGAAAACGACGAAATCCTCAATCCAGCCGACAACCCTGCAAAGCTACACACAGATGGTCAATGGCCGTATTGAAAGATACTTCAGGCACAAAGGCATCATGTTGGGAGAGCTTCAGCCGCTACATATCCACAATTTCTATCAGGGGATACTTGCCGAAGGGATGACGACCAACACAGTCATCCACTACCACGCAGTTATCCGCAGGGCTTTAAATCAGGCATTCAAACTCGGGATTATCCCCAGCAATCCTGCAGACCGCGTAGACAGGCCAAAGAAAAACAAATTCACGGCAGGGCATTACAGCCGTGAGGAAGTGGCGACCTTGCTGGAAGCCACAAGCGATGACCCGTTAAACATAGCAATCTATATCGGCGTGTATTACGGCCTGCGCCGCAGCGAAGTTTTAGGGCTCCGGTGGAGCGCCATAGACTTTGAGAATAAAACCATCACAGTCAATCACAAGGTGGTGGAGATAAAGGTAGACGGCGTGTTTATACCGGTCGGTATGGATTGCCTCAAAACAGAATCCAGCTACCGCACACTCCCGCTGATACCGGAGATTGAAAAACGGCTGCTGCAGGAAAAGGAAAAACAGGAATTCTTCCGAAAGCTCTTTAAAAAGACCTACTGCACAGATTGGCTTGGTTATGTATGCGTAGACCAGCAGGGCAAGGTGCTGCGGCCGAATTATGTATCGGAACATTTCGCATGGCTGCTCGAAAAATACCGTCTGCGAAAGATACGGTTCCATGACCTCCGACATACATGCGCCAGCTTTCTGGTACAGAACAAAATCCAGATGAAGCAGGTGCAGGAGTGGATGGGGCACAGCGACATCGGAACCACAGGCAACATCTATTCGCATCTGGATTTCGACTCCAAGCTCGAGAGCGCAGACGCCATCGGAAGCATCATCCGGGGCGACAGGGCAGGGGAGCAGAAAGAAAAAACCGCATAGACATTATGTCAATGCGGTTCTGGCGGAGGGTTAGGGATTCGAACCCTAGGTGAGTTACCCCACACAGCATTTCGAGTGCTGCACCTTCGACCTCTCGGACAACCCTCCAAAAGAGTATTCAGTTTTACAAAAAGTGTTGAATAAGTGTTAGAAAAACACAAAAAACGAGCAGTAAGAGGGCGGGACAAACCCGCATTACAAGAGCGTTTGTGAGTGGAGCTGTGAAAGTAAACCACGCGGATTTCGAGTGCTGCACCATCGACCACTCGGACAACCCTCCGTATATAGCTTGCCGAAAAATTCATTGACCGTTAGGGCAGAACTTTAGGGCAGAACTTTTTTAATTGTGAAGTTTCGAAAGCCCGCA
>Ga0099364_10003272_pt1 | contig 25202 bp, 19 predicted proteins | sample TergutTh196P3_FD_73070 | JGI IMG/M metagenome (GOLD analysis project Ga0099364, IMG submission 73070) | Microcerotermes parvus P3 segment gut microbial communities from Pointe-Noire, Republic of the Congo - Th196 P3 | ecosystem: Host-associated > Arthropoda: Insects > Digestive system > Gut ...
TCTACGCATGCTGGATGGGGCGGCTAACCCAAAAGCGCTTTGCGGCGACTACGCGGATGTCCTGAAAAGGATTTTGCGCTTCGTTGGCCCGAACGAATTTTCCAAGTTTGTACAAGGCAAGATAAAGGAAGTCTTAGAAATCGCGGAAAAATACGTGAAGGGCTACAATGCGCCCGATGAAATTATGACAGTGATGACGCAGACAAGCATCGACATGCTCGTAAGCGCATCAAATAGTGCATTTTTATCAGCAGCGGCAGTGCCTTTTTAAGCAAGAAAAAGCCCCCATTGAGGGCTTTTTCTCTTTGCCGGCCTTATAGCTATTGAAGACATACTTCGCCATCGAAGTACGAAAGGTAAAGCGAAGCCCCATTGATTTCAATTACCACGGGCTCCGGCCTTGTGCGGGCAGCGCGTGCGCCGGTAAGCAACGAATCCGCTTCGTCATCGGTAAGAGGCCTGCCGGTTTTTATTGCCGCGAAGTCAAACATTGATTGTATGCCGGGCGCCAATTCATCTTCCTCTTCCTCGCTTTCGGCCACTGTGAATAGCTCGTAAGGCACAAAACACCTGAACCCCATCACAACACCGTCCGGGAAACTCTCAATTTCAATATATCCACCGTCAACTCTGACGGCATCAATAATGCTGGTACCAAGATCCGATCTAAAATACTCGCCCTCTATCAAACCTACAAGTGAGTCTTTCGTTTCAGCAACGCTGGCATAGCCAGTAATGGCAATCTCGCCGTCTTGATTAATTTGATTGCCTTGTCCGCCATTGCCTGGACGCACACCATTGCCTGATCCCCATGATGGCGGGCGGTTGTCATCAGGCGTCACCGCTTGGCTTGGCTCGGCGGTCGAGGGCTCATACGGATCAACATCCGGCAAGCTTGGGTTACAAGCTGCCATAAGGGTCAATAATGCTGCGATAACGATAATAACGTATTTACGCATTACGCGAACCTCCTTGAAAAAAATTTGCACATTTAATATGTCAGAATCAAGCGGGCGTTTATCCAGACGGAAGCCGTAGCTCAATTCTGACATACTTAAGATATAAAAACTTCGTGGGGTGATAAACCGTGACATATAAAAAAACAGCCTTATTAACCTTATTAATACTGATGATGATGCTTGCCATGCCCGCGGCGGCTTCCAGCGGTATCGACATTAGGATAAACTCTGCCAGCCCGGGAACGGGTAGCGTGAAACTCTCCGTTTCTCCCGGAGCGGGCGGCGCGTCGCATATTGTCTACATGATTCACGAGGGTTATACATTGGTTGCTGAGGGCAGGGTCTCGTACTCAGGTACGCTGACGGTATCGCTGCCCGTCCAAACGAACCGCATGAGACCTGCCGAATATAAACTGACGGCATGGGGCGAGGACTCAGCAGGCCGGGCAGGGAGGATGTATTCATTTGACGTGATGATGGGAGGTGGCTCAGGCTATTTGGTAACAGCGCCCGTTGACCTTAACTATCACGGCCCGCCACCTTGGCAAAATGCGCTAAAAGCAATAAAAACCCCTTTTGCAAACGTGTACTCGGACTCGACAATGACTAATGTTGTTGTTCAGCTCCAAAAACATAACAGGGTGTTTTATTGGCCCACTGACAATGATCTCATCTATTATGTACGGACATACTTGTTACCCAACGAAGTCACGCTCACAGAAGCAGAGATATGCGGCGCCTCGGGGAGGCAACGTTTCAAAATAAGTAACGCTGAGTATTTCGATGGATTCATCTATGCGAATGCCATTATGTCTGAAACACTGTTTCTGCCTGAAGAAATAGCGCTTGAAGCGATAGGGTTAGGCTACTCGCGCATTGGGATACACGGTCTATACAGCCAGCTTGACCGGTATAGTTTTTTCCGCGTCGACTGTTCATCATTTGTCTATTGGTGCTACAAGGAGTTTGGCATGAATTTCGGGGGAGCGGCAATAGCAGATACGATAGTTGATTACCTATACTTGCAAGGCGCTATCAACCCTGATGCAATAGTATTTAGTTTGCTGGATGTTGGCGACCCCGGCCTTGAGGTCATACAAGCAGAGGCATTCTTGAGAACGGACGATTTTAGCGAAGCAGATGAGAATAAAGCTATCGCAGTAAGTTATAGCTGGCCCACAGATGCAGATTTCGATTTATTGGAGCTGCTTAAGCCGGGCGACGTTATTGGTTTTAATTATCCAAAGAATTTGTGGTATTGGCGTATTCTTACGGATGATGAAGCACAGGAAATCATCGACGACGGAGGCAGTGTCGACGAGCTTGCCGACGGGACTTTTAGGGTACGAACCGCACTAAACAACACAAGGTCTATTGAAGTGGCCCAAAACATTCACGGGGTAGATCATGTAGGGATATATGTCGGCAATGGCAGATTAATCCATACTACCGGCGGTTTTTCAAGCGACGATGATGAAGATGAGATAAGCGGCAGCCACGTAGCCGTAACTGATTTGCTTTTGCCGTCAATAGTTTTTGCAGGCCGGCCAAGCGTTCTAGTAGCGCCGTAGGTGTTTGCGCTCTCACATGTTACGGGGAGGGCTTGTGCTCATCGCGTCGCATCACGTCGTATGGGTATCCCATTTCAGACATACTATTTACAGAATTTCTATTATGGTGAAAGGAGGGCAACTTTATATGGACAACCAAAATAAAGGCATCCTGCATTGTCATTCGGAATCTTCCGTCAAGGATAGCGGGATGCGGATTAGCGAACTTGTCGCAAGGGCAAAAGAAATGGGTGCGCCCGCAGTTGCGCTGACGGATCATGGCCTGCTGACCGGCATTTTCAAGCTTATGTCAGAATGTCAGAAAGCAGGGATAAAAGCTATACCCGGCGTAGAAGCCTACGTGTTTGCCGACAGGGACAGCGAAGACAAAATAAAACCAGTGAAGCGCCATATGGTGCTGATGGCGAAAAACATCGACGGCTACCGGGCAATATCTAAAGCAGTTACGGAAGCATACAAGCTCGCGTCAAAGGAAACACCGCGCATGGATCACAAACTGCTTCGGAAATATTTCGGGGCAGGTTCCGCAGGGCACGGCAACGTCATCGCCACCTCAGCATGTATGAACGGTATACTTGCAGAGCCAATACTAGGCGATGAGATCATCAAGCATGAGATTGAAAAAATAAAGAGACGGAGAGACAAATATCAGCCGGTGAACAACGAGTTCCTTGACGCGCTCAAAGAAAAAGAAGAACGCGAGGAGGAACTTGCCGCGCTGCTGGTACGAAGAGAGGCGCTTACCGCCGATTCAAAAATCAATGTAAACGGCCTTGCCCGAAAGCTTAAGACGGTTAAGGACGACGGCGAGCGCGGACAACTACAAGATGAGCTGGAAGAACTGACCCGCAAAAAGACCGAGGCAACGAGCATGCTTGCTGGCGTCAGGGCGGAAATTGCCAAGAAGAAATCATCCCTTACGGCTTTTTCAAAAAACTTCAAGTCAATGGAGCAGTCCGTTAATAAGTGGGAAGCCGAAAATGAAAGGATATCCGAGATCGAGGCATCAATTAAGCCGGACGCAGAAAGGTACGCCGAAGCAAAAGCCGACGCAGAAACGTACCGCGGCATATTCGGCGACGGCAACTTCTTCATAGAGCTGCAATACCACGGCATTGCTCAGGAAGAGCGCTGCATGCCGCTGCTTGCGAGGCTCGCAAAGGAGCTTGGCATACCGGTTGTGGCCGCCAACGACGCACATTACGCAAGGCGCGAGGATGCGTATGCAAACGAGCTCGTCAGAGCGATGCGCTTTAACCAGCCCATCACCGATGAGAAAGAGGAGGGCTATGGGGAGCTTTACCTTAAAACCGACGATGAGCTCCGGGAGTCGCTTCTGAAGATACTCGACGCCAAGGTCGTTGACGAAGCTATGTCGAACATAGACGCAATAGTTGACGGCTGCGATGTGGTCTTTCCCAAAGGTGAACACTACCCATTGTTTAAAGGCGGAGTTCCGGGCGAAACCACGGCAATGCGCCTTCGCCGGTTGGCTCAAGAAGGCATCGAGCGAAGATACCCAAACCCCGCTGATTTCACTCAGGCGCACAAAGACAGGCTGGCGTATGAGCACAGCATAATAGACCAACAGGGTTTCAATGACTATCTTTGTATAGTTCAGGATATCATTGAATATGCAAGGGGGCTTGAGAAGAAGAACAAGTACGGGTTCGGATACTACGTCGGACCCGGGCGCGGAAGCGCGGTCGGATCGCTTGTGTGTTACCTTGCCGGGATAACGTCCGTTGACCCGATGAAGTACGGGCTGCTGTTTGAGCGCTTTTTAAACCCCGAGCGCGTGTCACAGCCTGACATCGACACCGACTTTCATACAGAGATGCGAGGAGAGGTCAGGGCGTACATTTGTAGCAAGTACGGAGAGGGTGCGGTTTGTTCGATCCTGACGAAAGGCACGATGGCCGCAAAGCTCGCAGTCCGAAACACTGCAAGGGTCACTGGTGTTCCGCTTGGCATAGCCGACGAGGTATGCAGGATTATCCCCAAAACGCCCAAGACAAAGCTAAGCCTTGACAGGCCGGAGGATTCCGCCGCAAAGACCAAGCTTGACAGGGCGTGCAATGATAATCCGGTCATCGCAAAGCTAATCGAAGACGCAAAGCTAGTTGAGGGCACGGTCAGCGACTACGGCATGCACGCGGCAGGGCTAATCATCTCTGACAACGATGACGTCACCGATCACATACCGATGATGTATAATTTCGACAAAAATCAATGGGTGTCTCAATGCGACATGGGGGAGGCCGAAAAAGAAGCAGGCCTTCTGAAAATGGATTTGCTGGGCCTTAAGAACATCAACGTCATCAACGAGAGCTTACATAGGAATTTTGACAACTGTGGTTTACGGCTTGACATCGAATCCGTTCCTTTCGAGGACGCGGTGTTTTCTGAGATATTCGCTAGGGGGCGCACAAACTCGGTGTTTCAGTTTGAGAGCAGCGGCATGAAAGAACTGCTCAAAAACTTCAGGCCATCGTCATTTGAGGACTTAATACTCCTTGTGGCGGCATACCGGCCAGGGCCTATGCAATACCTCGACGATATAATAGCGGTCAAGCATGGGAGAAAGAAGCCGCAGTACCTTGTGCCGCAGTTTAAGGAAATACTGGAACCGACATACGGCAGCCCCATATATCAAGAGCAGATAATGCAAATCTTCAATAAGGTCGCGGGATTCTCACTTGGTGAAGCGGATATTATACGCCGCGCCATGAGTAAGAAAAAAATGGAAATACTCACAGACCCAGTGACGGACTACAAAGGCAAGTTTATAAGGGGACTTGCGGCAGCCGGTGCCAATGAACACCATGCGGAACGCTTTTGGACCGAGATACTGGACTTCGCGGACTATGCGTTCAACAAATCCCACGCCGCAGCATACGCGCTCATAGCGTACTTTACAGCTTACCTAAAGTACCATTACACGCCAGAGTTCATGTGCAGCGTCATGGCGAGGACCGCACGCGAAAAAATACCCCCGTTGCTTGCCGAGTGCAGGTCTATGGGCCTGACAATTAGGCAGCCGAACGTAAACGTTTCCGAGCAGCACTACTCAAATTCCGGGGATGTCATAACATTTGGTTTTAGCAGCATACTCGGGGTTAGCTCAGCCGGCAAGGAAATTGCCGAAGAGCGCAGCGTAAACGGCGCCTACGGTTCCGTTAAAGATGTGATTTCAAGGATTGCCGCCTCCGTTGACGGGAAAAAGGCGATAGCCAACATTGCCGTTATAGAGGCGCTTATCGGAAGCGGGGCATTTGACAGCTTCTGCGGCGGAAACCGGTCTGCGCTCACAAGCGCGATTAGTGAGTTGACCGACCTTTCAAAGAAGCTCGCAACCAAGGAAAAGGAAATCAATGTCCTCAAAGGACTCCTTGCAAGCGGAAAGCAAATGTCTGAGAAGGAAATAAAGGCAACTGAGAAAAAAATCGCGACCCGCGAGAAAGCGTCAGCCGAGCTTAAGCAGCGCATATCGGCAATCGTGTTCGTAGGTGGCGAGGAAAACAAACGCGAAAAGCTTGACAAGGAAAAAGAGCTGCTTGGATGCTACGTGTCCGGGCACCCTCTCGACGACTATGACGAGGCCATAAAGGCGCTTGGCGCGGAAACGATTGATCAAATCACTGACGGCGATGTCAGGGTATGCGGCATCGTATCGGGTCTGCAAATTAAACAGCGGAAGAAAGACGGCGCAGACCTCGGCTTCTTCACCCTATCCGACAAGACGGACGAAATACCCATCAAATGTTGGTCAAGGGAGTTTGAGGAGTATAGGGAGCTTATCTTTGACGACGCCGTTATTGAGCTCGAAGGAACCCTCCGCACCGAAATCGAAGCCAATGAAAACGGTGAAGACTTTGTTGTTGAACGCAGTATCAGCGTCAGATCAGTAAAGCCACTGAGAATGCCGAGGCACGGAGACATCACAATTGCAATTACTTCCGTTATGGACTGGGCTGACCGCGTGTACGATGCAGTACGCTTGTACAGCGATGAGTTCGGACATGGCTTGGTTGTCCACGATACAATGCTCGACGAAATGCGAAAGGCGAGTTTTAGGGTCTCGCCTGATTTGCTGACAGCTGGCATTGAGGGAGTGTCATTCCCTTAAACATGACAAAGGAAAAGCCCTTGCGGGCTTTTTCCTTTTTCGGAAAAAACGGTTAATCCACTTCCTGCGCTTGTTAGGCCTTTGGTGAATACAGCGAGGCCAATGTGTAGAAGCGCTTTCCGGGCACCGAAGACCTCGCGGCGCGGCTTACTCCTCTGAGCATTTCCGGCACGGGAAGCTTTGCCTCATGCATTGCCTGTATAACCGCGTCCATTTCCGCTATCTCCTTTATTCTGTTTCCAAATTTTTCTATACGCATTATGTCATTATGCTCATCCATCTGTACAACCCCCTTTTTGCTTCTGTCATTATACTCCACCGCAATATGCAGCGTAAATAATCGTTTGTTTGCGTGTTATGACAGCGCGAATAAAAGCATAAGGGCGCATCCGTCGAAAACACATTGTACGACACACAACTTTTCACAGCTCAGCGTCCGCAAAACCATTATAGAAAAAGCATGCAAAAACCAAATTCATTTCTGACATATTGTTTCTGAGAAGAAGGGAGTGCTGAAAATTGAAAAAGACAATAGTTGCTATAAGCATACTGCTCTCGCTAATCATTGTTGGATGTACGGGGCAGATAAAGAGTGAAAATACGGGCAGATACAGCACACAATATCCCTTGACGGCGCTTGAGTACACCATTATGACGAATAAAGAAATAGCCCTTGTTATGAACCTCCTTGAAACGCACATGTCAAACGGGAGAAACGTCGTCAGGTCAAGGTACCCGATAGAGGATGAAATTAAGAACGTGGAACACTCCATCATAATGGTGGGCGAGGCGATAAAGAGCATCGACATTCTATACCCCGCAAGGACATATGAGGACGACAGGCTTGAAATCCTCAGAAGGATGGAAAACGCCCTTAACTCGCTTGAGAATTACAAAGAAGCTCTTGAAGGTCGAGATGCGGATATGATACAGGGGCTAATACACGTCATGCAGGGCGATTTTACAGCCCTGAAAGGTATGTTTAACATAATGTGGGAGTAGAAGGCGGTGTAGCTTATGGCAAAGGAAAACACTATATACCTGCACGGTCAGGTAGCCGCCAAACCCAGGTTATACTACGGGCCTGACGGCAGCTTCAAGAAAGCGACAATCGAAGTCAATATAGTGCGTCGCCCGGGTCCGCTTCAAGACGGTCAACCTACAGGGGGCGGCAAGCTGCGCATAGACACTCCGACTGTGTCGACCGGGAATGAGGAGATCGGAAAAAAGATGGGCGAACTCCAAATAAACGACATGGTCGACGTGAAAGGCGTGCTTACAACTCGTGAAGCAATTAAAACCACACCTTGCGAGCGATGCGGTCATAAAAACTCCGTCATGGGGAGCGCGGGTTACGTAACCGCGATTTACATTTGCAGGAGGGAAACGGGCATCGGCGAGGAAAAAGGGCTTGAACTACTGCTCGAACGCAGTGGGATATCAAACTCGGCAATACTTATCGGAACGCTTTGCAGGGAGCCAAAGACATATGAGTCGGACGATGGGAAAACGGTGATCACGCAATATCAACTGGCGTCCAACCGGAAATATCACATTAGGGACGACGGGGGATCATCGAATAAAACCGACTATCCATGGGTAAAGACTTTTGGGACCCAAGCTAAAGAGGACGCATTATGCCTAAGCATAAACTCCACCGTCTTAATAAACGGCGCAATACAGACGCGTGGGTTTAAGCGCACCACCATCTGCGAAAGCTGCGACGGAGAGTATGAGTGGAATGATAAGACGATTGAAGTAGTGCCGTATTCCGTGGAATACCTTGCCAACTGCTACCCAATTGAACGCGTAAAACCTCGCGAAAACACAATACATTTGCATGGGCAGGTAATGTCACCTCCGAAGGTGCGGGTAGACAGCGAAGGGAATGCCGTAAAAACGACTTTTGCAATGAAAGTTCTGCGCCGCCCTTATATAAGGGCTAATGGGCAGATATCCGGCGGCAGGCTTCGTATAGACGCATTGATCGTTTCAACGACCGGAGAAAAGACTGCTGAAACAGCAAGCGCGTTAAGGCAATTTGATATGGTTGACGTAAAAGGCGCGCTTACAATACAGGAAACCGCAAAACCCGCCGCATGCAACTCATGCGGGCACGCAAACTCAGTAATGGGAAGCTTTGGCTTTGTGACGGCCACATATGTGTGCGGAAGGGAAACCGGGCTTGACGAGGAAGAGGGCATGAGCCTCCTGCATGAGCGCAGCGAAATATCCAACACGGCAATCATTGCTGGCGGTTTGTGCCATGCGCCGGAGCCATGCGGAGCGGAAGGCAATAGGGCAGCAGTGGAGTATCAGCTGGAGGCCAGCAGGAAAAAGCGCAACAGCGCAGATGAAGAAACTCCACCCGCCGACCGCCCATGGGTTAAAAGTATAGGAAAACAAGCTATGGACGACACAATCTACCTTACGGAAGGTTCGACGGTGCTCGTCAACGGAGCAGTTCAGGCCCGCGAATCTTCGCAAACAGCAATTTGCGAAAACTGCGGAGAAGAGTTTGGCTGGGACGAAAAGACGGTCGAGCTGTTTCCTCATTCTGTTGAATATCTTTTGGATTGCCTTTTTCCTGACAGCGGGGACGAAACCAACGAAGATGGAGAAAGCGACGATTATGTAACAGGGGCAGGTGTTGTGGATGATTAGCCGAGGAAAGAAAAAAAGAAAGCCCGCAGATAGCGGAACATCATCCCTGTTAGACAGACGCATAGGGCAAAATCCGTCCGGCCCGCAAACAAGTATCCCAACCTATTATGATGATGACTATGATGAAGACAGCTTTGACGCATACGATGACGTGAATAGCGGCTATAACTCTAAAAGCACAGCCGTCCATACGCCTACACCTATGTCTGCGCATGTGCAAATAGAGACATACGAACTTGACGACGGCGATATTCCGGGCTTTGAAGCAATGCCTGATGCGCGAGACCATCAAGCGCGCTTAGACGAAGCCGAAATGATAAGGGCGCACGAAAGCAGGAGAAGGGCAGCTATCAGGGCTCGCGCAACAAGGATAGCGCAATACGCATTCATGCTGCTGTGCCTGTACCTCGCTTTTCTAATATACGGCGTCATCGTAACGCATTATGACTATGATCCCCAGACAGGGAAGATTATGGCGCAGACAATGTCAGTCAGGGAGCTTGCCGCTGCAAGCGAGTTTAGGAGCATGCAAGCATTTTACCTGCGAGGCAGGTGGCTGTATGAAGAAACGCTCAGGCTGGACTTCAAGCTGCACAACAACCCTGAAAACGCATTGATAATAGCTACCGAGTACGAAATATTGCTGGAAGACGTCGCTAAGCTTAGCGTTGACCTCAATGCTGCGTCATTCAGCCCCGCATATAACCAGCTTCATGCTCAGCTTTTAAATTGGGTTAGGACAGATACTGCCGTTTATTTACAAAACATATCAGCTGCGATAACACAAAGTAGCCAAGAAAGGGCGAATAACGCAATAATCTCAAGGGAGATAATGTATACGCATTTTCTAATTATCTCTGAAAACATCGCAACTTATGGAAAATCCGTTAAAGGCGTATCGCTTGGAGACGTGTATGAATGGTCTCCCGAGAGGTTTGTGAGGGAAGAACTGGAGGGCATAACAGATGGGTAACGACTACGCACCGCTCCTCAATAAGTACAACCGCCTGTTCGCACAAGCGCAGGACCTCCAACAGCAATTGCTCGACAAGGCGGAACACTCTAAAAAACAAGGAATAGCGTTCTCGAAAACGATAGCAGCCGCAAAGGTGTTGTGCGAGGACATACTTGCGAAAGATCCGCAGGAAATGATACTCGGGCGGTCATACTCTTGGAATGACATCGGGATAGACGAGCTGTTGGCAAAGTCGCTTAAGTCCTTCAGGGAGTATAACGCCACAAGGACTCATCTTCTAAGGCAGCTTAAGGACGAGTCCGAAGACCGAAGGCTGAAAATAGACAGCCTAATGGATCAAGTCAACGCTTTGAAGCTTGAGCTTAGCAGGCGTTCGCGAGGCAACGATGACGATGCGCCTGACGACGAAAACGACACAGAATCCGATGCAACCGAAGATGTCTCCGCTGGCAACAAGCCAAGCAAGGCAACTTCAGGTTTAAGCCCAGCCCCATATAAAATGCAAAAAGCTGCGGAAGACGGGCAGATAGAGCTCATAATAGAGGAGGACAATGACCTAACGGAAAGGGATATGTCGGACATTGAGGAAGCCATGAAGATGGCGGACGCGGTCTCAGTTCAGACCGGAGACATCCCGGTCAAGCCATCCGGGAAGAAAAAGAAGCATAAAGTCGCCAAAGAGGAAGCCCGCATGGAAGCGCATGTCATTAACCTAGCCGAAGTAAAGAGCCAAATAACAAGCTATATGTGGCTTGTAGTCGAAGCGATAGGGACTTACGGGTTGTCAAAGTATCCCGCAATTGAAACAAAGGTATTCGAGCTTTGGGAGGGCTCAATATATCAGCAGGAGTTTGAGGAAGCGAAAAGGGGAAAATTAACGAGCAACAGGGTGAGGACGGCAACGCTCACGCTGGCGAGCGCTGGAGCGATAGAAAGCGCGCAAATAAGCGATGCGTTGCAAAGTAGATTTCTCATTTACCGCCTGACAGCTATGGGCGCTCAGATATACAACGACAAATACGGCAAAAGGCCTGAGTTGAGTGAATGGGATAATCTAATAACGGATCATGACAATGCGGAGCATGGCTATGGAATAATTGGCGCGGCGGAAGTATTTAAGGCCAGTGGCTTTTTCACCTCAGTAACGTTCACTCGCAAGGAAAATCGAATCAAAGTGGATGAAAGAACATCCTACGAAGCAGACATCATTACATCCAACGATAAGTATACCAATTATTATGAGTACGAAAGGGGATACCACAATCAAGTCAATTTTAACATTAAGCTAAATAAGATAGCAAAGATCACGGGAATCATAAACATACTAGTTCCTAACCAGAAAGTATTGTCGGGTATTAAGGAGCAAGTTGACAGATGGATAGAGTCCCGGGGTGGGCACGCGGCGCTGGCATCGAAGAAAGTTCGCCTGACAACCGTGAAGTCGCTTGTGGGTAAAGATCCGCATGATCATAAAAACTGGGCCATCGTATATAACATGAAATCAGATAAGCCAATAATAAACACGCCAACCACCGGTGTATAAACCGCCACTTGAGGGCTTAAAGAAAGGAGAATAATATGGACGCGCAGCAATTAACGGAATCTTTCAAGGCGTTCAATGTCAATGGCATTAACAATCTCATATACGCATTTACCTCAAATTGGTGGCTGTTCCTGATTGTAATAGGGGCGGCAGCAACTTCGATAATGGCGCTGACTTCAAAGATAAGCTCAATTGTCAGAGAAGAACAAAACGTCATATAGAGAAAACAAACAAGGGGCTTCGGCCCCTTGTTTTTATGCATATACCATTTCTGACATACTGAATTTGTACTGTCGCCTCGAAAGGGGCGGTTTGTCACAGTCGGATTTTTGGAGGGCTAGTTATGAACAATCAGCAAAAAAACATTACGTACAAGCAAACACTAAACAGCAAGGAGATTTTCATTTACATCAAATCCGTTGGGGTGCCGGTGGGCGTTTTTCTGCTGGCTCTAGCCGTCATCTCACAGTTCGGGCAATTCGGGACAAACCTGCTTGCACCGCTTACAGGCGGTATGTGGGTAACGGGCGCTGTTGCCGCATTTATGATTCCGTCGCAGCGCAGCAGCACCTGCAACGAAACACACGCCGCTATCGCAGGATACCTTGCGGGGATGTGGGGGCTTCGCATGCTGGTGTCGCTCGTGGCCGGCACATCCAACGAACAGCTAATGGCCACGTACAGCCAAGCGTTGCCAACCAGCTCCGGATCTACAATATCAGGCTTCCTGCAAACAACCTTATGGATAACGGCGGTAATGGTGCCTGTTGGGTTCCTTACGATGCAGGGCAAAAAAATACTGACATTCAAAAAACGCATGAATCAGCAAAAGGCAATGGATCAACTCCGTGGCATCAGGAACAGCGGGCATGAGCACAACGACTATTTGAAATAATCAGGAAAGAAGGTGAGATTTATGGGAGCAGCATTGGCGCCGTATGATATACGGCGAATACTCCGAGGAAACAAGGATGTTACCCCTGCCGACGACTTTAGATTAGTGGATTCGTGGGCGGAGTATGCCGAAGCAAGGAACGGCAACGAAAACGAAAGGGAGCTGCAATACCTCTGTTACGAAATAGAGGTCATAGACCCGGAAAACGGAAAGGTGCAAAGGGCATTTAAGGCTCTAAAATTCGCAAGGGTGATCCGCCTGCCCAAAGAAGCTAAACAGAGCACGTCCATGATGGATATGCACACCGAGATACTGGCGGCCTGCTATGAGCAGGGGTACAACCTCGTGACCATTATAGCAAACATCATAGAGCCGGTTCCTCTGGGGCTCTTATATCTATACGGGGTGCAGGGCGTGGCGGCAACAATTGAAGACGCCAAGGACTCATGCAGCAGGAACTTCTCAGGACTCATAGGTATGTTGCAGGGGACGTATAGGGTCCTGCACTTGCGGAATGTAGTCGCGCAGGAAACGGAATGGCTAAGGGAAAAAATATACTCGATGGACTATCTTACCATGATAAAGGGCATACCGCAGGCAAGCAAGCAGGGTGAGATGGGCGGAGCTAAAGGCATAGGCGGAACCAATGTAAATCCGGATGCGCACGGCACCCTTGAGCAGATGATCATAGGTATGGTCGACTATGAGTATGTTATCCAGATACTCTCATCGCCCGTTTATGCGAGCACCTTAAAAGCATGGAGCGTTCGGACCCAGCAGGACATGACTGACTGGAATAGCCAGCTTCAAGGCACAAAATCCCTGTCGTTTAATTTATCCATACCCATGATGTACATGGCTAACGCCTCGCAGTCACAGGGGTGGAGCCAAGCATACACGGATGCTGAGTCTATAAGCTACAACACCGGGGAGAGCTTTTCGCAGGGCGTAAGCGAATCCATAGGGCAGTCGATATCCAACTCAATTGGCGAAAGCTTTGGCAGGAGCTTCGGCACTTCGGTATCGGACTCCGTCTCTTACTCGCAGTCTGTCTCAAATGGGACTTCAACCGGAACGAGCTATAGCATCAGCGAAGGTTTTAGCTCATCGTTGGGCAGAAGCTTTTCTGAAGGTTTCAGCCACACAGAGTCGACCGGCACGAGTGACAGCCTTGGCACAAGCATAGGAGAAAGCCTCAGCCGCGGAATTAATCAAAACATGGGAAGTTCACTCGGCGAAAGCATTGGATTTAACACGGGGAACAGTTACACGGTCGGGCAGGGCGCGTCCACAGGGCTTAACCAGTCGTCGGGGTGGAGCGAAGGATTCGGAGCAAGCCATTCACAAAACCTAGGATCGAACATGGGAGGAAGCTATGCTCAGTCACTTGGGCAGAACCAAGGCGCAAACCACTCGCAATCTTTAGGACAGAGCGTGGGCGGCGGCTACTCGTTTAACCAAGGGAGCAATGTCGGAGGAAATCAAAGCTATACAGAAGGAACCAATCAGAGCATTAGCCAGGGTATAAACCAATCCACAAACCAAAGTATAAATCAAGGTTTCAATCAATCAATAAATCAAAGTATTAATCAAAGCGTAAATCAGAGCGTCAACCACGGTCTCTCGACGAATCAGAGCGTGAGCGACAGCTACTCATACGGTGAAAACCAAAGCTCAAGCAGCGGCGGTAGTCTTACAAACACATCAAGCGAGAACTGGGGGCTAAATGGGTCACAAGGTACCACCAACACAAACTCATTCGGAAAGACAACTACTACAAGTGATTCTGCCACAGTCACTAATACGACCGGAGACACAATAACAGACTCATGGAACAAGAATAATAGTGCTAACTTTGGCGTAGGGGTGAATCAAAGTGCAAATTTTGGTTCAAATTCTGGTTTTAACCTTCAGCTTCCGGGGCTTCCTGTTGGGTTTAACAGCGGTTCAAACGAGGGAGGGGGAGTAGGTGCCAGTTTTAACGGAGGGATAGGTGCATCAGCTGGTACAGGCGGTTCTGTTTCACAAAATAATAGCAATGCAATATCAATCGGCGCAACAAACAGCGAAGCCAACTCACAGACGCAGTCTTTTGGCAACACCAGCTCAAACGGGTGGAACACCGGGGGTGGCACATCAACCGCTGCTGGTAATACCTGGAGCAACTCTTACGGCGATAGTCAAACATGGGGTAACTCAGTGTCAAACGGAATCGGCGAAAACTGGGGGACTAGCCAAGGGACTAGCCAAGGCTCCTCCCAAGGGATGAGCCAAGGTACCAGTCAAGGGATGAGCCAAGGCACAAGCCAAGGCACAAGTCAAGGGGCAAGCCAAGGGGCAAGTCAGAGCAACAGCTACGGAAACTCGTGGGGCGCAAGCCAAGGCGAGAGCTGGAACGATAGCTGGTCAAATAACAGGAGTGACAGTTATGGCACAAGCTACGGCGTAAGCCAAGGCGAAAGCTGGAGCGACACTTGGAGCAATAGCAGGGGCGAAAGCTGGGGAACATCACAAAACGCAGGCATTACCGGCAGCGTTGGCATATCTCAGTCGGATAACATGTCAGCAAATTGGGGCGTAAGCGAGGGTTCAAGCTCAGGCTATAACATAGGCAATAGTATAAGCGACGGATGGAGCGAGGGATTTTCATCAAATACAGGTATGAGCAGGACTCATGGCACAAGCACCGGGGAAAGCCTCGGAACCAGCGTCAGCAGCGGCGTGACCGACACGCAAGGGACGAGTTCAAGCCGCTCGTCAGGCAACACATTCAATCAATCAGTGTCATTTTCCGACGGCATTACGCAAGGCCGCAGCGTCGGGCAGACAAGCACCGATTCTGTGTCGCAAAGCTACTCTAACGGAACCTCGCAAAGCGCCACGAACGGCACAAGCCTGAGTACGGGTCGCACAACAGGCAGGGGAACATCAGAGAGCATAAGTCAATCTATGGGCACCTCAGGGCAGATATCGACCGGTTCAAGCGGAAGCATGGGGCTCGGGCCGTCAATTGGTTACAATAAGTCATATCAATGGCTCGATCAGACAGTTAAAGACATCCTTGAAATCCTTGAGTTTCAAAATGAACGCATAAAGCAGGCGTTGCGCGGCTTTGGCGCTTTTTACACCTATGTTTATATTGCATGCGACAACCAAGATGCGCTGTCCACCGCTATGGGGCTCGCAAGGACGACTTGGCATAACAATCTTGCATTGGCACAGCCTATACAGGCGCTTAACCTCTCCGAGGAAGAGCAGCGCCATCTGCTTTACCACTTTTCAGCTTTCAGTGCGGACGTGACTAGGGAGACCATAGGAGGCGTATCGGAGTACAAATACGCCACTGTGCTGCTTTCAAGCGAATACGTTGCTTACACGCACTTACCCCGCGTATCTGAGGGCGGTATATTTGCTGAAGCGGAAGACGTGCCTAAGTTTGCGGTGCCGTCAATGCTCAAAGGCGAGATATATATGGGCAGCGTGCTGTCAGCCGAGAGATATTCTTTTAAAAACGGATATCAGACGCCTTACGATTTCAGAATCTCCGAATCAGAGCTGATGCACGGCTTTATAACCGGCGCGTCACGTTCAGGTAAAACGGTCGCAGCGATGAGGTTTGTAGCCGAGCTATCTAAAGTAAGGCGCAGCAAGACCGGCAAGCGCCTGAGGATAGTCTGTATGGATCCAAAACGCGACTGGCGCACACTCGCAAGGTTTGTAGAGCCCGAACGGTTCCGCTTCTACTCAATGGTGAATCCGAATTTCCACCCGATAAACCTTAACCCTTGTAAAATCCCCAAGGGAGTAGTACCGCAGATTTGGGTCGACGCGCTTATAGAAATTTATTGCCGGGCATACGGTCTCCTTGAACGCGGAAAGCAGCTTATGGCCGAAACATTCTACTACTTATATAAAAAAGCCGGTGTATTCGACGTTCCGGAAGACCAACCCGATTGGGGCGAGACGGTGTCCGAGCTAAGCCGGCAGGTCACATTCACAAAAGCTTACGAAAGAATGCTTTACAACAAACAGATGCTTGAAGATCCAACAAATCCTAAAGGTAAAGCAGGCAACGATACAAGAGACGCTTATGCAAGGCTGCTTGAAAGGCTTTCCGCGTTTGAGCGTGAGTATTCGATTGAAAGGCGCATCTTCGGAAACAGCGACGGCCTCGGCGTGGATGATCTGATAGGCGGCGACGATGTAACAGTCATCGAATCCAAAGGCTTAGAGAGCACCTTTAAAAACTTTATTTTCGGCGTTATCACAAGCGGATTTTTCCGTTATGCGATTGCCCACGAAGACGGCTACTTGGCCCCAGACCAATACGAGACTGTGCTGGTTATCGAGGAGGCAAACGAGGTCCTTACAGGAAACGACGCAGCGGGGACAGGCGGAGGCCAGCAATTCGGCTTAACGGGCCAGTCCGAGTTTGAGCAGATACTAGACCAAGCAGCGGGCTATGGGTTGTTCATATTCGCGATAACCCAGAAAATCGCCGACATGCCTAAATCCATAATTGCAAACAGCGGGCTTGTCTTTGCTGGCAAGATCAAAGCCGAGGACGACATCAACGTGCTGACGAAAACAATCGGGCGCGACCCACGCTTTGACAACCGCGATGTCGCGAAATGGTTCCCCAGATCCCCGACAGGGTGGTTTGTATGTCAAAGCTCGCGGACGACCACATTCACCGATGCGGAGCCGGTGCTATGCAAAATAGCGATGCTCAACATGTCTGCACCGAGCAATGCAGAGATAGAGGAACTGCTGCTCCGGAGGGAAACGGCGGCACTCACCTCAAACGGGCGATCATACGCGTAGCGCGCATAAAAACGAAAAGGGCGGGAAACCGCCTTTTTTGTCGTGCAAAAAACCAATTTCATTTCTGACATATTTAATGTGAGAAATTTTTAAAGGCAGGGTTTGGATATGGACAACATCAGAAGCGGAATTAAATCAGCGAAGAGCAGGAAAATATTAATTGTTTTGTTGCTTGCGCTGGCAATGATGATAGCGGCGGCTTTTTCCGCGTATCAAGTGCTGGCTCCGAACAGAGCCACCATATTCGTGTTTAACGAAAACTATCCCGCCGGAACGCAGGTGACGAGGGAGATGCTGACAGGCATACAGGTGGATAGCTCGCTCTTAGTAGGCGGCTCGTCGGTGCCTGTTGGAGACCGCTATGTAACCGGCAACAACATCAACACCGTATTACAGACTGCCTCGATACTGCGCATGGATGTATACAGCGGCACCGCGATTATGAGCTCCATGCTCACAACGACCGGCGGTAATCAGATAGAGCAGAGGATGCGACAGGATTCGGTGGCGATAACGATTCCGGCAAACAACGTTACCGGCGTCACCAGCGAGCTTTCATTTGGCTCCCGGATAAACGTATACGCAAGCTATAACGCCGAAACAGTGCTGCTCCTTCAAAACATGCGCGTACTGAGGACGACGAGAGGGTCGGGCGGGCTTGCGAGCATCACTATCGAAGTCACCGTGGAAGAGTCGCTGAAGCTAGTACATGCGCAGACATATGGGTCGGTACATATGGGCATTGTCGACGCGCATGGATACCAGTACACAGCGGAGGAACATCCGACTTACAACGTCTCCGGCTTTACGGTTTCAGCGGATATTTACTACCAGTCCGGCGGTCAGCCAAGCACCAACGGCCTCGATGATGACACAGAATACCCCGGCGAAGGGTTAGAAGGCGAATGGGGCGAGCATGAATACGACCCGGACGGGGACATGACGGATGCAACCGACCCGCGTAACCCTGCTGAAATAATAATCAGGCCATAACAATAGGAAATGTGGAGGAGTACAAATGAAGCATTTGGTCATAGTTGACCCACGGGCTGCGTTTTTGCAGGACTTAAGCACCCGCGTCATGCTTGAGGAGCGCAGCCTCATTATAGACACAGCCAAGGTTCTCGAAGAGCTGTTTCAATTCCTAAATCAAGATTCGCTTGTCGTAATCTGCGATCAGGCTTTGGACGAAACTGCTCAAAATATTACGAATAGGATACCGGAAAGCATACTAATATACGGCTATAGCATAAACGCCGACGGAATATTCAAGTTTTCCGAACTTGGAATCCCTTGCTTGGGTGTAGTGACAAAATCCGGTGCATTGCTTGACATGCTTGAGCATGATCAAATCCCGGTCATTGAAGGCGCAAGGAGGCCGCAAAGCGGCGTGCGCGAGCGTCAGCAAGAAGCGGCACCTCCGCCCGCAGAACAGGCTTATGAGCGAAGGCAGGCGCAAACCCCCGCCCCGGAGCAAAGCAGGCGTCAAGGTTATACCGCAGCTCCGCTGGAAGCGCCACGATACGAGGAAAGCAGCAGCCCGCCTGCCCGCCAGAGACCGCAGGAAGACGCTTATGACTCAGGCTACGGCGACATGCAACCCCAGCGCGGTGACACCTATAGTCAACCGCATAGTCAAACGACAGCGCCATACGAAGACAGCAGGGTAAACCGCCAACCTGATTGGCAGGAGAATTACAACACACCTCAGGAAACTGCGCATTATCCAAATCGACAAGTGCCCGGCGGTTTCATAACAGGCGCAGAACGGCTTTCGGGAGTTAGAGACGAACGCATTAACAGCGAAGCCGATAGGGAAATTGCCGAAGAGTCAAGGGCGGTCTCGTTAAGGCAGGCGCGGAAAACAAAGGTAATCACGGTTTATGCGGCCAAAGGCGGCGTAGGCAAGACGACGATAGCTGCAAACGTCGCAGTCTGCATGGCTTTGACAAGCAGCGGCAGAGGTAAGTTCAGAGTATGCGTGGCCGACTACAACATTGATTTCGGCGACGTATGCACGACGCTGAACCTAAATCCACGCGGGGCGAACATGGTGCATTGGGCGCAGGACGTCCGTGAACGCGTAGATAGGGGCGAAGACCCCGAAAGTATAAGCTATGACAAGCGAGACATGGAAGAAACATGGCTCCAGCAAATGAATGAAACGGGGCTTTACGCACTCATCGCTCCTGTGGTGCATGAGGACAGCATGGACATAGGCGAGACGGAACTGACGGTTATGATGCGCAGCCTGATACAAAACGGCGAATTTGATTACATAGTCTGCGACACAGGTAACAACACAAGGGACTCATCTGTAATTGCCCTTGAGACGGCAGATACAGTCCTTATGATAGCAACTCAGGATGTTGCCAACGCTAACTGCAACGACGCCGTGATATCGACGCTAAGAAAAATTGGCTTCGACACTGACAAGATAAAACTTGTCATAAACAACATAATGTCCTCGCAGGCGACAGGTATATCGGTTAAGGACATTGAGCAGAGTTTCCCATATGACTGCGTCGCTCGTATAAAGCGCGATGAGGAAGTCATTAAGTCGAATAATACGGGCGTGCCGATGGTGTATAACCCCAACCATGATTTCACAAAACAGATTCGGGCAATTATAAAATACGTCACGAAAGGACATGACGACGGACAGCAGGGCGGGCAACAGCAAAAGAAAAAAAACGGCTCAGGGCTGTCGGGCTTTTTCGGGAAGAAGGTGAGATAAGCCATGTCAAACATACTCAGGCGGCAGCTTCAAAACGATAAAGATGCGAAGCGCGAGGCTGAACTGCGCATCGGAGGCATGGAGTCGGTCCGTCCGCAAACAGAAACCGAAAAGGAAATGGTCGGCGAGATCATCAGTGACGTGTCGGTTGAGTTTAGGGCACAAATATCGAAAGACGGCATGACACCCGAAGTCGTGGAAGCAATTGCCTCAAGGGTTGAAGAAAACGTGTCGGGGTCCATTGATGATTATGAGGCTCAGCAACGGGTAAAAAAGATTGTCCTCAGTACAATTTCAGGGCTCGGGCCTATAGACGGCTTTGCAAACGACCCCGAGGTTGAGGATATAGTGGTGCAGCGATACGACAACATAGTCATAGTTAAAAACGGACAAAGGTTTAATACGAAAGCTGAGTTTCAGGACGACGCTCACTTGGTAAACGTAATAAACAGGATAGTGCAGCAGGTCGGCAGACAAATCAACCTCTATACACCCCGCGTCGACGCGAGGCTTCAGGACGGATCCCGGGTAAACGCCACGATTAAGCCAATATCCCCTGATGGAGCCACGCTCACCATCAGAAAATTCCCCGAAAGGGGTTTTTCAGGCGAAGACTATCTTAAGTTCAAGACGCTTGATGAGAACATGTTGGAACTTCTTTCAAATTCCGTCCGCGGAAAAGCAAACATACTTGTCGGAGGCGGCACAGGCACGGGAAAGACAACGCTGTTAAACATGCTTTCAGAGTATATTCCTGAAGACGAGCTTATCGTTACGATTGAAGATGCATGCGAACTTAGACTTAAGCAGAGAAACGTGCGCAGGCTTGAAGCGCGGGCTCAGACAGGCGAGTCAATGGCGGTAACAATACAGGAGCTGTTAAAGAACGCTTTGCGTATGACAATAGACCGCGCAATCGTCGGCGAGGCAAGGGACGGGACAATAGTAGAGCTGTTTAGCGCAATGTCCACCGGGCACGACGGCTCCATGTCGACGCTGCACTGCAACAACCCGCCCAACATGGTAAACAGCAGGATACCGATCCTCTACAGTATGTATAAAGATGGCAGCTTTTCCCCCGAGGGGCAAGCCCTTCAGATTGCCGAAGCCATAGACCTCATTGTGCAGATAAAAACGATTAAAAGCGGGGAAAGCAAAGGGCGGAGGGTTATATCATACATAACAGCCGTGGAAGGCGTTGACGAAAAGAATCCGCAGAGGGTAAAGCTTATGGACATCTTTAGGTTCGACGAGGTAAAAGGCGAGTTCTATGCAACCGGGTATAAGCCTAAGGCGCTTTTGCGTAAGCTGGCCGAAAACAATGTTACCGTGAACGAGGACATGTTCGTTAAAACCGAAAGGGGTGCAAGCTCATGATTGCATATGTCATATTTTTTATTTGCATGTCTGTATTGTTTATTGCTGTGGCTGCCATAATGTGGGTCAGGAATAAAAAAAGCATTATCCCGGTAAAATCCGGCGAAGGCGATGAACGCGACTTCCTTGAAGCCATAGTCGACGGTAAAAGGCAGAGGCTTACAAAAAACCCATGGGGGATGAAACTTAGCACCTACATAACTATAGCGGTCATGTCATCTGCCATTGGGGGCGCGATTTGCTACTTCCTAACGCATAACATTGTGACATCAGTGGTGTTTGCGATGGTCGGGATGTTTGCGCCCGAGGCGATAGAGGCGTTCAGGGCAAACAGGGAAGCAATGAAATTTGAGGAGAGGTATGCCCGCTCGTTGCGTCAGCTTGCGGCTTCGCTTAAAGCAGGGCTGTCAGTTTCGCAGGCTGTAACGGACATTACCGAGAGCCCGTTTATCCATGACAGCGTCCGCCATGAATTTATGCAGGTGGACTCCGACCTTAAGCTTGGCATACCGGTGCATGAGGCTTTCCAGAGGTTTGCCGACAGGGTCGGCACGCATGACTCAGCGGACGTGGCTACAGCAATATCTATGCAGCAGCAGGTGGGTGGTAACACATCACTTGTCGTGGAGGTCATTGCAAAGGACATAAACACGAGGATACTTAACCGGCGCGAGACTAAGTCTCTTTTCGCCGGTACGGCAAGTACGATAACGATGATGGACGCTGTCCCCTTGGTGATAATCGTGCTGGTCGGCATTTCCGCGCCGCAATATTTCGAGCCATTCTTTCAGACGCTGCTCATGACCATCGTGTTCTGGGGGTTAATCGGGGTTACGCTGGTGGGCTCAGTAGTGATACGCAGAATCGTTGCAAAAATGAAGAAAGACTGCAATATATAGGAGAGTAAAAATGACTGAACAGCTTATTACCTACATAATACCATTGTTTGCGGGGCTTGCGGCCTTCCTGTTAGTAATAGGGCTTGGCGGCACGGATAAAAAGAACCTTGCTGCCGGGAGGGAAAAGAGCTCGGGTACATGGCTATGGACGAACGGGGTTGAAAAGCTTTACGATGCTATTTTTCAAAATAGGGATCCCATCGCCGTAGGGAAGAAACTCGGGCTTGAATATGACAAGTACATGCTTGCATGCGCAGTGACGGGGCGCAAACCAAATATGAAAAAAGAAACGATGAACCGGGTAATATCATTTACGCTGCTTTTTGCGGGCGGCATCGCAACCTTTCTGACCCTGAGCCCTTTTCCTGTCATAATAGGGTTTATTGCTTATTATATGCTGGTGGCGGCAGTTGTAAACAGCGCTCAGACACAAGCCAAGGTTCGCCGCAGGGAGATACTTAACGACCTTCCTCGGTTTGCCGACTTGCTTCATTCTGCGCTCATTATAGGCATCCCTATAGAGCTTGCGCTTGAAATGACTGCTGATAACCTTGACAGCCGCCTATCCTTGGAAGTTAGGCAAGCCATCGCCGTAATGAAAATGGGGGCAAAGGACTGGCAGGGCGCGCTTGAGGACCTTGCAAGGAAATATGAGGTAGACACTTTTTCCGATTTTGTCCTTGATCTGATTACCGCTGCTAAAAAAGGCGTGCCAATCGTCGAGGCCGTTGCAAGGAAGTCGGTTGAGATAAAACAGGACGGGTTGTTTGCGGCAAAAGAAAGAGTTTCAAAAATGACAAACCAGATACTCCTGCCCGTTGCCGTCTTTAAAATAATCCCGCTTATAATGCTACTTATGATTCCGGTAATCATGCAGATTTACGAGCAATTCTGAGCCCGATGTTATGACGATAGCATTTCTGACATACTATTATGCCCGACTGGGTAAAATATAAAAGGACGTGAACTTTATGAAAAAATACATCTTACGATTCCTCAAAGAGGAAGAAGGCGCGGAGCTTATTCAATTTGCAATAGTTGTCGGTATTGCAGCTCTATTGGCCGGGGCGGTATTGTTAGTTTTCCAAGCAGCCGGTGATCAGATGCACAGAGCGGCAGAGCTCGTCGACGACATGGAATACGCTACCATAACGCCGACCTGGGGAGGAGGAGGCGGAGGAACGGGATCTCCACCCCCATAATCTGAGCAGCAAAACAAGAAAACACCGCAAAAACAGCATAGGCGGGCTTTCCGGGGCGCAACGCCCCGGAAGGGCGCATCTAATATTTTGGAGAAAAATATGGTGTTATTATACTTATTTCCATTACTTGCCATTATCCCAGCGGCAGTAATTGACATAAAATCAAAGCGGATACCGAACATAATCACGTTCCCCGCAATGATTATAGGCATAACGCTAACATCTATATTCAACACGCAACATCTGGCCCAGTGCGTTATTATGATGGTTGCTCTGTTTTTATTCGGGGCCACCGGACTCATGGGGCTTGGGGATATTAAGCTGTTAATGGCAGTAGCGTCAACAAGCGGCATCATGTTTACAATTACGGTTATAGGTGCGGCGGTTGCATTGCTTTTAATTAAAGAGCTTATCTCGGATTTCAAGCACACGTGCGTCGAGATAAAAACTGGGCTCTTTTTAGTGGCCACAGGGAACACGTCAAACGCGGATGCGAACAGCAAAAAAGCACCGATGGCCGCATATATCCTCGCAGGATATTTGATAACATTAGCAGGGTGGGTATTTTTCAATGTTATATAGATTCATTTCAAAATTCAAAAAACCCGATTGGAAAAAAGGCGGTGGGGAACTGATAGGTTTTGCTATCTGCCTTCCTATGATGATGCTCGTTATATGTGGCATAATAATGATTTTGCAACTCGGGCTTGCTAAGCAGTCGCTTGAGTACGCCGTTTACACAGCTGCCCGCGCAGCAGTCGTGCAAGAAGATATGGGCGCGGCAAGGAGCGCAGCTACAGCGATGGCTGATTCAGCGCTAAGAAGCGGGACAATAGGCGTAGAGAACGTAACCATTGAGCTTGAGTTGGTGGCAGGCAGAACCGATGTAGGAACAGACGATGTAGCGTGGCAAAAAGGTGCGCTTATAAAATGTATAGTCTACGTTGATGTGAAGACAATAGCGCCTTTCGCCAATAGGCGAATGGGTTCGGAAATTATCATGATGGTGGAATTCCCGGCAAATCAACCAATTACAGTTACTTAGGGGGCAGTTATGCGAGATTTAAAAGAGAGGTTTAGAAGCATTGACTGGAGGCGCGGAAACGGCATGATGCTGCTGAGCTCCACAACTGCTTTGATAGGAATGGTTTTCATTCTTTTGCTGATTGAGTTTAATGGCGTTTATATTACAGGCGCGGTGGCGCAGACTAGAGCTGACGCAATAGCCGATTCCGCAGCTTCATACTCGATCACTTACGACGACTCCGGGTTTAACCACCGTGAGGCGTATGAAATGGCAGCCCTCCTGTTAGCCTATAACAACAGCGAACTTAGACCGATCACCGCCGAAGTGGAAGTTCTTGACGGGTACGAGGAAGGCGAGCCGGTAGCAAACAAATACATAAGGGTGGCTGTTCATGCGGAG
>Ga0099364_10003273_pt1 | contig 25199 bp, 25 predicted proteins | sample TergutTh196P3_FD_73070 | JGI IMG/M metagenome (GOLD analysis project Ga0099364, IMG submission 73070) | Microcerotermes parvus P3 segment gut microbial communities from Pointe-Noire, Republic of the Congo - Th196 P3 | ecosystem: Host-associated > Arthropoda: Insects > Digestive system > Gut ...
ATTATTCCCGCTCTTAAAGCGTAGCCGCAGGCTTCCTGCGAGTTATTGACTTCCAATTTTCGGTATATGTTTTTTCGGTGGGTAACGGCTGTATGTGTACTGATATTTCGCAAAGCGGCTATTTCTTTGGCGGTTTTTCCCAAAGCGATTTCGCGCAATATCTCTTTTTCGGTAAGGGTTAGCGGGTCGTTGTTGCTTGCCGTTCCTTTGTCGGACATCGCCAAAAGTTCTTTAACCTGCGAACATACAAAAGGCTGTTTGTCGAGTGCAAGCGACAGGGCTTTTTTTATTTCCGAAAGGTCAGCGTTTTTAAGGACTACACTAAATTCGCTGTTGCACAATATTTTTTTGAGAAATTGCAGGCTTAAATCTTCCGAAAAAAGTACCCAATGCGTTTTTGGAAAACGGACACTAATATTCAATAAACTATCTGCGCTGTTCAAGTCGGATAGCGCATAATCTATCACAACAAGGCTTTCGGGGTTGGAAACGAGGTTTTGCACAAGATTAGTTTTTGTATCTGCAAAAAACAGAGTGTGTTCTTGCAGATACAATTTCGTAATCAGTGTTTCCACACCGAAGCGGGTAATGTCTTGTTTGTCAAAAAGAATGATATTCATTTTTTTGCCTGCCAAACAAACGAGTCGACGAAATGTTATTGCTTCCCGCGTAAGCAATAGCGAAAAAAGTATTGATAATAGACGCCATTCCCGACGAAAGAGCAATAACGTTTTCGGCGCCCGATGCAGATTTTACTTTCCGCTCAAAATTGGCAACAGTCGGGTTGGAAATGCGCGAGTAAGTATATAAATCGGGCTGTTTTTTAAACGCCGCGATAATGCTTTCCAAGTTGGGAAATTCAAAAGATGCGTTGCGATAAATCGGAAAAGTAATGGCTCCGTTCGCATCGGTTTTTTGAAACTCGGTGTTGATAATTTTGGTTGAAAAAGATTGTTTGCTCATAATTGTTAATATTTTGTACATTGCAAAATAAGCGGAAAAAAATTATCCGAAAAATACCATATTGTTGGTATACTCGCATCGTATAATTACGTATCAATTATTTTTAATGACCACATCTGCCTTGTGATATACCACCGAATTTGGCGCAACACTTTCGGTTAGCCACACATTACCTCCCACCACAGTATTGTGTCCTATTACCGTGTCACCTCCTAAAATGGTACTTCCGGCATAAACAATCACATTGTCTTCGATGGTTGGATGTCGTTTGGTATTTTGCAGGTTTTTTTCTACATACATCGCTCCCAGCGTGACGCCTTGGTATATTTTCACGTTATTGCCGATTTCGGTTGTTTCGCCAATCACAATGCCTGTTCCGTGGTCGATATAGAAATGCCTGCCGATAGTTGCGCCCGGGTGAATATCAATACCTGTTTTGCTGTGCGCATATTCAGATATGGCGCGAGGCAGAACAGGAATTTTCATACGATACAGTTCATTGGCGAGCCGATAAATCGAAATGGCATAATATCCCGGATAACATAAAATCACCTCTTCCACATTTTTTGCAGCAGGATCGCATTTTACAAAATGAACAGCTTCTTCCAACAATTGTTCGTGAATATGCGGAACAGCTTCAAAAAAATGTCGCGATAAATCTTCCGGCGACTTTTCAAGTAACGATTCGAGTGACGAAAGCAAATCGGTAAAAACACACTGCAATCGTTCCCATTCATAACGCAAATGCTGTATTTTCAACTTTTCGCCACTGCGCGATGGAAACAAAAACCGAATCAAGCTATCGATAAATTCACGCGTTTGTTTAGGCGATGGCAGACCCATATCATACGATTGCATACGATGAAATAATTTTTCGGGAAAACTCATATTACTGCTTTTATATTGTTTAATAAGGACACAAATATATGTATATTTTTTGTACTTTTGCAACAAAAGAAACCGATTTTGTGTAATGAAAAAAATATCTTCCGACACAAAACTTGCCGATATTATTACGGAAAACGAAACATTGATTCCCGTTTTGAATCGTTTTGGCATCAAGCTTGGCGTGGGCGATAAATCTATAAAATCTGTTTGCCGAGAAGCGCATATACATTCCGATTTACTCGTTTGCATCATCAACACGCTGACTGATGCACATTACAATCCGACTGAAACATTGCAGACTTTCAGCGTATTACAGTTGGTAGAATATTTGAAAAAAGAAAATAGTTATTTCGAGCAAGAGCTGGTTATTATTGAAAAACACATCAACGCTTTTGTTAAAAAATCGGCAGACAAAAACGATAGTCTACATTTGTTGCAAAAAATATTCGGCGAATTCTACCGGCAAATGACTTCATTTATTCAGCAAAAAGAAACCGTTTTGTTTCCCGAAATTATACGCATTTACGAAAATTATTACAGTCCGCAAGATAAAAAGAAAAACGATAAAACTACGCTATTTTCAGATAACGGAGCCAATGCTATTTTTGAAAAATTGTCGGATATAAAAAAACTGCTGATAAAACATATCGGCGGAGAATACGATGAAAATCTATTCTATTCGATTGTACGGTTTCTGTCACATTTTGAAAAAGAGATTTACAACCAGCAACAAATTGAAAAGCGCATTCTGAAAAGTATTGTTGAAGAAATGCAAAAAGCGCAGAAACAACAAAGCCAAAAAGAAAAAACCGGTTTTAATACCCATATCGTCATATCGCCAAGCAAAAACGACATACTTTCGCCACGCGAAAAAGAAGTAGTAAAACTCGTTTCAACAGGCTTTATCAACAAAGAAATTGCCGAAGAACTGCAAATAAGCCTGCACACCGTAATTTCGCACCGCAAAAATATTACCGAAAAACTTTCCATCAAAACTGTTTCAGGATTAACGACTTATGCAATTATGAATGGAATAATCTAATTTACGAAAGGGAATTTACGATTTTAGATTGACGATTTATGATTGATAAAAACATTTTTTGTGTTTTAAATCGTAAATCTAAAATCGTAAATCTAAAATCGTAAATCGTAGATAATAATTACTATCTTTGCAATCTAAAATCGTAAATTGAATTATGCTTACAAAAATAATACCTGAAGAAAAAATACAACAGGCAAAAAAATGGCTCGATGAAGCTGAAAATATTGTGATTGTTTCGCACTCCTCGCCCGATGGAGACGCGGTTGGTTCGTCGCTCGGATTGTACCATTTTTTTTATAGCATCAATAAAAACGTATCGGTGGTTTTGCCCGATGCGTTTCCCGATTTCCTTGCATGGATTCCGGGCAGCAGCGAAATTGTGCTGTACAGCGACCATCGCGAAAAAGCCGATGAGTTGCTGGCTTCCGCCGATTTAATTTATGCTGTTGATTTCAATACATTAAGTAGAGTTAACGATATGAAAGATGCTGTGGATAAAGCAACAGCCAACAAAATTTTGCTCGACCACCATCCATTTCCCGGACATTTTTGTCAGTTGATTATTTCGCACCCTGAAATAGCTTCTACGTGCGAAATGGTGTTCCGACTCATTTGCCGTATGGGATATTTTGAAAAAATAAATCTTCCCTGCGCTGAAGCTATTTATACGGGAATGATGACCGATACGGGCGCGTTTACGTTTAATTCAAGCAACGCAGAAATATACATTATTATCTCTGAACTGATAAAGAAAGGCATCGACAAAGACCAGATTTACAGAAATGTTTATAATAATTATTCGGAAGACAGATTTCGTATGATGGGATTTGCATTGAGCAAAAAAATGCGTGTTTATCCCGAATGTAAAACGGCGATGATAAGCCTTACAAAAGAAGAATTAGGAAAATTCAATTGCAAAAAAGGCGATACGGAAGGTTTGGTTAATATTCCGCTTTCGATTAAAGGAATTGTTTTTTCTGCCATATTCCGCGAAGAAAAAGATGCACTTCGAGTTTCGCTTCGTTCACAAGGAAATTTTGCCGTCAATAAAATAGCCGAAAAGTATTTCAACGGCGGCGGACACGCGAACGCGGCAGGCGGTGAATCGAAAGTTTCGATGGAAGAAACGATAAAATTGTTTGAAAGTATTTTACCAAAATATAAAGAAGAATTGAACAAAGGATAAAATGTCAGAATTTGAAACCATATTACCTTTTAAAGTTGAAGGCATTGTAGAGCAGCTGATAAAAGAACGCAATATGTCATTGGAAGATGCATTGGAATATTTTTATTCTTCGCAACTTTATGCACTTTTGGAACGCGAAGAAACAAAAATATGGCATTACAGTCCGCAAATGTTGTTGCATTTACTCGAAAATGAAAAAAAAACAGGAGAATTAATATTACCTCAATAATGGAAAACGACAGCAATATATACAAATTTATTATTTTTTGCCTCGAACATTACCGGCATTTTAAGAAAATGACGGCAATGCAGTCGCTTTCGCTGTTTCGGCAAACGGGCGTATTTCAATATCTTACCGAAGGTTACGAAGTATTGCATACACAAAGCAGAGATTATTTAGTTGCCGATATTGACGATTTTATTCATAATCATACAACAAAATGATACTTTATCACGGTAGCAGCACGGAAATAGTAGAAAAACCAAGAATTATAATGGGCGATAAGTTTTTGGATTTTGGTTATGGTTTTTACACCACCACGAGTAAAGAACAAGCAGTTCGTTGGGCGGAAATCAAGAAAAAACGTATCAAAAGCGAAAATTCTTATCTAAATATTTATGAAGTAGACGACAACATATTTTCAAATCATTCGCTTTCTATTTTAAGTTTCGACAATTCAAGCCCCGAATGGCTGGAATTTGTTATCGGAAACCGACGTGGAAGTATCACACACAACCACGATATTATTCAAGGTCCCGTTGCCAATGATACGCTTTATAGAATAATTACAATTTATGAATCGGGCGTTTTGACATTTGAGGAAACAATTAACCGCTTGAAAGTACACGAACTTTTCGACCAACTTTCGTTTCATTCTGAAAAGGCATTGGAAAATTTAAAATATAAAGAGCAGTTGGTTATTTGTTAATCGAAACAAATAACCAAATCAACAGATAATCAAATCAACATAAAAAAATGAAATACCTAATCATACTTGGCGACGGAATAGCAGATGAACCAATCGCCAAACTTGGAAATAAAACACCACTTCAAGCCGCTCATATACCAACTATCGACAAAATTGCCTCGTTAGGACAAACAGGTATGTTGCAAACCATTTCCGAAGGTTTTTTGCCGGGTAGTGAAATAGCTAATCTTTCAGTGTTGGGCTACGATGTGGCAAAAGTGTTTGAAGGGCGCGGGTCGCTCGAAGCTGCGAGTATGGGAATTCCCGTGAATGAGGGCGAAATGGCGATGCGCTGCAATTTAATTTGCATTGAAAATGGAAAAATAAAAAACCATTCTGCCGGACATATCAGCACCGAAGAAGCATCGGAACTAATCGCATTTTTGAACGAAAAATTAAGCAATGATATTGTTAAATTTTATCCCGGTGTTTCGTACCGTCATTTGCTGATTATGAAAGGCGGAAATAAAAAAAATATTTGCACACCGCCACACGACGTACCGGGAACTCCTTTTAAAAATGTCTTAATAAAAGCGGAAGTGCCCGAGGCGAAAGAAACTGCCGATTTTTTGAACGACTTGATACTTCGTTCGCAGGAATTGTTGGAAAGTCATCCGATAAACCTAAAACGAAAAGCCGAAGGAAAAGATCCGGCAAACAGCATTTGGCCTTGGTCGCCCGGATACAAACCGCAAATGAAAACAATGCCCGAAATTTTCGGGTTTAACAGCGGTGCTGTTATTTCGGCGGTCGATTTGATTAAAGGAATCGGTGTATATGCCGGACTTACGCCCATCGAAGTAGAAGGCGCAACAGGACTTTATGACACCAACTATGAAGGAAAAGCGCAAGCGGCGATTGATGCCTTACGCGAAAACGATTTTGTTTACCTTCACATCGAAGCAAGTGACGAAGCGGGACACGAAGGAGACGTGGAATTGAAAGTAAAAACCATAGAATTTCTCGAAAACCGAGTGGTAAAACCTATTTTTGAAGAATTACAACAATGGAATGAACCGGTCGCCATCGCGATTTTACCCGACCACCCAACGCCTTGTGCGTTGCGTACGCACACGTCGAATCCGGTGCCTTTTATTATCTATAAAAAAGGAATGCAACCCGACGGCGTTGAGGTTTATGATGAATTTGCTGTACAAAAAGGCGCGTTTGGTTATTTGAAAGGAGAGGAATTTATTCAAACATTAATAAATATTTAAGATTCAAAATTAGCTAAAGTTGACCGTTGGTTCAATATTGGCTAACACAAGAATCTTAAATTTTGAATATTGAATTTTATCATTACCTTTGCCGACGATTTTTTTATTTCAACTATATGAAAAAGAAATATTTTATTTTTATAGCGATATTGGCTTTTGGGTTATTATCTTGCGAAAAAGGCGAATTGCTAAATGCCGAAGCAGATATTGAAAAAATTATATTGCCCGATGAGTTGAATTCGTTGGTCGGAAGTCCGATTTATTCCAACAATGTAATAAGAATACCCAAAACTGCCATAAGTGAAGAAGACCAAGCTACATTGGAAAGTTTGTTGGAAAATTTAACAGTTCAATTTATATTAACCGAAGGAGCAAGCATATCACCCGATCCAAATGAGCCTCGTGATTTCACTGAAATTCAAAAATATACGGTAACATCGCAAGATGGCAAATGGAAAAAAGAATATAGTATATACTTCTATTATGCAAGATTTGTCCAAACTCAATTTGATTTTGAACTTGCACGATTAAGTCCGCCACCACCACCGCCGGCGACAGGAGGTCGTTACTATGAGTTTTTTGAAATGAATAACCATGAAGAACAAAAAGTTTGGGCATCGGGAAATCCTGGATTTGCAATGGCGGCAGGAACAAGACCGCCGGAAGAGTATCCAACAATTTCGGTAGCAAACAGTAGAAGCGGTAAAGGCTTGAAGCTGACCACTCGCTCAACAGGAACTTTTGGTCAAATGGCAAGGATGCCTATTGCCGCAGGAAATTTGTTTTTAGGCAACTTTGAGACAGAAAATGCTATGAAAGATGCGTTGCGGGCTACGCAGTTTGGTGTTCAAACGACGCTTTCTAAACCTAAAAGTTTAGAAGTATGGGCAAAATACAAGCCGGGAGAAAAATTTGCAATTCCCAATGGAACCAGACCGCCAATCGAAGTTCTGGGCAAAATAGACAAACCGGATGTGTATGCTGTATTTTTTGAGCCGGAAAAAGACAACGACGGCAAACCCATCATGCTCGATGGAGCAAATGTGAAAACTGCTCCAAATATCGTTGCCATAGCGGCTATCGGTTCCGAATTGGCAGAAACGTTGGTAGCAGACGATATAGACAATGCTACGTACAAATTCGTTTCCATTCCTTTTGTTTTCAAACAAGATTTCGATGTGGCAAAACAAGTGCGAGGCGAATATTATTTCACGATAGTAATGTCATCGAGCGAAAACGGAGCGTCGTTTGAGGGTGCTGTGGGAAGCACGCTTTATGTGGACGAAGTAAGATTGGTGTTAGAATAATATTTCGACAAGTTCAATAACCATAAATGTTGAAAAATGAAAAAAACATTTTATATATACATATTTTTGTTGATGTTGTTGCCTTTAAGCGTACAGGCAGAAACAGAAGAAATAGTACAAGTAGAAGAAAACGATATTATAATAGTAAATGCAGAACGCACAAGCAGATGGTCGTCGATAAAAGATTACACAAGCGGCATTTTGAAATCAGCTGCGGTAGGCATTGAATATCGAGTAAAAGCAGGTTTGGCAATAGGCGGCACATCGCCCATTCCTGTTCCGTTGGAAATACAGGAAATAACAGGATTTAATCCGCTGCTGAATGCTCATTTGGAAGGCGAAGTGCTGAAAATGTTTGACGATGCTTGGGGATTGAGTTTCGGCTTGCGCTTGGAAAGCAAAGGAATGAAAACCGATGCCAGAGTGAAAAACTACAATATGAAAATGGTTGCCGAAGACGGCGAATTAGCTGGCAGATGGACAGGAATGGTCGAAACCAAAGTAAATAATGTTTATCTTACTTTGCCGGTACTTGCGGTATGGCGACCTGCACCTCGTTGGGGCGTAAAGTTGGGAGCTTACGGTTCGTATTTATTGAGCGGACATTTTTCGGGCGCGGCTTACGATGGTTATTTACGCGTAGGCGACCCAACTGGAGAGAAAGTAAACGTAACAAGCGCTATCTACAATTTTTCTGACGATTTGCGCTCGTGGGCGTGGGGAGTGCAGTTAGGCGGCGAATGGAGAGCTTTTCCACATTTGATAGTTTCGGCAGATTTAACGTGGGGAATGAATTCTATTTTCGGAAAAGATTTTGAAGTAATTACATTCAATATGTATCCAATTTACGGCTCGTTGAGCTTTGGATATGCTTTTTAAGATTCAAAAATTAGCTATTTAAAAATAAAAATTATGAAAAAAAATGTACTCATTACACTAATGGCATTATTCGCCATTTCGTTTACGGCAAATGCCGACATTACCGGAATATATATCGATGACTTGAATGTGACCATTACTGCCGGAGAGGAGCAGGAAACCCTTGTTTTGCCGACAATAAGTGACCAAGAAATTACATTGGAAGCCGGAGAAAGCAATACATATATATTAAAATTAGAGGATTTTGAAATTCTGGTAGAACCCGAAGACCCTTATGCTGAACCGATGTATATCGGCGATATTATTTTTGATGAAATCATAGCAACAGAAAATGCAGACGGTAGTGTAACGCTGACTAGACCTGCCGGAGAAACTCCCGGTCCGATTGTTTATGAAGTAATCGAAACATTTATAGAGTTAGTTTCGGGAAGCATATCGCCTGATGGAGAAATGTTGCTTCATTTAACCGTTAGAGTACCCGAATTTCCGGGTGGTATGACTGTTACTGTTCTTTTTGGCAGTGAACCAACCAATCTTGTTCCCGTTTTTTCTGATAAAAAAGCATTGAAAATCATCTACACAACTGCAAACGAAATTACTGTACAAGGTGCTGATAACGAAAATTATACCATTTACAACGCAAAAGGTATGGTTGTAAATTCGGGTAAATTAACCAACGCAACCGTTAATATTTCTGCGCTTGTCGGTGGTATTTATATTTTAAACGTAAACGGCGCATCAGCAAAATTTATTAAAAAATAACCTTTTTAGAACGCATATGACGTAAAAAGCGCAAATTTCCGCAAGTTTTATTTTGCGAGAATTTGCGCTTTTTGCGTTTCAAAGAATTAGTCTTTATTTTTTCGGTAACGTTTTTACTTTCAATACCACTTCTTGTAAAGTAAGATGTATTCCTAAATTATCTCCTTCAAAAGCATTGGTTTTTCCACTGATACTTAATGTAACAGTATCGTCTGTAAACATCAATTGTAATACAACTTTCAGTAAAAACGAGGTAAACTCGGCATTGTTAAACGTACTGCCGAATTGATAACGTTGTTTAATCAAGAATGATATTTCTTCACTATTTGCGCCTTTCGCCGTAATTTCCACGTCTTTGGCATAATAATTTCTCAATTCCGGATCTTGTATAACTAACAGGGCATTTCCTACATCTATAGAAGACAGATTGTTTAAATGAGGTGTTATTTCTTTAAAAGCCTCGTCACTTCTATTAAGCACTATGGAGCCCGAAAATTGGCTTAATACTTCTTGATCCAACAATACGATAGCAAGAGGTCTTGCTTGCGATTGACTTGGAAGAACATTAGCATCTAATTTAATATTGACGTCATTTTTCAACGGGACATCAAGAATAAGCGTATCGTTATCGCACGATGCAAAAACAATGGCACAAACCGACAAGAGTAATAATTTGGTAATGTTAATTCATAATAGAATTATTTTTAATTAGTTAACATGCCAAAAGTGGAAAAGAATATTTTATATCAACGACTATTTTGATATTTTTTTGCAATAAACTTCTAAATCAATTTATTGGTAGCGGTATCGGGGAAAATAAGGCGAGGTTTGAACGTTTTGGCTTCTTCAAAATCCATCGAAGCATAAGACATAATAATGATAATATCTCCGGGCTGAACTTTGCGCGCAGCAGCGCCATTCAAGCAAATTTCGCCCGAATTTCGTTTACCCGGAATGACATACGTTTCAAAACGTTCACCATTATTATTATTCACCACTTGTACTTTTTCGTTGGCAATAATATTAGCAGCATTCATCAAATCTTCATCAATAGTGATACTGCCGATGTAATTCAAGTTAGCTTCGGTAATTTTTACCCGATGAATTTTTGATTTTAAAACTTCTATAAACATAAAAAAATAGTTTGTGAGACAGCAAGTTTGCGAAATGGTGAGGTAATAAATTTGTGAGATGCTGTTTTCTCGCCAACTCGCTATCTTTTATAAGTTATGTTGTCAATCAGTCTGACTTTTCCGCAAAAAACAGCAATACAACCCACAATATACGACGCGTCTTCCCAATTGTAAATCGCTTGCAAGGTGTTGCCGTCTACTATTTCAAAATACTCAACTTCGAGCGCGGACTCTGCATTTATCTGCCGGATTACCTGGTCTTTCAGCGCGCCGACACTCATTTCCGATGCAAAGGTACGACTTTCAAACAATGTTTTCGATATTAACGCCGCTTTTTTTCGTTCTTTGGGCGATAAAAGCTCATTTCGGCTGCTTTTTGCCAATCCGCTTTCTTCCCTCACGGTAGGGCAAACAACAATCTTCACGCCCGATTGCAGCTGTTCTACCATATTTTTTATAACAGCCACCTGCTGAAAATCTTTTTCGCCAAAATAAGCACGGTGCGAATCTACCATATCAAACAACTTGCTTACCACTTGCGCCACGCCATTGAAATGTCCGGGACGAAAACGCCCTTCCATAACTGTTTCCAACGTGCCGAAATTGAACTTTCGCGTGTCGGGTTCAGGATACATCTCGTCAACTTCCGGAGAAAAAACAATATCGCAACCTGCTACCCGAAGCATTTCGTAATCTTTTTCGGGCGTACGAGGATAGTTTTTCAAGTCATTTTTATCGTTAAACTGCGTGGGATTAACAAAAATACTCGCCACAGTTACGTCGTTTTCGGCTCTGCATTGCTCCACCAACGAAATATGTCCGCTGTGCAACGCACCCATTGTGGGGACGAATCCAATGGTTTTTCCTTCTTTTTTTTGTTCAGAAATGATTGCTTTTAAGTCAGCAATCTTTGATATTATTTTCATAAGTTTCTTTTCACAATTCTACAATTTTCAACAATAAAAACTATAAGCGAATACTGCGCGTAGTGCGGATTTTTCCAATACTTGATGCGGAATGAATAATATCCAACACTTCGATGCGTTGGTCTGTAATACGATAGATAATCAAGTGCGAATCAAGGATAATATTTCGGTACATACGACTTTTGGTGGCAAGATGACGGCATTCGGGGTAAGCCAAATAGAAACTAGGAAGTGTATCCAACGATTGACGTATTTTTTTCCAATAACGTTCCGCTTGAAAATATCCGAAAGTATAAATTGTGTATTCGTAGATATTTTCACGACTTGCATTAAATTCCCTGCTGACTACATACGGCTTGCAAGAAAATTCTTTTTCCATATTGCAAACTCTTTATCAGCTTCCTCAATACTCATAAACTCTCCCTGCTCAATCCGGTGAATATGTTCCCACCATTCTTCCTGCGTGCCGTGAAACGGAACATTGGGATTCCAACTACCGGAAGAAGTTGCGCTAACAATCTGTCGATAAGCTACGGTAGGCTCATTGGCAATTTTCGGCGTGTTTTCTTGAATTTTATATGGTTTCTTTCGCATAACCGATCCTTTCTTTTACAAAATTACAAAAACAATTTATAATATCAAATTTTCTAAAAATAATCATTAAAAATAGTGGTGCGAATCACGGGTTAGAATAAAAAAATGTCAATCAAAAAAACATTTCCCGGAAAATTAATCCTGAAAAAATTGCAATTCACGCGATTTTTTTTTATATCTTTGCAGAATTGTTTTTATTTCAAGCAAAAAAGGAGTTTATAATGAAAGAAACAGTCAGAATTTTATTCATTTCTCAAGAAATTACACCTTATCTTCCCGAATCAGAAATTTCAACCATTTGCCGATGCTTGCCGCAAGCAGTGCAAGAAAGAGGACGAGAAATCAGAACTTTTATGCCGCGCTACGGGCATGTAAACGAAAGACGTAATCAGCTTCACGAAGTAATCCGGTTGTCGGGAATGAATCTTATCATAGATGACACCGACCATCCGCTGATTATAAAAGTGGCTTCGATTCAGTCGGCAAGAATGCAGGTGTATTTTATTGATAATGAAGATTATTTTCAACGTAGGCATATCGTTGCCGACGAAGAAGGAAACGAGTTTGAAGACAACGATGAGCGTATTGTGTTTTTTGCAAGAGGCGTGTTGGAAACGGTTAAAAAACTTCGCTGGGCGCCCGATATAATCCATTGTCATGGTTGGATGACGGCGTTGGCGCCTATCTACATCAAAAAAGCGTATAGCGACGATCCATTTTTCAAAAATTCAAAAGTTGTTTATTCGGTTTATAACGATGAATTTAAGTCGCCGCTTGCCGAAAATTTTAATCAAAAAATTATGCTCGACGGTATTGAACACTCCGATTTGGAAATGTTGAAAGATAAAGAAGTGGATTACTGCACGTTAACGAAATTTGCCATTGAACATTGCGACGGTGTTATTCAAGGAAGCGAAAACATACACGACGATATAAAAAAGCATATTGATAAAAAGGGAGTTCCGTTTTTAAATCATTGCTGCAGCGAAACATATGTGGACAAATATGACGAGTTTTATTCGCAAATTATCCAAAATTAATTTTCAAAAACAATAAAAAAGGAATTAATTAGTTTTAGGTTTGAACAAACAATAGACATACAGATGAGAAAAATATTTTTCGTTTTTTGCATATTCGTTCTTCTTTTCAGTTCTTGTGGAGATGACATGAACGACATAGGATTAAATATTTTACCGGAAAACGATAATATAATTGCACAAATAGACACTTTTCAACCGGCTGCTTCGACCGAAATTGTACAGTCGGTACTTGCCAATAACAGAAGATTTCTGCTGGGCGAATTCCAACATCCAACATTTGGAAATACCAACGCATCGCTATTGGCACAGATAATGTATCCACAACAAAATCTACGATTTCCGGCAGGTGCGGTTATTGATAGTATGACGTTTGTGGTGCGTATTTCAGACATTAAAAATGTTGATGAAAATCTTATTTTCGATATTTACGAATTGAAAGAACAACTCCAATTCAGACATAATTATTACACTGACATAAACCTTGATGAGTTTGTTGATTTTGGCATGCTGTTGGGTTCCATTGAATTGTCAAAAGAATGGCTTGGCACGATGAAAGAACGGCTTGACTTGATAAAGAGTGGAGATACTATTCCTAATTTTAGAGTAAAATTAGATGATGCTTTTGCGCAACGTTTTGCCAACGAAGCTATCTATGCTGATGCAAACACTTTTAGGAATTTTTTCAAAGGGATTTACATTCAAGCTACTTCGGGAAATACGATTCTTTATTCTGATGAGGTTGGATTGCAGTTGTCTTATAGCCATGAAGTTATAGTTGACGGTGAAACAGAAGTTGAATCCAAAAGATTGTTTTTTCCGGCGAATAATGAAGTGCGTCAAGTGAACAGAATCGCACACTCTGATTTGGAAAGTGTATTGCAAAATAAACCTGCCGAAGTTGAATATATTTATGCGCCTGCCGGATTTTTTACCCATGTTGATATTCCGCTAAAAACAATAATCGAAACTACCGCTAACGAAGGCAAAAGAATAGCGTTAAACAGTGCCAGATTACAAATTGAGGTAGAAAAAGAGTCACCGATGCCAAGGAATTTGCTGTTAATCAAAAAAGGAGATTTGAAGAACTTTTTCGAGTTAAATAGACTTCCCGAAAGAGAATCGAGTTTTTTTGGCACGCTATCAAGCGACAGTACAAGCTATACTTTTGACCTGACTTATCTTACACAAAAGGCAATTAATAATGCTGATTTAGAAGAAGAAATAGCCAAAATGGTTATCGTGCCGGTCAGAGCAGTATTTTCTTCTTCCGGCTCATTGGCAAGCGTTAGTAACCTGATGGAACTCTCCGGTTTGATAATAAAAAAGCAACAATTTACCATTGTGTATAACGAGTTTTTTGACCCAAAAAACTAATCTGCAATAATATAGGATATAAAAAAGACTGTCTGAAAAGATGGTCTTTTTGCTTTTAGATATTCTGTCTTAAAAAACATTTTAAAATTAATTAACATTTCGTTTGGATTATAATAAACAGTATTGTATGTTTGTGGTAATAAAAATATCACAAACTAACTATTAAATTCAAGTATTATGAAACAAACAACTACTGTTTTTATTGCGGTTTTATTATTATGGTGTTGCGGTTTATCCGTATATGCACAGTCCGCTACTACAATTACAAGCGGAAAAGAGTTTTATATTACATTCCTTTGTAACGCTGTAATAGTACCACATCCGCAACTAAAAGTAGTAGTGGAAAAACCTTGCCGTATTACAGCCAAGTACAATAATCGGACAAATACTTATTTGAATGGATGGAATAACACCTTGGTTCAACCGGGTGTTTATACTGTTGAAGTAACATACACTGATGACGTGTTTATTCATCCAAATGAGAATATTGCCGGAGAGCGAGGGATAACCACAAACAGGACCATTACGCTGACCTCAACGGAAGATGTCTGTGTATATGCCAACCGAGGTTCAGACCAAATGACTACGGATGCTACCGTCATTTTACCCGTTTCCGTTTGGGGAACCGAATATCGATTGGCTACAGCCGAACCATATATGTGGCACTGTTTTTATGCTGTTACAGCAAGCCAAGACAGTACGGTAGTAACCCTACATAACAATAACACCATAATACTGCATAAAAATGAAGTATATCATCATCAAAGCGTATGGGAAGTTTCTATGACCGGGATGAAAGTTTCTGCCACAAAGCCAATTGGTGTTTTTAGCGGAAGCGATAAAGCGTATGGTCCCGGGCAATCATCTATATATAACGGAGATGTTTACGGTTGTGGAGCTAATTTTTTTGGAGGAGCCTCAATAAACCATACGTACGAGCAATTGTGGAGTGTCGATAAATGGGGAACCGAATTTTTGGCATTTCCGTTACGTACTCCGGGCAGTCTCGGTAACTGGGGCGGAATGCTGGCAATCATTGCCGATCAAAACGGAACAAATGTAACCCTTTCTGGAGGCATTAACCGAACCTATCCAAACTTACTTGCCGGACAAGTACAATATGTTTGTGACACCATATCCGGATTAACCGAAATCGTTTCCAATCAACCTGTTATGGTGTTTTTAGTCCTTCCCAGTGCAACCGTAACAAACATTCAGCCCATCACACAACAAATTCGACACACTCTAGTGGAACCTTTTGTTCCTATCCGAAGCAGTGCCGGTGCAACGCATCATGGTATTGATTTGCTGGTACCGGCTGCTTGGTGGAATGAAACAGTAATTAAAGAAAACGGTTCGGTCGCAAATCTGACCTATACAATAATCGAAAGTTCCCCCAATTGGTACCATATACGTAAAAATTTCTTCACCGGAAATACAAGTTTAGAAATTGACATCACTTGCCCGGGAGGATTTCAAGCTTATGTAAGTGGAACCGCCGGAAACGAAATAAGCCTACGATGGTCTTATGCTTATTCGGCAGGCGCCTTTCCTCCTCGTAAGGATTTTACCATTCAAGAAAAAGAAACAATTATTGATACCTACTATGAAAATACCGCAGAGCTAACCCATACCTTTAAGCTAACTGATACTATCATTGTAAAACGAACGGTGAATATTATTCCTTTTGACTCCATCAGCTGGTTAATCAACAATATTCCGTATCCGATTCCGGAAAATACAAACAATGCAAATACATTAGATTTCCTTGCCTCGGCATTATCTTTGGGTGAAAATACCATCAGCATGTTGATACATTCTGGAACGACAATCGATACACTTACGGGTAGCGTTTGGCGAGAATATCAAAAAGAATTTACCATTCAAGAACAAGGCACCACCATTGATACTCATTACGAAAACACAGCAAAGATTACCCATAGCTTTGAGTCAACCGACACTATCATTGTAAAACGAATAGTAGATATTCCTTTCGACTCCATCAGTTGGTTAATCAACAACATTTCGTATCCGATTCCGGAAAATACAAACAATGCAAATACATTAAATTTCCCTGCCTCGGCGTTATCTCTAGGCGAAAATACCATCAGCATGTTGATACACTCGGGAACGACAATCGACACGCTTACAGGCAGTGTTTGGCAGCGATTCTTGATTCGCGGTACCATGTTCCCGTTTGTACATACAGACTGGGGTGATCCTGAATACGATAATGCATTCAACGCACTGTTTCCTGTTACCGCATCTTTATACGAGCTGCCGCCGCCCGGAGAGGATGACCCGATGGAATACCTGCAAAACAACAGCACTCCTGTGCAAACCGTACAAGCTGTTTATTACGACGGAAGCACGTATGTTCCTGGAACACCAAAGTATCCGGGAACACCGGGAAAAACAAATCAACCTGATTCTATTAATTGGAGCAGAATAGGTAAAGCACAAGATACGGCAACCATCTACACGCCTGTTACCGGAATCGGTGATGTTCCCATAACCATCCAGCCTGACGCGGTAGGAATGTTTACGTTTGAGAACGTTATAATAGGCGAAGATTATATATTGTATCTGCACAGACCGGGATATTTGGCGCGGTATGCAAAAGTAACCATCACGCCAACTGGTACGCTTGGTCATAGGTTTTTAATCCCGGGAGATTTGAACGGAAACGGCAGGATAGATTCGCACGACATATCTTTGTTGAACAGTAATTACGCTGTTTATGGTCGCCCATTTGATCCGCTAAATCCGAAACCAATGTATAATCCTGCCTTTGACTTGGATGCAAATACAAGAGTGGAATCGCATGATAATTCACGGCTCAACTTCTATTTGAACAGCACGCAGAATATATATTGGGATACCTTTAATTGGATTAGAGAATATTATTTGCAGCCATAGCATATAACGAAATAAAATGCAAGACTATACTCGCATATAGGGAGTACACGGAAAAAACAGATTTCGGTAAATCGTATTTTAAATGATTAATGATAATTAGTTGATTAGAAATGTCAATATGAACAAATTAGAGAAACTTTTCCTCTTTTGCTGCTTACTAACCACAACAACGTTGGTGCAAGCACAATTTTCCGGTAGCGGTTCCGGCACGCCAAGCGACCCTTATATCATTACCACACCGACGCAATTGGGCGAAGTGCGCAATGGATTGGATAAACATTATAAATTAGCCGGCAACATTGACCTTACCGACTACCTCGCTCCCGGTGGCGACGGTTACGTTCAGTGGGGCGATGCCGGATGGAAACCGATAGGACATGATAATGGTGGACTCAACTGGGCTGAATTTACCGGTAGTTTTAACGGTGCAGGCTACAAAATCATCGGTGTATGGATGGACCGTCCCGACGAGATGCGTATCGGTTTTTTTGGGCAGACCTATGATGCCACCATAGACAGTCTCGGTATTGAAATTGCTGAAGCAGGCATTAAAGGAGGAAGGGCTACTATAGGAGGATTGGTAGGATCGCAAACAGGTTACGGCGATAACATCAACCACTGCTATGTTACGGGTGGCGATATTAGTCAGTATGCTATAGCTCCTGCTTCCACCGATGCTGTTGGTGGATTGGTGGGATATAAACTCGGCAACATCAACCGGAGCTATTCCATGGTCAATATCAACAGTGACAAAGGAATTGCTGGCGGGCTGGTGGGATACAATTATGTTGGCAATATCAGCAATTGCTATGCCACCGGCAATGTCAGCAGCGGTAATAGCATTGGCGGCGGGTTGGTGGGGCGGCATGTCGGCACTCGCATCAGCAATTGCTATGCTGTGGGAAACGTTAATAGTGCTGGATGGAACGGTGGGCTGGTGGGACAACGAATCGGCGGTGCAGTTATTACCAACAGCTTTTTCGATACCCAAACCACCGGGCGAATGAATGCTGTAGGCAACGGTATCGAAACCGGCATAACCGGTAAAACTACCGAAGAAATGAAAACAGGAATTACCTTCGATGCTTGGGATTTCTCCGATGTATGGGGCATTTACGAAGATTACGGTTATCCGTATCTGAGAAGTTTTAACAACGATATACTGATTGTTCCCGAAGGCGGCAGCAAAACGTATGATAAACAATTCGTGTCAATGCCTATTGCATATAATGTCAGGTCCGATAATCTCGTTGTTGATTGTACTATTGCCAAAGCGCAACTCACAGGCGAACTTGCCTATTCGGTAGAAGCGCCTGAAAATGCAGGCGAATATGCTATAATGCAGCATACGCTGCATGCTCCGCATTATCAAATTTCGTTTAAGCACGATGAAACATATACCATTATGCAACGTCCGCTTCGCATTGAAGCTGTCGATGAAACCATTTATTGCGACGAAACGCCCATATTGGCTTACAGCATCATGCCGGTCGATTTGCTAAGCGGCGATGCGGTGAGCGGCGAGTTATATGTAGATAATTTGGAGAAAGGAGAACATAAAATTATCCGCGGAACACTAACCGCCGGCGACAACTATTTCATTCTCTTTACAGCCGGTGTGCTGACCGTTTTGTGTTCTGTTGACATCGATGAAGTGTTGGCAGACAAGCAAACATTAACGGCATATCCAAACCCGACAAATGGTCAATTAATAATTAATAATGAACAAATAATAATTAATAAAATACAAGTATTTGACCTTAACGGAAAATTGATATTGCAACCAACTACAAATTCATTTGACATAAGTCACTTGCCCAACGGAACATATATGGTAAAAGTAAATGAAGAAGTGATAAAAGTAGTGAAGAGATAAAGAAATGTTACTCCGAACATTTAAGAGCTATTAGTGTTTATAATGAAACATTTATAATTATGAAACGAGCATTTACATTAATGTAAACCACAGATAATGAAAATGCAAGTTCCATACGACCTTAATGTAAAAAATAAAATATTATCGTATGAAAATAGAGAAAATCTTCGGAAGAGAAATATTAGATTCTCGCGGAAATCCAACAGTAGAAGTAGATGTAATGCTCGAATGCGGCATTATTGGACGTGCTTCCGTGCCATCAGGTGCATCGACAGGCGAACACGAGGCGCTGGAGTTGAGAGATGGCGACAAAAAGCGCTACGGTGGAAAAGGTGTAACAAAAGCAGTTGATAACATCAACAATATTATAGCGCCCGCGCTTATCGGTTGTTCAGCATTAGAACAAACCAGCATTGACAAAAAAATGAAGGCGTTAGACGGCACAAAAATCAAATCGAAACTTGGCGCCAATGCAATGCTTGGCGTTTCGTTGGCAACAGCAAAAGCAGCAGCTTTATATCTCGACATTCCATTATACCGCTACATCGGCGGGATAAACACGTATGTATTACCCATTCCGATGATGAGTATCATCAACGGTGGTTCGCATTCCGACGCGCCGATTGCTTTTCAAGAATTTATGATTCGTCCTATAGGTGCGCCGTCTTTTAAAGAAGGCTTGCGAATGGGCGCAGAAGTTTTTCATGCGCTAAAAAAAGTGTTGCACGACAGAGGATTAAGCACTGCTGTTGGCGATGAGGGCGGATTTGCCCCCACGCTAAAAGGAACCGAAGATGCGCTTGAGTTAATTCTCGCCGCCATCAAAAGCGCCGGATACACAGTTGGAAAAGACATCACAATTGCACTTGACTGCGCGGCATCGGAATTTTACAAAGACGGTATTTACGATTATAGCAAGTTTGAGGGTGCAACAGGAAAAAAACGCAACTCGGCAGAACAAGCCGCCTACTTAGAAGAATTGATAAACAACTATCCCATCGACTCTATTGAAGACGGAATGAGCGAAAACGATTGGGCAGGTTGGAAGCTGTTGACCGACAAAATAGGCGCGCGCTGTCAACTGGTTGGCGATGATTTATTTGTTACCAATGTTGAGTTTCTGGAGCGCGGTATAAAAGAAGGCTGCGCCAATTCAATTCTTATTAAGGTAAACCAAATCGGTACATTGACCGAAACGTTAAATGCTATTGAAATGGCGCATCGTAACGGATATACTTCCGTGATTTCGCACCGTTCGGGAGAAACAGAAGACGCCACCATTGCAGATATTGCCGTTGCCACCAACGCAGGACAAATAAAAACAGGTTCGTTGAGTCGCTCCGACCGTATGGCAAAATACAACCAATTGTTGCGCATCGAAGAAAAACTCGGAAGTAATGCCATGTATGGCTATTAGCGAAAATGTCGCATTTATACAATTATCAGACAAGTTTGAGCCGTAATTTTGCCCATATATTGTTTAATTAAAAATGTAAAAATTATGGACAAATTAATTATTGTATGTCAAAAAAATATTCCTGCACAAAAAACATTTTTTTGTGCAGGAATATTTTTTTGTTTACTAAAATTATGTATTTTTGCCGATATGGGTGAATATATACAGCATAAAGGTGTCATTGCAGCCATAAAAAATGGCATTGTTGATGTCCGGATTGAGCAAGCTCCGGCATGTGCCGCTTGCCACGCCAAAGAAGCCTGCACATTGCTTGACAAACAAAATAAAATTATCGAAGTGTCACAATCCGCAGGTTCGTTTGCAGTTGGTGATGAAGTATGGGTGCTGGAAAAGAGGACGTTGGGAATGAAAGCCGTACTATATTCGTACGTACTGCCGCTTTTTATTATGTTTTTAATATTGATTTTGTTGAAATTAATGAATAAAAGCGATATTTTTGCAGGAGCAGCATCGTTGGCGGTGCTTGTTCCTTATTATATGATATTTTTTCTATTGAAAGATAAATTGAAAAAGACGTTTGTTTTTACTATACAAAAAGTCGATTAACCAAGTAAATTTTATGAATCTAATCATATTATCTGTTTTAATTCTCGTAGCGATTGCCTTCATATCAGCTGTTATTTTGTATGCAGCTACACAGAAGTTCAAGGTAATTGAAAATCCCAAAGTGGAGTTGGTCGAAGCGGTGTTACCCGGCGTTAATTGCGGCGGATGTGGATATGCCGGTTGCAAATCTTTTGCGGAAGCTTGTGTAAAATCAGAAATGTTGGAAGGACTTTATTGTCCGCCCGGAGGCAAAGAAACAATGTCCGAAATCTCAGATTTACTTGGAATTGAATTTGATGAAATGCACGATACATTGGCGGTAGTACGTTGCAACGGTTCTTGCGCCAACAGACAACATACCAATACTTACGACGGCGCAAAAGTTTGTTCCATTGCCGCGATGACCTACGGCGGCGAAACAGCTTGCTCATATGGCTGTTTTGGATATGGCGATTGCGTTACCGTTTGCAACTTCGATGCAATATACATTAATGAAGAAACAATGCTTCCCGAAGTCGACGAGAGCAAATGCACTTCTTGTGGCGTTTGCGTAAAAGCCTGCCCGAAGCAGATTATCGAGATACGAAAAAAAGAACCGTACAATATTTTTGTGAGTTGCATGAACAAAGACAAAGGAGGCGTGGCAAAAAAAGCGTGTAATGTTGCCTGCATCGGTTGCGGGAAATGCGTAAAAACATGTCCGTACGAAGCCATTACGATGTCAGATGATTTGGCATATATTGATGATAAAAAATGTGAACTTTGTGGCGATTGCATTCCTGTTTGCCCAACAAAAGCTATAAAAGATTCAAAATTTAATATTCAAAATTCAAAATTGGCTGACGTTCCAATTTCGATTGAATCCTAAATGTTGAATCTTGAATTTTGAATCTTGAATTGAAGACAATGAAAACGTTTAAAATCGGTGGCGTACATCCGCCTCAATATAAATTATCGGCGCATAAAAAAATAAAAACTGCCCCGTTGCCCAAGCAGGTCATTATTTTTTTGGAGCAGCATATCGGCGCGCCTGCCATTCCTGTGGTCGAAAAAGGCGATGAGGTGAAAGTAGGGCAGTTGATAGCAAAAGCAGACGGTTTTGTTTCCGGCAATGTACATTCGTCTGTTTCGGGAAAAGTACTCAAAATTGACGATGCGCCTGATGCTTACGGTTACAAAAGTCCCGCTATTTGGATTGACGTAACGCAAGACGAAAAAGCAAACGCAATAGACCGAAAAGATGCTACCGGCGTTGTTCGCAACTTAAAACCCGATGAAATCATTGCCAAGATAAAAGAAATGGGCGTTGTAGGACTTGGCGGTGCCGCTTTTCCTACGCATGTAAAACTAACTGTGCCTCAAGGAAAAAAAGCCGAAGTGTTGATAATTAACGCTTCAGAATGCGAGCCTTATCTAACCGGCGACCATCAATTAATGATGGAGAAAGGAAAGGAAATTATTATTGGCATTAATTTCTTAATGAAAGCATTGCAGGTAAAAAAGGCAATTATTGGTATTGAGAACAATAAGCCCGATGCTATTGAATTGTTTGACCGACTTTCTACTCGTTTTTTAGGATTGGAAGTGGCGCCGCTCAAAGAAATGTATCCGCAAGGTGGCGAAAAACAACTTATTGAAGCGGTTACGGAATTGCGCGTGCCGAGCGGAAAACTTCCGATAGACATCGGCGCCATTGTGGTAAACGTAGGAACAACTTATGCGGTATACGAAGCAATTCAAAAAAATAAACCGCTTATTGAGCGCGTGGTTACTGTTACCGGAAAGTCGGTAAAAGAACCCATGAACTTATTGGTGCGGATAGGCACACCATTTGCCGATATTATCGAAATGGCGGGCGGTATTCCCGACAATACAGGCAAAATGGTGGTTGGCGGTCCGATGATGGGCAAAGCCTTGACAACGCTCGATGTGCCTGTTGTCAAAGGTTGTTCGGGATTGCTGATGATACCCGAAAAAGAAGCGCACAGAAAAGAACGGCGCCAATGTATGCGTTGCGCGAAGTGCATAGATGCCTGCCCGATGGGATTAGAGCCCTATTTGTTGCAAAAACTTGCCGAAAACGAAATGTGGGACAAGATGGAAGAAGAATATATCCTTGATTGCATCGAATGCGGATGTTGCCAATTTACCTGTCCGTCGAATATTCCGTTGCTTGATTTTGTACGATTAGGCAAAAGAACAGTTATGGGTATTGTACGAAAAAGAAATAACCGAATGGTAAACAGTTAACGGCTAAGGGATAAAGGTTTGCCGTTTACCATTAGCCGTTTACCGATAACAACTAACGAATTATGAAAAAATTAATAATATCATCCCCACCGCATTTACATAGCGGAGATTCCGTAGCTAAAAATATGTACAGGGTTATTATCGCCTTGATTCCCGCATATTTGGTTTCCATATTTTATTTTGGGTTGGGTGCACTTTTTGTGAGCGCCACAGCTATTATCTCGTGCATCGCGTTCGAGTACATTATTCAACGTTTTGTGATGAAACGCAAACCAACCATTTACGACGGTTCTGCGTTGCTTACCGGATTGCTGTTGGCATTTAATTTACCCTCTAACTTGCCGTTGTGGATAGTGGTTATCGGCGCATTTGTTGCCATTGCCATTGCCAAGATGTCTTTCGGCGGATTGGGTAACAATCCCTTTAATCCCGCATTGGTGGGGCGTGTGTTTCTGCTTATTTCTTTTCCCGCACAAATGACAGTGTGGCCTAAACCTACTGTGGCAAATTTCAATATACAAACATTGTTTTCTTCGGGGCAATATTCACAAGAATATTTAGATAGCTTTACGGGCGCAACACCTTTGGCGATGGTTAAATATCATTTCGGAAAAGTTCCCGATTTTTTTGATATGCTCATTGGCAATATGGGCGGAAGCTTGGGAGAAGTTTCGGCAATTGCTTTGCTTATTGGTGGTGCATTTTTGTTGATAAAAAGGATTATCACTTGGCATATTCCGGTGGCTGTTATCGGTAGTACATTGCTGTTTACGGGCATCTTACATTTGATAAATCCTACCATGTATGCTTCGCCAACAATACATTTATTGACGGGCGGATTATTACTCGGCGCCATTTTTATGGCAACAGATTACGCTACTTCGCCGATGTCGAGAACAGGAATGCTCATTTACGGCGTAGGCATCGGCATTATCACGGTAGTTATCCGCGTTTGGGGTGTTTATCCCGAAGGAATTTCTTTTGCAATCTTGATTATGAATGCGTTTACACCGCTTATTAATATTTATTTTAAACCAAAAAGATACGGAAAAATTTAGATTTAAAATTCAAAATTTAAGATTCAAAATTGCAGGTACAGTGATAATCTTAAATCTTGAATATTGAACCTTGAATCTTAAATAATATTATGGCAAAGTTAGAGTCGAGTTTTAAAAATATGATTATTTCGCTGGGTACCATTGCATTGGTGTCGGCGTTCTTGTTAAGTTTTGTGTACAGCCTTACGGCAACACCTATCGAAAATGCCCGAAACGCCAAGCAACAAAGCGCCATAAAAGAAGTGTTGCCCGAGTTCGACAGATTCAATGCACCTGTGGTGATCAATGGGTTGAATGTTTTTAGAGCCTATAAAAACAACAAATTTGTAGGCGCGGCAGTAGAATCATTTTCACCAAATGCTTTTAGTGGAGCCATTCGAGTAATGGTTGGTTTCGACAGCCAAGGCAGAGTTTACAATTATATGGTGCTTGAACAACGCGAAACGCCTGGTTTAGGTACCAAAATGGTCGATTGGTTTAAAACCGATAAAAACAATCAAAGCATTATCAAACGGAATCCGAGCAACAGCAAGTTTAGAATTAGGCAAGATGGCGGCGATATCGACGGCATTACAGCTTCTACCATCAGCTCGCGAGCGTTTATCGAAGCGGTGATAAGAGCATACTATGCTTTTGCCGACAAACCCGAAGACCCAAATGCGTTGACAGGTGCAACCGGTGCTGTTGAAGGAATCACGGGTGCCACCAACGTGGATAGCAAAACTGGCGCAACTACAGATAGCAATACAAGCGCCACGCAACAAGCTGAACCTAAACCGGAAACAAAACTGCAA
>Ga0099364_10003274_pt1 | contig 25195 bp, 22 predicted proteins | sample TergutTh196P3_FD_73070 | JGI IMG/M metagenome (GOLD analysis project Ga0099364, IMG submission 73070) | Microcerotermes parvus P3 segment gut microbial communities from Pointe-Noire, Republic of the Congo - Th196 P3 | ecosystem: Host-associated > Arthropoda: Insects > Digestive system > Gut ...
AAATTAGGTTCCAAAATCTGCCAGACTGTATCGGATATGTCGTGCCGTCTGTGTGCCTGTTGCATAAAATTTCTCCCGGTTTCCAAAAACTCAGATATTATACAATCTATTGACTACACTGCCTAGGGTTCATCGGCGGAAAAATTTGCAGGAAATAAGCCGTATTTTAATTGATTTCCTGCAAATCTGACAGTACAAAAATAATGATTTATTATATTAAATCAAAGTGTTATGTATTGTTCAGGGCCGACTATCATATTTTCCCATCCAGTTCCCGTGCCAAGCGCAATCCCTCAGGGCAATCGCATGAATGCCATTGTTGTTGACTCTCGGAGATACTCGTTTACGATCAATGGGTTACGAGAGAGATGGGGGGGCTGTTCACAGCAGGGCGATCGCACCTGTTTGCCATAGTGATTTCATTCCCAGCACACGCATACGTTCATCATCATCCCATGCTGCCCTCTTGCGGCGCAGACGCACACTTTTCTTCGGATGCGCCGTATCGAGTTTGAGCATATTGAGGATGAACCTGCGGATGATCGAAAGGTTCTCCGACGCGTTGTTGCGGCTGACCACGCAAGCGTCCTCGCGCATCATGACGTCCAACCGCCAATGCAGGTTGTTTTCTCGATCATCCAATGCTGGCGCACTGCTCTGGCCAGTTGCTCGGAACTGAGTGCGGCCGAACTGATGTAGTAACTGGCTTCGATCTGTGGGGTTTTGTCGCTCTCGGTTCTGAGCGAGAGGATGCACCCGGCGTGTGGTACTCGGGCCAGAGTTGGGGATCAACCAGGCCGGTATTGGCGATCACTTCGGCGTGCTGTGCGATGGCGCGCCCATAAATTGCGCAGTGCGCCGTTGGCTTCACGGCTTGCCTTGTTATCGGCGGCATGCACCGGCAACACGGTACGGTATGAGCCGTTGGTGCTTTGCCCTTCCAGTACCAGTTGCCCTTTCGGATTGCCACGCCATTTACCGAACAGGATCACGGGGCGCTGGGAGAAAACATCCGGCAGGGTTGGCGGAACCATCTCATATGCATCGAAGCCTTCGAAACGCACGTCGATATGAGTCAACACCGGGGAATCGATCATTTTGCGGAAACGTTCAGCTTCCGCCTCGGCCATTCTCGGATTTGTAATAACGAATGGCTCACCCTGGCCGGCTCGCGCCATGCCCTTGATCAGTTCGCGGTTGACCGATGAACCGATACCGAAGGCAAACAGGTTCGCCTGGTTGAGGTTTTCGCGGATCAGCCTGAATGCTTCTCTCTCGACCGTTACATAACCGTCGGTGACGACGACGAAAGTACGCGAGTATTCATTATCGGACGGCATGCTGAATGCGTGCCGCAACGCTGGCAACAGTTCGGTGCTGCCTCGGCCTTGCTGTTCATCCATCGCGGCGATGGCGCGCTCGATATTTTCTCTGGTTGCCGGCAAAGACTGCGACGCAAACACCGTGTTATCACCCGAGAAAGTCAGGAGATTGAAGGTATCGCTCGTGCGTAGATTGCCCAACAGCCTTCTCATCAGTACCTTGGCCGTTGTCAGCGGAAAACCGTGCATGGATCCCGAGACATCGACCACGAATACATATTCGCGCGGGACGATCTGATCGCTGTTGACCGTTTTGGGCGGTTCAATCATTGCCAGGAAAAAATTCTCCTTATCGCCACGCGAAACGATCAGACCACTCTCGATCTTTTCTCCTGCAAGACTATAATCGAGAACGAAATCACGGTTATTTCCATGACGTTCAGCTTTGTCGTCGAGGGAAATATACATCTCGTGTTTATCTCCCGCTTTCAGTGCAATTCGATGCGAAGGCGATGCAACCTCCTGGATTCCGGTTGGGCTTACCAGCTTCACATTCATATGAAACGAATTTTTAGCCAGCTCACCTTCCGGATGGTATGGAGTCGAAATCCATTTTTCTTGTTTGTTGCTTTCGTCGCCGACATTGCCGTTATAGCGAGGCCCAACCACGGTCGGGAAAACGAACTGGTAGACACCGTTGGTCGGCACCATCAGTTCGGTATAACGCAGTTCAACACGAACCTCATCATTCGGCATGATGTTGGCGACATTCATCTGAAAGACATTCGAGCGATGCTGTTCGAGCAGGGCTGTCGTTTTGCCCTCCTGTTTCGCCCGCACGTATTCGGCCTTCGCCTGTTGCTTTTCCTTGATCTGCGTCTTCAACAAGCGGTCGCCGAGCCGTACTTCCATGCCGTAAACGGCGGCGCGTGTCGAGCCGGGAAAGACGTAGCGCGCTTCGATGGGATTTTTGCCCTCGTTGCGATAATGCTGAGTCACGGTCACATCGGCAATAACGCCGACGATACGCACATCGACGTGAGTCGATTTCAGTGGCAGACGGTCGACATCAGGGTTATGGCTATTGACAAAGAAGTATGGGCTTTCGCTTTTGTCGCCCTGGTTTTCGATCGTCTGCGCTGCCGCCAGTCCAGGCAGCAATAATGCCGTCAGCATCAGCATTGCCAGCTTCGCGGCAAGCAGCCGACCGCATGCAAGTTTGTCGAGTGAAAACATTGTTGTGCCTCCTCAAGATAAACAGTGAGATTCACTGTGTCTTGAGGATGCGTCTGCGCTGTGAAGGCCGTTTGAAGCGAAGCTGCGGATTTGTGAAGTCTGTATGAAGGGAAGTGGCTTGCAGTTGATGATCAAATCAAGATGCACGAGAGAACCCAACGGGAATTCGTGCGTCGTGAAAAGTACAAAGCAGCGTGAAGGTTATGAAAGAGAGAGTACCAGCCGTTTACCGAGGGCGGTGGCCGCACGATCCAGTGCGCGCAAGGATGGCCAGTGATTTGCGTCTTCAAGGCGCTTGGCAACATCCCACGACGTTTCCAGTGCACGGGCAAGTTCGGCATAGGTGCGATCTCCGCGCGCCTGACGCAAAAGAAGCGCGGCCTGCGTTTTGGCGTCAGGCGCAACGTAGTGCGCTCCTTCAATGCCATTTTCAGGCTGCGGGATATCCATCCCCTCTGCCATGCGACCAAGCAGTGTAAGCGTGAGCACCTCGCTGGCGTTGAATAGCGCCTCTTCGAGTGTTTCCCCATCGGTAAAGGCTTCTTCAAGCCCGACGAATTGGACGAAAAACATCCCGTCCACTTCCTGCGTTACCTTTGCCGGATACAGAATTACCATGAAGCCACCTCTACCTGAGTTTAATACCTGTTTGCCGCTCGATTGATATGACTACGCTGATCGACACATCCCGCGAGCCGTGCATGGGAACTGTTGTGCGGCCTGTTCCTTTACCAAGACGGATATGGCTGCCTTCCTGCCGGAGTACTTCCCAGCCGTTTGCCTTGAGGATTTTCAGGATGTGTTTAGCGTTCACGTTTTAATGATAGAGTAAAAAAACTATACTCGCAATCCACTATTTATTTTGCCCGTGACATTTTTCCCTCTTCACGGCTTTCCTATCCAGCGACGCTGAATCTATGCCTACAAGCACCCATGCTATGGTTTTTTCTTTCGTCCTGAACGTCCTCGTGATAGGCTTCGTCCCCGCACAGTTCCTCTCTCCTCGTAGTTCAATGGATAGAACGGGCGCCTCCTAAGCGCCAGATACAGGTTCGATTCCTGTCGAGGGGACGATAGCTGCGCTTCGGTCGACGAACGCAGAAGCAAATGCAGGCAGCGACCTTGACCAGGTATGCCAAACCGACGAAAGTAGATCCGCCGTACACAAACGGCATGCTCGTGATTGCCCCTGAAGCCCATAGGGCGCATGCCGGGCTTCAACCCCTGTCTTTCACCCCCTGGACGTTGCGATGAGCCGCCGACAGCAGGGCGGGCCAGGCTTCCTCGGGCGCGTCGATATGGCGTAGCAGCACTTCAGGCGGGATGTGCAACAGGGCGAGGATTTTGGAAATGTCGTTGGGCAGGGCATTATTGTCCCAGCCGTGCGCTGCATGGCGCGACAGATCGACGGCAAGCGTGATGTTGAGCACCCTGGGATTGTTGACCTGGGTGGCGTCGAGCAGTTGCACAAGCAGTTTGGGCAGACGCCAGGCGCGAATCAGGCCGAATTGGAGTTCCCGCGTCGTGATGCCGAAAACCTCGCGCTGCGCTGCGGTACTGCGCAGTTCCCGGTCGGCGCGCTGCATGTCGAAAACCCGCTGGATGAGATCGGGAGCATTGATCCAGCATATCATTTCGGGAGCCTCGTACAGCAGGGCGGCAATGGTGATCTCATTGACATCGAGATCGCGCCGGATAACCGCCCAATCACGGGCATAGCGGGCGGCCTTACTGGCGCGACTGACCACCCTGAGCAGACCGAGCAGGGCCTGGGGCCGGGAAGCCAGCGCATCTTCGACTGTGGGCATGTCGCTGAACGCCTCGAAGAAGGGTATGATGCCCATCATGATGACGGCGTTTCTGACGGTGACGATGTCGTGGTTTTGCGTATTGTCGCGGTGAGCTTCGATGTGGGAGAGCAGACGCATCGTCATCAGCGGGTCGGCCTGTACCGTGGAGGCAATGTCGTGGCGGGTAACATCTTCGATGTTCCGGGCGAGGTCCGCAAATGCGTTTGCCGTCCGGCGCAGTACCGGTATGGGCTGCTCCGAAAAGAAATGGACGTAGGACTCGACCGAAGGCAGTGCGTGCGAGAGGACGGTCATGGCGGAATCCTGACAGGGTGGTGCTGTATGCTTGTGATTATCGGCAGAAGAAAACCGGATTACAGCCACAAGTCACGCAATCTGCGCCAGTCGCTTACCGGAAACGGCGGTTGATCGGTGGAGGCGTGATAAAAGCCACACTGGACGGGGTGGAACGAGGCAGGGTGGTCAAAATCCTTTTGTCCGTGTTTTACGCTTGAGACACGAACAATGTTAATATTTGTCATTACAGACAAACAAGGGAGGCACGGGTGAGTGGGGGTGATTCTTTCAAGGCACTGTTGATCGAACAGGACGAAGCGCGCAAGGTATGCGCTGCACTGACTTCGCTTTCGCCGTCGCAACTCGATACAGGCGAGGTGCTGATCCGGGTACACTTTTCGAGTATCAACTACAAGGATGCCCTGGCTGCGACCGGGGCCGGAAAGATCATCCGCCGGTTTCCCTGCGTGGGGGGAATCGACCTGTCCGGCGTGGTGGTCGAGAGCGCCGATCCTCGTTTCAAGGCAGGCGACGCGGTGATCGCCACCAGCTACGACATCGGTGTTGCCCATCATGGCGGCTATGCCGAATACGCCAGGATTCCGGCAGATTGGGTGCTTGCGTTGCCCTCGGGGCTCGATCTGCTCGAAGCGATGGCGCTGGGCACGGCGGGATTGACCGCTGCGCTGGGGATCGTGAGGATGGAAGACAACGGCCTTGCACCGAGCAACGGTCCGGTACTCGTTACCGGGGCGAGCGGCGGGGTAGGGGGGCTGGCAATCGACATGCTGGCCCGGCTCGGTTACGAGGTAGCGGCCCTGACCGGCAAGGCGCAGGAGGCGGATTTTCTCCGGCGCATCGGCGCGTCGGATATTCTCCTGCGTGGAGAGATCGATTTCGACAAGGTCCGCCCGATGGAGGCGTCCCGTTGGGCCGGCGCGGTCGATAATGTGGGCGGCGCGATTCTGCACTGGGTATTGGCGACGATGCGCCAGGATGGCGTTGTAGCCAGCATCGGCAACGCTGCCGATTTCAAGCTGGCGACGACGGTATTTCCGTTCATCCTGCGTGGCGTAAGTCTTTTGGGGATCGATTCGGGTTATGCGAGCATGTCCATGCGGCAGAGGGTATGGACACGGTTGGCGGTCGATCTCAAGCCGCGTTTCCTGGAAGATTTCATCCGAGTGATCGGGTTCGACGAGTTGCCGGAGGCTTTTACAGCTTTTGTCGAAGGACGGGCAAGAGGGCGGACTGTCGTCCGTATCCTTGATTGATCAAAACGAAGAACTGCACCGAATAAGCAGATAGACACAATATGGCCGAAGAAGAAACCGGAGTCCTGCCGAGAATACTGATTGTCGATGACTCGCGCATGGTACGCGCAAGTCTCATCAAGCAGATCCGCCACCGTTTTCAGATACGGGAGGAATCCGACGGTGAGGCGGGATGGGAAGCCCTGTTGGTCGATCCCTCGATTCGGATCGTGCTGACCGATCTCGGCATGCCCAAGCTCGATGGCTTCGGCCTGCTCGAACGCATTCGGAGTTCGAAGGTACAGCGCATCCAGGAGTTGCCGGTCGTCATCATCTCCGGCGACGAGGACGATGAGGCGCGTCAGCAGGCGTTGAGTCTTGGCGCGAGCGATTTCGTTTCCAAAGGTGCGGGATGCGCCGAGATGACGGCGCGGCTTGAATCCTTGCTGGATTTGACCGAAACCCGCCGCAGCCTCGCGCAGTCGGGGCGCAATCCGATCGTCGATCCGGTTTCCGGGCTGGCGACGCCTGCGTATCTCAGCCACAACGGCGAACAACATCTGGCGCAAGCACGGCGGCGACAGACGGCGATTTCGGTGATGGTGGTCGAGATCGACCATTACGAACAACTGGTCGAATGGCATGGCGACTACGTGGCCAACCTGATTACCGGAAAGTTGGCCAAGATTCTTGCCAGCAAGGTGCGACGTGAAGACACCATCAGCCAGATCTCGGGGGCGCGTTTCGTGGTCTTGTCGCCCAGTACCTCGATAGCGGGCTGCTGCGCCTTTGCCCTGCGTCTGCAAAAGGCGATGGAAAAGCTGGTGTTGACCTACCGAGAAGAGCGTATTCGCATCACTGTGACCGTCGGCATCTCCGGTTCGGAGACGGACGGCGTGCAGAGCGTGGAGAGCCTTGTCGTGACAGCCACGGAGCGCGTGCGGCGCGGCATCGCGGTAGGGGGCAACCGTATCGTCAACAGCGAGGGCGAAGTCGACCGAGTGGTGGCTGAAAGCTACGTGAACAATGTGGTCAGCATCGACCATGCGTTGTTACAGTTGCGGATCGGTGCGCAGGAAGATGTCATGGATCGCCTGCCGGAAGTCATCACGGCCATGATGCCGCTCTTCAACCTGCTCGAAGAGCGGTTGCATTTCGGTATCCCGTTGGGGGATCTGGAGAATTACGGCCGGAGGTAGACGGCGTCTGTGTTCGTTCAACCTGTACGTGCGTTCCAGCACGACTGCACGGTGAGCAGCAGTTCGGTAAATACCTTGGGCGTTCCGGCGACGATGTTGCCGCTCTTGAGGTAATTTCCTTCGCCGTCGAAATCCGCGACAAACCCGCCCGCTTCCTGGATGAGCAACGCGCCGGCGGCCATGTCCCAGGGTGAAAGGCCGATTTCCCAGAAACCGTCCAGTCGACCGCTGGCGACGTAGGCAAGATCGAGCGCCGCCGCGCCGGCTCTCCGCAGACCGACGCTCCTTTGCGCCAATTCACGGAACATGGAGAGGTAGACGTCGATGTGCGCGAACTGGCGGAACGGGAAACCCGTGCCGAGCAGGGCATCGGACAGACGCAGGCGACGCGAGACACGGATGCGGCGATCGTTCATGAACGCGCCCCGCCCGCGCGAAGCGGTGAAAAGTTCGTTGGAAACCGGATCGAAGATGACTGCGTGTTCGGGCGCGCCCTTGCGGGTGAGCGCGATGGAAACCGCGTACTGCGGAAAGCCGTGGATGAAATTGGTCGTGCCGTCCAGCGGGTCGATCATCCAGACATACTCGGCTCCGCGTCCATCCTCGACGCCGGAGCGCCCAGACTCCTCTGCCAGAATGCCGTGCTCCGGGAAGGCTTCGCGCAGGATGTCGATGATGGCCGTCTCGGCGGCGCGGTCGACTTCGGTGACGAAATCATTGGGAGCTTTGGATTCGACGTTGAGCAACTCCAACTGGTTGGCAGCCTGATTGATGATGGAGGCGGCGCGGCGCGCCGCCTTGACGGCAATGTTGACGGCTGGGTCGAAATTGAGGCGCATTCTTGAGAACCGTTCCCTGTGTTGGGCGGAAAATTTACTATTCTAATATGAAGTCCGCAGTACCACAATTTATGCTAATGTTATATATTTTACCTGGAGTTTATTCGTGCATGAAAGTTTTGAGTCACCCCTGCCTGAAGGCAGGGGATTCCTTACTCCTTCCGTCACGCCTCCGGCGTGCCACCTCCCTCGAGAGGGAGGCTTGTTCAGGGGAGCCTTCGGCTCCCTGTTACGCTTTGTCTCGCTTGTCTCCGTCATAAATGGCGGAGACAAGCACGAGACCCGTGTTCATCATGCCGACAAGGTTTTTTCCAGCCGATCGAGGGCTTCGACGAGGCGGTCGACATCGTTCAGTGTGTGTGACGCCGAGAGTGTGATGCGCAGCCGCGCGCTGCCTGCCGGAACCGTGGGCGGGCGAATCGCCGGTATCCACAGACTTTCTTTCATGAGATCGGCCCCGAGCGCCAGCGCGGTCGCGTTGTCACCCACGATGAGGGGCTGGATCGGCGTGCGCGAGGGCAGCAATTTCCAGCGTTCCTGCGCCAGCCCTTTTGTCAGGCGTTCGATCAATGCTGCAAGATGGGCGCGACGCTCGTCGCCCTTCTCGATGAGGTCGATGCTGGCGATGAGCGCCTGCGCCAGCGCCGGGGGCGAACCCGTGGTGAAGAGGTAGGTGCGCGCTTTTTGCATCAGCCACTCGATGACGGTTGCCTCTCCGGCGACGAACGCGCCCGAAACTCCGGCGGCCTTGGAAAGCGTGCCCATCTGGATGAGCCGCCAACCGTCGATGCCCGCTTCCGCCGGCGCGCCGCGCCCCTGCGGCCCGAGCACGCCGAAGCCGTGCGCATCGTCGATGAGCAGCCACGCATCAAACCGTTCCGCAAGCGCCATCAACTCCCGCAGGGGCGCGACATCGCCGTCCATGCTGAATACCGAGTCGCTCGCGATGAGTTTCGTTTTTGCTTCGCTTGCCGAAAGCTGCCGTTCCAGTGCGGCCATATCCAGGTGCGGGAAGCGGTGCGTGTCGGCGCGCGAGAGCAGCATGCCGTCGATCAGCGAGGCGTGGTTCAGGCGGTCGGCGAAAATCGCGTCGCCTCGTCCGACCAGCGCCGGGATGATGCCCGTGTTCGCCATGAAGCCCGATGAGAACACCAGCGCCCGTTCGCGTCCGACGAAAGCCGCCAGCCGCTCTTCGAGCGCGCGCTGCACGGCGTAGTGGCCGGACACCAGGTGCGACGCGCCCGCGCCCACGCCCCATTTTCGCGCGCCCGCAATCAGTGCCTCGGTCAGCCGGGAATCCGCCGCCAGCCCGAGGTAATCGTTGCTGCAAAACGCCGTGAAGGCTCGCCCGTCGATGACGACATGGGGTGAGCAGGGGCTTTCGATGTCGCGCCGGATGCGGCGCAGGCGCTCGTCGTCGAGCTTGTCGAGCGCCGCGCGCAGGTGATCGAGCCGGTTCATGCCAGTGCCCGATCCAGCGCGGCGGCGGCAGCAGCGACCAGCGCCCGCAATTCCGGCTCGTCCATGACGTAAGGCGGCATGAAGTACACCGTGTTGTCGATCGGGCGCAACAGTGCGCCCGCTTCCAGCGCCGCTGCAAAGAACCGCCGTGAAAAATCGTTTGTTGCACCCTCCACGTCGAAGGCCGCAATCATGCCGCGCTGGCGCAGGTGACGCACTGCCGCGTGGCCGGAAAACGCTTCTTCCAGCAGATGTCCCAACCGTTTCGCGCGCTCGCGGTTGGCCGCGAGCACGTCGTCTGCCTCAAAGATGTCCAGCGTGGCCAGCGCCGCGCGGCAGGCCAGCGGATTGCCCGTATAGGAGTGCGAATGCAGGAAACCCTTGCGTGTATCCGGGTCGTAGAAGGCGCGAAAGATCTCCTCGCGGCACAGCACCACGGACAGCGGCAGGTATCCGCCTGAAATTCCCTTGGAAAGACAAAGCAGGTCGGGGCGAATCCCCGCCTGTTCATGCGCGAAGAACGTACCCGTGCGGCCACAGCCCACGGCGATTTCATCGCAGATCAGGTGCGCCTGGTAGCGGTCGCACAGCGCGCGGGCCAGGCGCAGGTATTCCGGGTCGTACATCGCCATCCCGGCTGCGCCCTGTACCAGCGGTTCCAGGATGAGAGCCGCAATGCGTCCGTTTTCGGCTTCCAACTGCGCTTCCAGCGCATGGGCGACGCGACGCGCCACGTCGGCGGCGCTCTCCCCCGGCGCTGCCCGTCGTGCGTCCGGCGAGGGCACGGTGGCCGCCTGCCGCACCAGCGGCGCGTAAGCGTCTCTGAACAGGGGCACGTCCGTGACGGCCAGCGCCCCGACGGTTTCTCCGTGATAACCGCCTTCTAGGCACAGGAAACGGTCTTTATGAGGGAATCCCTGGTTGCGCCAGGCGTGAAAACTCATCTTCAGCGCGATTTCCGTGGCCGAAGCCCCGTCCGAAGCATAAAAGGCGTGCCCCAGCACGCCTCCCGTGAGATCTGCCAGCCGTTCGGAGAGTTCCACGACCGGGGGATGCGTGAACCCCGCGAGCAGCACATGCTCCAGTCGTTCGAGTTGATCGCGCAGCGCCGCGTTGATGCGCGGGTTGCAATGCCCGAAAAGGTTGACCCACCACGAACTGATGCCGTCCAGCAACCGTTTTCCGTCTTCCGTGACGAGCCACGGCCCCTCTCCCCCGACTACCGGCGTGAGCGGCAGGGTTTCGTGATGCTTCATCTGGGTGCACGGATGCCAGACGGCGGCAAGCGAGCGTTGCAGGAGCGAGGCGGACATGTGTTTCAGTCTGCTTGCGGTGTCGCGTGTGCCGCGTCCTGTTCCAGCACTCCGTCCACCAGCCGCAAGACTCGCTCGCTACGCCGCGCAAGCGCCTCGTCGTGGGTGACGATGATAAAGCTCGTCGCGTGTTTTTCGTTGAGGGACATCATCAGATCGAATACGGCTTCGGCGGTGTGGCGGTCGAGATTGCCGGTGGGTTCGTCGGCGAGTACGCAGGCGGGTTCCGTCACCAGTGCGCGGGCAACGGCGGTGCGCTGGCGTTCGCCGCCGGAAAGTTCACTCGGCGTGTGATTGAGCCGGTGTCCCAGCCCGACTTCCCGCAGCATGGCTTCGGCGCGGGCATCAGCTTCTCTCTTGTTCATGCGCCGGACGTAGAGCGGCATGGCGACATTTTCCAGCGCGGTGAATTCGGGAAGCAGGTGATGGAACTGGTACACGAAGCCCAGGGCTTTGTTGCGCAAGTATCCGCGTTCGGCCTCAGGCATGAAGGAGAAATTTTTGCCAAGCAGCCTTACGCCTCCTTTGCTCGGCGTGTCCAGCCCACCAAGCAGGTGGAGCAGGGTGCTTTTCCCTGAACCGGACGCGCCGATGATCGCAAGCCGCTCGCCGCGTCTGATCTCGCAATCGACTCCATTCAGCACCTGTACCGCGCTCGCGCCTTCACGGAAATGCCTGGTCAGGTTCTGGCAACTCAGTACCACCTCTTTCTCACTCATAGCGTAGGGCCTCCGCCGGTTTCACGCGGGACGCCCGCCAGCTTGGGTAAATTGCGGCAAACAGTGTCAGCAGAAAAGAGACGGTCAGGATGGTGACGACGTCGCTTGCCAGCACTTTCGAGGGCAGGTCACTGATGTAGTAGATGTCCTTGTCCCAGAGTGTGGCGCCGGTGATGCGTTCGAGCGCCGGGATGACGACATCGAGATTGAGGGCGATAGCCAGTCCGCTTGCCAGCCCCGCCATGAGTCCGACGACGCCGATGATGGAACCCTGGATGACGAAAATCGTCATGATCGACAGGGGCGAAGCGCCAAGGGTGCGCAGGATGGCAATGTCGGCAGCCTTCTCCTGCACGGTCATGGTCAGGCTGGCGACGACGTTGAAGGCCGCCACGGTCACGATCAGAAACAGAAAGAGCATCATCATGGTTTTTTCCAGCGCAACGGCGCGGAAGAAATTCGCATGGATGCGCGTCCAGTCGCGCAGGATCAGATCCGGCGCAGTGATGATTTCGGCCAGTTCGCGCGACACGGAAGGTGCGGAAAAGAGGTTTTCGATCCGTAGCCGCACGCCGCTCACGGCATCATTCATGCGGTAGAGCGCCTGGGCATCGGCCAGATGGATGAGCGCAAGGCCGGAATCGTACTGCATCACGCCGGCATCGAAGACGCCGACGACCTCGAACTGGCGCACACGCGGCACGACGGCCGCTGGCGTCACCATGCCTTGCGGCGCAATCAGGGTCAGTTTGCTGCCCGGCCTTGCGCCCAACGCCCGCGCGAGGTCGCGCCCGAGGATGATGCCGAATTTTCCGGGCTGCAAATCGTCGAGCGCGCCCACCTTCATGTTTTTACCGAAATTCGCCACCCTGCTTTCCGGCTCGGGGAGAATGCCCCGTACCTGTACGCCACGCACGGCCTCGCCAAGCATCAGCATTCCCTGCTCGTTCACGTAAGGGGCCGCTGCCATCACTTCGGAATGCTGGCTGACTTCCTCGGCGATCTGTTGCCAGTTCTGCACCCGTCCAGTGCCTTCGAACGATTCCACTTCAATATGCGAGGCTACGCCCAGGGTGCGGTCGCGCAATTCCTCCTGGAAACCGTTCATGACCGAGAGCACGATGATGAGCGTCATCACGCCGAGCGCAATACCGAGAATCGACACCAGTGAAATGAAGGAAATGAGGCGGTTACGCCCCTGGGCGCGCTTGCGTGAGCGGGTGTAGCGCAAACCGACAAAAAGTTCATAGAACATCGGGGAAGGTATTGGAGAGGCAAAGAACGAATTCTAACCGTCTACGGCGAGTATCTGCACCGTTATGGTATGGTTCTGAAATTTTCGTCGTTTAACGTTTTCAGTGGGAGTTCTTGCCGGATGAATAAAACCATCCTCCAGACCATCGTCCGCTCCGCAGCGGTCGTTGCCTCGGTATGTCTTTACGCCTTCGCCCAGGCGCAGCCGGGCGACTCGTACTCGGCGGCCGAGTCCCGGTTTCTCGCCGCGCGTGACGCAGCGCGCGCAGGAGATCGGGCCAAGCTCGAAAGGCTTGCCGGGCAGGCAAGCGGTCATCCGCTCGACAGTTATCTCCGCTATTGGCTGCTTTCCAACAGTCTGGCGAAGTCGTTCTTCATGCCGCAGGAGAGCGAACTGCAACGATTCATCTCGGATGAGACCGGCACACTGCTCGCGGAGCGCCTGCGCGCCGACTGGCTGCGCCGACTGGCAAGGGAGGGAGACTGGTCTTATTTCCTCCAGATTTATCCGAGCCTGCAAAGCCCGGACAGTGAGATGCGCTGTCATGCGTGGAATGCCCGGCTGGCGACCGGGGACGCCAAGGTTTTCGACGAAATTGCCAGGAGCCTGCCTTCCCTGACCTTTGCGCCTTCCTCTTGCTTGTCCGTGTTGCGTATGGCGGTCGACCAGGGAAGACTCGGCACCGACGACATCTGGGGGCTTTTCCGTCGTCGGGTCGATACCCGTTCGCCTGCGCGGGCGCGCGAGGTTCTTGCCTGGCTTGCCCCGGAGAGCACGAAGGATTTCGAGCGGGCGGTGCGCAACCCGAAACGCACGCTCGACTGTCTGACTGGAACAAACAGCGCGATGGCCCCCGAGCAGACCACCTGCAACCCGAAACGCGCCACCCGCAACCCGAAACGCGCCACCCCGAAACGCGCCACCCCGAAGCGCACCACCCCGAAGCGTGCCGCCAGCCCTCCGAAACGCACCTTCGATTGTCCGTCGCCCAATTTTGCCAACACCCGCGCGGGACGAGAAATGGTGCTGGTGGCATTGACGCGGTTGGCACGCAATGATGTGTCAACCGCGCACTCCCGCTTCCAGCGTCTTTCCAGCCGGTTCACTCCCGAAGAACGAGAGTATGCCTGGAGCATGTTGGCCCTGCACGCGGCTCAGAATCACGATCCGCAAGCCGCTTCCTGGTTTCGCAACGCTGGTAACGCTCCGATGAGCGTGACTCAACGCGCGTGGCGCGTTCGCGTGCCGTTGCGCACCAGCGACTGGCCGGGAGTGATTGCGGCCATCGACAAGCTGAATCCCGAAGAACGCGCCATGCCCGAATGGATTTACTGGCGGGGCCGCGCCCTGAAAGCCTTGAAGCGCACGGGCGAAGCGGAGAAGGAATTCCGGCGTATCGCCAGTTTGGCGAACTTCTACGGCATCCTTGCCAATGAAGAACTGGGAAATCTGTTTGATCCGCGCGCGGCGCACACGGCGCATGCTGCGGCAACGGAAAGGATGGCCGCAGAGACCGCTGCGGAAGATGCCGTCGAAGGCGGTACTGATGACGCAGAGTCGGGTTCCGACGAAGACGGCGGAGACTCCGAATCGGGCGCGGACGAAAACGGCGAAGCAGGCAACGGGCTACAGGCCGGGGCCGGAGCAGGAACCGCAATCATCAACGGGCCGAGCGTCGACAAGCATCCGGGTTTCCAGCGCGCAATGGCGCTTTTCCAACTCGACTTGCGCATGGACGCCATCCGCGAATGGAACGCGGCGCTACGTGGACGCGACGAAGCCTTTCGCATTGCCGCAGCGCAACTGGCCCTGAAAAACCATCTCTACGACCGGGCCATTACTTCCGCCGAACTCGCCAATCCGGCAGGAGCCTGGGAGTTGCGTTTTCTGACGCCGTACCGCACCCTCATCGAGCCGCGCGCGCGCGCCAATCTGCTCGATGTGAACTGGGTCTATGGCGTGATGCGGCAGGAGAGCCGCTTCATCATTCCCGCCCGTTCCCCCGTCGGCGCGCAAGGGTTGATGCAGGTCATGCCGAAAACCGGCAAATGGGTTGCCGGAAAGCTCGGCATGCAGTATCACCCCGGCCTGCTGCGTGACCCCGAAACCAACGTGGAGATTGGAACCGCCTACATGCGCATCCTCCTGGACGAACTCGAAGACGATCAGGTGATGGCCGCTGCCGGTTACAATGCCGGCCCTGGCCGCGCCCGGCGCTGGCGCGCCGAACGGGCGCTGGAAGGCGCGATCTACGCCGAAACCATTCCCTTTGAGGAAACCCGCGATTACGTCAAGCACGTCATGACCAACACCGTCATCTACGCCGCCTTGCAGGAAGGCAAACCGCAATCGCTCAAGGCGCGTCTCGGCACGATCATGCCGAAGATGTCGTACTGAAGACGGGGGCCGGGCGTGCGCGCGTATGTCGTCGGCGGCGCGGTACGGGATGCCCTGCTCGGCCTGCCGGTCAAGGATCGGGATTGGGTGGTCGTGGGAGAGACGCCCGAAGCCATGATTGCGCGCGGCTTTCGTCCCGTAGGGCGGGATTTCCCCGTCTTCCTGCACCCGGAAACGCATGAGGAATACGCGCTGGCCCGCACCGAGCGCAAGAGCGGGCGCGGTTATACCGGTTTCGTCTGCCACGCCGCGCCCGATGTCACCCTGGAGGAAGACCTCTCGCGGCGGGATCTCACGATCAACGCCATCGCCCGTGATGCCGGGGGCGCGCTGATCGATCCCTACGGAGGCGTGCGGGATCTCGAAGCCAAAGTCCTGCGTCACGTCGGTCCGGCCTTTGCCGAAGACCCCCTGCGCGTTCTGCGCGCGGCGCGCTTCGCTGCCCGCCTGTCCGACTTCAGCCTTGCGCCGGAGACGCTCTCGCTCATGCGAACGATGAGCGAGAGCGGCGAGCTCGATCACCTCACGCCCGAACGGGTGTGGAAAGAAATCTCGCACGGTCTCATGGAAGCGCGCCCCTCGCGGATGTTCCGCGTCCTGCGCGAATGCGGCGCGCTCGTTTGCATCCTTCCCGAACTCGATCGCCTATTCGGCGTGCCGCAACCCCCGATTTATCACCCCGAAATCGATACCGGCGAACACACGATGCAGGTCATCGACCATGCCGCCCAGGCCGGACACGGGCTGGAAATCCGTTGGGCGTGTCTGTTGCACGATCTCGGCAAGGGAGAAACCCCCGCCGACATCCTGCCGCACCACTACGAACACGAAGCCCGAAGCGCGCTGCTTGCCGAACGGGTTTCGGAACGATTGCGGATTCCGGCCAGTTGCCGCGACTTTGCCGTGCTGTTCGCCCGCGAGCACGGCAAGCTGGGGCTGATCGGCGAAATGCAGCCGACTACCATCACCCGTCTGCTTGAACGTTGTGATTGCGCGCGTCGTCCGGAGCGTTTTCTCGCCCTGCTTGAGGCTGCCGCCTGTGACTATTTCGGACGCGGCGGCCACTGGCCCGCGCCGTGGCCCTCCGCCGATCTCTGGCAGAAGGCCGTGGAAGCTTTTCTCGGGGTCGATGCCGGTGCGCTTGCCCGTTCCGTCATGGAATCCGGGCAAATTCCCGCTCGTCTGCATGCTGCGCGGGTCGATGCTGTCCGCAAGCGTATTGAATGTCACAGGAAGAAAAACATTTTCTGATACTTTTCGTCTTTGCTGTTCAACAAACGATCCGTTAACCGAAGTAGACAAAGTTCGATGATGAAGCAGACAATACAAAAAATGGACACCGTAACGGCAAACGCAGCTTCTCAATGCAAGCTCGAAATCATCAGCCGTCTGCCTGCTTCGCCCCCCAGGCATCGGATGCCGATCCTTTTCATACATGGCGCGTATGCTGGCGCCTGGTGCTGGAAGGAACGTTTCCTGCCCTGGTTTGCCCAGCGCGGATGGGCTGCGCACGCGGTATCACTCAGCGGGCATGGCAACAGCCCTGGCCGCGACGGTCTCGACCGGCTGGGTCTCGATCAATACGTCGCCGACATCGTCGAGACCGTTGCCACCCTGCCCGCGCCCCCGATATTGGTCGGCCACTCGATGGGCGGCATGGTGGTGCAGAAGTATCTCGAACGCGCCGCTGCCCCCGCCGTCGTGTTGATGGCTTCGGTTCCGCCCCAGGGGCTGATCTATTCTGCGCTCGGCCTGTTTTTTACCGCTCCGCAACTGTTCGTCGACCTCAACCGGATCATGGGCGGGGGTGAGCCAAGCGCCGACAGCATGCGCCAGATACTTTTTCACCAGCCGATCAGCGTCGAAAATCTCAAGCGTTACTGGAAGCGGTTTCAACCCGAATCCCATCGCGCGCTCTGGGACATGTCCTTTTTCAACCTGCCCAACACTTCCCGCGTCTATCGGGCGCCGATGCTGGTGCTCGGCGCGCAGTACGACCGGCTGATTTCCCCCGGTCAGGTAAAGATGACCGCGAACGCCTATGGCGTTCCCCCTGAAATCTTCCTCAACATGGGGCACGCCATGATGCTCGAACGCGGTTGGGAACAAGTCGCCGTCCGGATCGACGAGTGGCTCACTGCGCAGGGGCTGTGAAGCCTTCAAGCCTATATCAGGCCGTAGCGAACGTTCGCGGCTGGATATGCGCAATGGCCTTGCCTGCCGTATCCATCGCCATTTCAACATCGTAATGCGCTTGCAGGTTCATCCAGAATTCATGGCTGGTGTTGAAGTACCGCGCCAGACGCAACGCCGTATCAGCCGTGATGCCACGCCGCTCGCGGGCAATGTCATTGACACGCGCGGGCGTCACGCCAATGGCGCGTGCCAGCGCATTGCTGGAAAGTCCCAGCGGAACCATGAACTCTTCACGCAGAATTTCGCCGGGGTGGATGGGGTTGAGTTTCATGACCATACTCCGTTAGTGGTAATCCACGATTTCAACATCGGTTGCGCCGCCCTCAGTCCAGACAAAGCACACGCGCCACTGGTCGTTGATGCGGATACTCCACTGCCCACGGCGCGAGCCAGATAGTTGCTCAAGCCGGTTTCCGGGCGGGGCCGCCAAGTCGCGCGGCTCATGCGCGGCATTTACCGCGTTGAGCTTGCGGCGCGCAACGCTTTCGATATTCACGAACCGCTGGACACGCAAGCCCCCGAACAGGGTTTCGGTATCGCTGCATTTGAAGGACTGAATTGACATGAGGTGTATTGTATATCGGTAAGCGATATACCGCAAGCCCATTTGACGCCCCTTGCCGTGCCTCCCATTGCCGAATCTGAAAAATGAAACGACACACGCCATTTTATGGCGTAGATAGGCTCCAAGGAACCTCTGAACAACCCTCCTGTCATTGCAGCACGTAGCGAAGCGAAGTCGCTGCAATCCACCCACCGCATGGATCCTGCGACTTCGCGCAGGATGGCAAGCGGTGGATGCTTAAGTTGTTCAGAGGTTCCCTAAGCGCCCAGGCCTGGCGGCGGCTTTTTCCTGCTCCAGCGCATTGACCAAATCGACAGCAGAATAAAAATGCACCCGGTATTTATCAATTACTTATTCCGCGTTCTTCCTCTTTTGCCACAACACGTCCCCGCATCCCGCCGCGCGGTTGAGCGTGCGCCCGAGCACGAACAATAAATCCGAGAGACGATTGAGATACTGGCGCGCGCCGTCGTTGACGGTCTCGATCTGCGCCAGCGCCACCAGCGCGCGTTCGGCGCGGCGGCAGACGGCGCGGGCCTGGTGGGCCAGCGCGGCGGCGCGGGAACCGCCGGGGAGGATGAAATCCTTGAGCGGTCCCAGGTCGGCGTTGTAGTGGTCGATGGCTTTTTCCAGCCGTTTCACCTGTTGCGCGGTCATCATGCTCATGCCGGGAATGCAGACCTCGCCGCCCAGATCGAACAGGTCGTGCTGCACATCGGTGAGGAGCATACGCACATCATCAGCCAGTTCTTCCGTGAGCAGCAGGCCAATCGTGGTATTGGCCTCGTCGATTTCGCCGATTGCGTGGATGCGCGCGTCGCTTTTCGGGACGCGGCGACCGTCGCCCAATCCTGTCTGACCGGCATCGCCGGTGCGGGTGTAGATCTTCGAGATGCGATGTCCCATACGTTTCCCTGGAGGAGGTAGGCAATCCTTGGTGGGTGAGCGCGCATGATAAACTATCATGTTCTGCCCATAGCCTTTAGGCCGGGTCATTTACATTCATCGAGCCTGATTCTGCAAGAGCAAACCCCATGAAATCCGCCGAAATCCGTGAACAATTCCTGAAATTCTTCGAGTCCAAGGGGCATCGGGTCGTGGCCTCCAGTTCGCTCGTGCCTGTCGATGACCCCACGTTGCTTTTCACCAACGCGGGCATGAACCAGTTCAAGGATGTGTTTCTCGGCTTCGACAAGCGTTCCTATACCCGCGCCGCCACCTCGCAAAAGTGCGTGCGCGCGGGCGGCAAGCACAACGACCTGGAAAACGTCGGCTATACCGCCCGGCATCACACCTTTTTCGAGATGCTCGGCAATTTTTCCTTCGGCGATTATTTCAAGTGCGACGCTATTCTCTATGCTTGGGAACTGCTCACAGAGGTCTTCGGGCTGCCGTCGGATCGCCTCTATGTCTCCGTCTATGCCGAAGATGACGAAGCGTTCGACATCTGGACGAAGGAAGTCGGGCTGGCCCCGGAGCGCGTCATCCGCGTCGGCGACAACAAGGGCGCGCGCTACGCCTCCGACAATTTCTGGATGATGGGCGACACCGGCCCATGCGGCCCGTGCACCGAGATTTTCTACGACCACGGCCCGCACATTCCCGGCGGGTTGCCTGGCACGCCGGACGAGGACGGCGACCGTTACATCGAAATCTGGAACAACGTCTTCATGCAGTTCAACCGCGACGAGGCGGGCGTGATGCATCCGCTGCCCAAGCCGAGCGTGGATACCGGCATGGGGCTGGAGCGCATTTCCGCCGTGTTGCAGGGCGTGCATACCAACTACGAGATCGACCTTTTTCAGACTCTCGTTCAGGCGGCGGCGCGTGAGACTTCGGCTGCCGACATGACGAGTCCCAGTCTGAGAGTGCTGGCCGACCACATCCGCGCCTGTTCCTTTTTGATTGCCGACGGCGTCATTCCCGGCAATGAGGGGCGCGGTTACGTGCTTCGCCGCATCATCCGCCGCGCCATTCGGCACGGCTACAAGCTCGGCGCGCGCTCAGCGTTCTTTCATCGCCTCGTGCCCGATCTCGTCCGCGAGATGGGCGCGGCTTTCCCGGAACTCGCCACGGGCGAAGCGCGTATCGCCGACATTTTGAAAGCCGAGGAAGATCGCTTCTTTGCCACGATTGAAAACGGCATGTCGATCCTGGAAGCCGGGTTGAATGAGATGAGAGGGCAGGGGCGCGCCTGCTTCGACGGCGAACTCGCTTTCAAGCTGCACGACACCTACGGTTTTCCGCTCGATCTCACTGCCGACGTGTGCCGCGAGCAGGGCGTGACGGTCGATACCGCAGCGTTCGATGCCGCGATGGCCCGCCAGAAGGAACAGGCTCGCGCGGCAGGCAAATTCAGGATGACGGCCAGCCTCGATTACATGGGCGCGGAAACCGTCTTTCATGGCTACGACTCGCTGGAGCAGAGCGCCGAAATCCTCGCCCTCTACCGGGACGGAACCGCCGTCGATGAACTGCGCGAAGGCGACCTTGGCGTCGTCGTGCTCGACAACACCCCCTTTTACGCCGAATCCGGCGGCCAGGTGGGCGATACGGGCGAACTTCGCGGAAGCGCGGGCATCTTTGCCGTTGAAGACACCCAGAAAATTCAGGCGGCCGTGTTCGGTCATCACGGCATCGTCAAGACAGGCGCGTTGCGCGTCGGCGACAAGATCGCCGCCCGCGTGGACGCCGCCGCCCGCGCGGCCACCGCCCGCAATCACTCCGTCACGCACCTGATGCACAAGGCGTTGCGCGAAGTGTTGGGCGCGCATGTTCAGCAAAAAGGCTCCCTCGTCGATCCCGGTAAAACCCGCTTCGATTTCGCGCATCACGCCCCGATGACGACGGAGGAAATCCGCGCAGTGGAAGCGCGGGTCAACGCCGAAATCCTGACGAATACCGCGAATCAGACGGCAGTCATGCCGTTGGAAGAAGCGCAGAAATCCGGCGCGATGATGCTCTTCGGCGAAAAATACGACGATACCGTGCGCGTGGCGAGCATCGGCACCTCCAGGGAGCTTTGTGGGGGCACGCATGTAACCCGCACCGGGGATATCGGTTTCTTCAAGATTCTTTCAGAGTCGGGCATTGCCGCAGGCGTGCGCCGTATCGAAGCCGTGACCGGCGAAAATGCCCTTCGCACTATGCAAGCGCAGGAACAGTGCCTCACGGACATCGCTGCGCTCCTCAAGGTCCAACCGGAAGCCGCTGCCGAACGGATTTCCAGCCTGATCGAACAGATGAAGGCGTTGGAAAAGGAAGTTGCGCGGCTGAAATCGAAACTCGCGGGCAGCCGGATCGACGAACTGATCGAGCAGGCGCTCGACATCGAGGGCGGGACGAAACTGCTTACCGCTACCCTGGAAGGTGTCGATCCCGCGACCTTGCGGGAGACTCTCGATAAATTGAAAGACAAGCTCAAGTCTGCGGTGATTGTGCTTGCGACGGTTCGTGATGAAAAGGTGAGCCTTATTGCGGGGGTAACGGAAGATTTGACGGGCAGGATAAAGGCGGGGGAATTGGTGAATTTCGTTGCACAGCAGGTTGGCGGAAAAGGCGGCGGCAGGGCGGATATGGCGCAGGCCGGGGGGGTCGATACGGTAGCTTTACCTCAGGCGATCTCATCTGTGCGTGGATGGGTGGAAAGCAAAAGATAAATTGGGATTTACAAAGGAGCCCGTGTTGATTGAAGTGCTTGTGACCCTTTATCTATGAGATTAAGATAACTGTATAAAATACGAGTACACTCCCAACCGCAAAAAGGAGAAACCCATGTCCGAAAAAACGAGGTGCGGTCATTGTCTTTGTGGCGCCGTCCAGGTTTCGGCTGTCCTCGCCAATCATGAAGCCGGGGCCTGCCATTGCAAAATGTGTCAGCGTTGGGCTGGCGGCCCGGTTGTGGTGATTGCCTGTACACCCGAAACCGTGTTCGAGGGCCAGGATGCCATCGCCGTCTATCCGTCGTCCGCCTGGGCCGAGCGCGCTTTCTGCAAGCATTGCGGCAGTCCGTTGTTTTACCGGATGAAAAACGACGGTTCGTATTACCTTTCCGTCGGACTGCTCGACGATACCGAGGGACTGAAGCTGGTCAACGAGATTTTCATCGACCGGAAACCCTCGTTCTATTCGTTCGCCGAAAAAACCAACCAGATGACCGAAGCGCAAGTCATGGCGATGTACAACACTCCTCCGGGAGAATCCTGAATGGGGCGCAGTGCGCGGATAGACCGATGCGTCTGCTGCTGATAGAAGATGATGTGTCCATTGCAAACGCCTTGGTAGAAGGGTTTGCGCGCGCGGGCATATCTGTCGATCATCTGGTGCGCGCCGACACGGCCCAATCCGCCCTGGAGTTGACCGCTTACGACCTGATGATCGTCGATCTCGAACTGCCGGGCATGAATGGGCTGGAACTGATCCGTCGCCTGCGGGGCGAACGCATCGCCCTGCCGGTGCTGATTCTGACCGCGCGCGACGCGCTTGAAGACCGTGTGCAGGGGTTGGATACCGGCGCGGACGATTACCTCGTCAAGCCTTTTCTGTTCCCCGAACTCCTTGCTCGCGTTCGTGCGCTGGTTCGACGCAGCCAGGCGGCCACCAGTTCCGATCTCGTCTTCGGCCCCTTGCATCTTTATCTGAATCTGCGCACGGCTTCACTCGATGATGTGGCGCTGGATCTCACGGGCCGGGAATGGGATGTCCTCCAGCATCTCATGCTGGCGGCTCCCAGAGTGGTGACCAAGCAGAAACTCGCGGAGAGCCTGGGAAACTGGGATAGTGAGATTTCGCCCAATGCCATCGAGATTTACGTCTCCCGACTGCGCAACAAACTCTCCGAGTCCGACGCGACGATCCGCACCGTGCGGGGCATCGGATACCGGCTGGAACTATCTTGACCATGCCGCAGTCGGCTGTCTCGTCTCGTCCCTATTCGTTGCGCGCCCGCCTGCTCGTTTTTCTGCTCGTGCCGCTCCTGGCGTTGCTGGGCGTGAGCATCGTCACGGATTACCGCGAAGGACTGCATATCACCAATGAAGCCTATGATCAGGCGTTGCACAGCACGGCGCTGGCTCTGTCCGCCATCGTCGATCGAGATACGGCGGGAACCGACCTCGATTTGCCGACTCAGGCCGAGGCCGTTTTGCGCGTCGATATGGCGGATCAGGTCTACTACGCCATCTTCGACGAAAATGGCGCGCTCCAGGCAGGGGACGCACAGTTGAGTTCCCTGATCGAGGAGTTTGATCCCGACGAAGACAACCCGGACTTTCGTTTCGATGTGCTCAACAAGCAGGCTGTGCGTGTAGCTACCTACCGTCATTCCCCCAATGCGCAAGCGCCCGTGGTAATCGTGGTTGCGGAAACCACGCGCAAACGCGAAGCTGCCGCCTCCAGGATCATGATCGTCACCCTGTTCAGTGACCTGCTCTTCATTTTCACTTCCCTGCTGGTGGCCTTTATCGGGATGCGTTACGCCCACCAGCCACTGGTACGCATCAGCCATGAGATCAAGGCACGCGAACCCGACGATCTGAGCCCCATCGATGAGAGCGCCGCGCCGCTTGAGATTCATGCGCTGATACGCGCGATAAACCGCCTCATGTCCAACCTGCGCGAAGCGAGTATCGCGCAACAGAATTTCATCTCCAGCGCGGCTCACCAGTTGCGTTCTCCTCTGGCCGCGTTACAGGCGCAGGTAGACGTTGCCACCGAAGGGCAACAGGGCGAGGCATTGCGGCGACTGCGCGACATGCAGACATCAATTATCCGGTTGTCGCGACTCACCAGGCAGATGTTGGCGCTGGCCCGCGCCGCGCCGGACGCCAGCCGGAACATCGTGCTGTCCAATATGGCACTGGAAGAGCTGATTGAGAACGCGGCCTCGGAGTTTGTCGATCAGGCCGTGCTTGCCGGGGTCGACCTCGGTTTTGAACTTGCGCCCGCGCCGGTACAGGGCGTGGCATGGTCCCTGCGGGAAATGCTGGCCAATCTGATTGACAACGCCGTGCGCTATTGCGGCTCGGGAGGCGTCGTCACGGTTCGTTGTGGTACGGAAGAGAGCGGGAGCGCCTGGCTGGAAGTCGAAGACAATGGGCCGGGCATTCCGGAAGCCCTGCGCGCAAAGGCCCTCGTCCGTTTCGTGCGTCTGGACGACATGGCGGACGGCTCCGGATTGGGGCTTGCCATTGTCAGGGAGGTTGCCCAATCGCACCACGCCCGCGTGGATCTGCTTTCGGCCACAGAAGGAAGAGGTTTGCGAGCGCGCATAACCTTCCCGCCCTCCGGCGTCGTTTCAAGCCTTTGAACACCGCGTGAAGCGCGCTGACTCTATAGCCTCCCTCTTGAGGGAGGTGTTGCGCCGAAGGCGTGACGGAGGGAGTTGACGGCGGCGTTACCCGCACTACGCGCGGGTGACTGAGGGAGTGGCACACGCTTTCGATGGCTACCGCATGCGACTGAAACTTCCACCTCCGAAACCTCCACTTCCTCGTGAGCTGTCGCTCCCACTTCCCCGTGAACTGCTGTGACTGCTTTCCGAGCGGGAAGAGGTGCGGTCTGAGCTACTTCCCCGTGAACTGCTGTGACCGCTTTCCGTTCGGGAAGAGGCATGCCCTGAACTGGATGATCTCGACTCTCCCCGACGGGAGGAGGAACTACTGGAAGCGGAACCGGATGTGCTCCTTGATTCTGATGAAGACGAGCGTGTGCTCTGATGGGAGACGCCCGTTGAAGCATTGGACTCGCGGCTCCCGGTTCTGGAGGATGGCCGTGATGACAGGTCAGGCGAAGCCCTTTCCCTGGATAGAGGCGTTGGAGATTTTATGCCTGACTCCCGGCCTGATGCTCGGGGGACTTCCCACCGTGAAGCCGGTGATGTTTTGTGACGCGGCTGGTTTCGGGTATGCCCTGCGCCCCGGTGCCTGTGCCCATGCCGCTGCGGGTGGTAGATTGAATATTCGTATTCCGGGCCGATAGAGTAGTAGGACGCGCCATCATTGCGGCATGAGTAGTAACGGTCCATGCTTTCATCATAGCATTCCCAATGCGAGGCGCAGGCGGGCAGCAGCAGGCAAAGCGCCAGTGCCGGAACCCAGGCGGGGATGCGCTGAAGTGGTTTCATTTTGTGTCCTTTTTGAGGAGTTGAATGGCTCGTCGGTGGGCTTGCTTGAATATAGACCTGAAACCGATGCTTTTTCGCGTTATTTACAAAGCGTTACAATACTATCTACAATACGTTACAATATTTATTTAGCGTATTTTGAATGGTTGCATCCTGTAACGAGATCGAAGATCTTCATGGGGTGGCCCAAATACCGGCTCGGCCAAAAAGCAAAAGGGCTGCGTTTCCGC